>ENA-OQER01000669-OQER01000669.1-human-gut-metagenome-genome-assembly--contig:-NODE-669-length-18203-cov-14.592222_pt1 | contig 18203 bp, 20 predicted proteins | sample MGYA00242797_ERZ504639 | MGnify/ENA primary metagenome ERZ504639 (study PRJEB26092, sample SAMD00036306) | human gut metagenome | host: Homo sapiens | study: EMG produced TPA metagenomics assembly of...
TCTTGTAAGCCATCAGTGGAACAGTAACTATTTCTCAATATGTAACCACTCTGTTGGTAGAGGAAAAGATTTCTCAGGTAGCAGCTTTGATGATAGAGAGCGCCATGATGTTGGCCTGTCTTGTGAGTTTCGATCTGCAGAAGTCGGAACGTTGCTTTCTGTCTATCAGCTTTCTGTCTGTGAGGTCATCCGCCAGCATGCTTGATAGGTTTGGCTCTCTCTATGCCTGGTCTTCCATCTATGCAGCCGACATGAAGGAGAAACTCTTGGACGGACAGCAGGTCGAACGGGTGAAGAAGGATTTGCAGTCGTTGCAGAAGCAGATTTTCCTGTGCCAGCAAACCTCTTCGGTTTCTGCCGACATCGACAAGAATATCATGCCCGATCTCATCAAGTTGAGCCACAATGGCTACAAGATGATGAAGAGCAACGTACTGGAGGACACCTCTGTCGAGGAGATAGTAGATTCCGAGATGGAAGACCGTCTTATGGACAAGTTGGACAAGACCATGGAGAAAATGCAGGTTAGGAGGGATGCAGGACTTGATGTCAACTATTCCACCTTCAGCAAGATGAAGAATTATGCCTTCTTCCATCGCTTCTCCAACTGGTTTGTGCCTTTCACGATTGACCATCCCGATATGAGCCAGTTGAAGAAAGCTCTTGGCGACAAAGCTGATTTTATGATTTCTATCGCAGGCTCAACTATGAGCGAAGGTGACAAGTACAGTCTTCTTTTCTCTTTGCAAGACGTTCTTGAGCGTATGCCTCAGTACAAGGATATGATTTTTCCGACATCTGTAAAAACTCCCAAGAGCGAAGATTTCGACTTCCTGCAAAATGATGCGGTGGCCTTACGTCGTAACTATCTGCAAGATCTTTACCGATTCTTCCAGTTGGCTCCTATGCGCAATGGCTTCCCCAATCCGTTTGTCAACGAAAGTAATTCTTGGATCGATCCTGCTTTCCTGAGCAGCGATGTCTTTACCGATTTTGATGATTTGGATGATGTGCATCTCAGCGTATGCCGATTCCTTGCCAAAAGCAAGAATTATGTAGAACTCAACCATTATTGCGCAATTTCAGTTTAGATTCTGATGACGGAGTCGTCTTGAAGGCACTCTGTATGATGCATGTTAGGAAACGCTATGATATAGCAGTCTTTTTGCTGAAACCCATCTTTGATAAGAATCCGGGAAATGTGGCAGTAGGCAAGTTGCTGGTGAAATGCTATCTGCAGCAGGACAAGTACAAGGAGGCGCTTGATATCTTCGACGCCTTGAGCGATAAGTTGGGCGATAATCCTTCGCTCCTTCTTTCCAAGATTGACAGTCTGCGTTCCACATATCTTTACAGCGAGGCTCTGAAAGTGGCTTACGAGTTGGATTACAAATATCCCAACAACCGCATGTACATGCTACTGCTTGTTCGTGTATTGCTCGACAACAATGAAATAGAAAAGGCGGGAGAGGAACTCAACAAACTCGTCATGATGCTGCAAGAGGAGAAAGTGGATGATTATAACGAAGAACTCTTCTTGCTGGGTATCATAGAATGGTGCAGAGGACATCTTAAAGATGCGCAGGATAGCATGAGAGGCTATGCCCTGGTCAATAAGGATAACCGTAATAAAGTATTCAGTCGCATTGCTGAGTTCAAGAGACTGCTTCTCGGACATAATGTGACGCAGGTGGAATATGCCATGATGCTGAATTTGATAGACAATCATTTTACAGCGAAATAAGTTTTTATAGAAGTAATGGGCTTTGCAAGAAGTTAAATTCTTTAGCTCTCAGAAGAAATGAGAAAACAATAGAACAAAAAGAAGAAAACAAGTAATCAAAAATGCCAACCAATAATAATAATGACAACAGCAAGCGCCGCAGTGGCGCCAAACCTCAGATAGACACCAAATATGCTCATCTTCAGCCGCAGGATATCGGGTTGGAGAGAGTGGTATTGGGCGCCCTGATGGTTGATTCGGATGCTTTCTCTATGGTTTCAGAGATGCTGAAGCCATCCACCTTCTATGAGCCTCGTCATCAGAAAATCTATGAGGCCATACAGAAGATGAATATGGAGGAGCGTCCTGTGGATATCATGACGCTCGTCAACGAACTTACCAAGATGGGTGAGATTGACCGTGTGGGTGGAGCCGCCTATCTCATGGATATCTCCTCGCAGGTGGCATCGGCAGCCCATATCGAGTATCATGCCCGCATCCTGGCTCAGAAAGCTCTTCAGCGTCAGCTTATCCATTATGCCTCTGATATTGAGACACAGGCCTTCGACGAGAGTGTCGATGTAGACGAGTTGATGCAGCATGCTGAGGCTGAACTCTTCACGCTGTCGCAGAACAACATGAAGCAGGACTATACCCAGATTGACCCTGTCATCAAGGACGCTGTCGATATTCTGCAGCGTGCCGCCAAGAACTCGGGTGGACTCACCGGTATTCCTACAGGTTATACAGGTCTCGACGATATGACCAGTGGCTGGCAGCTTCCGACCTTGTTATCATTGCCGGACGTCCTGCGATGGGTAAGACCTCTTTTGCCTTGAGTATTGCCAAGAATGTGGCTGTCGATTATCATATTCCTATTGGCTTCTTCTCTTTGGAAATGAATAATGTCCAGTTGGTGAATCGCTTGATAAGCAACGTGTGTGAAATCTCTGGACATAAGATTCTGAATGGACAGCTCGACAATACAGAGTGGGAGCGACTCGACCGCAAGTTGCGCGACCTTACTGGTGCGCCCATCTATGTTGATGATACACCAGGACTTTCTGTTTTCGAACTGCGAACCAAGGCACGCCGACTGGTAAGAGAAAAGGGTGTGAAGCTCCTTATGATAGACTATCTTCAGCTGATGAACGCCAACGGAATGAAGTTTGGTAGCCGTCAGGAAGAGGTTTCCACAATTTCCCGTTCGCTCAAGGGGCTTGCCAAGGAGCTCAACATTCCGGTACTCGCCCTGTCGCAGTTGTCGCGTAATGTGGAAAACCGTGAGGGACTCGAGGGCAAGCGTCCTCAGCTGAGCGACCTTCGTGAGTCGGGAGCTATCGAGCAGGATGCCGATATGGTGCTCTTCGTTCATCGTCCTGAGTATTATCACATCTTTGTCGACGAGAAGGGAAACGACCTTCATGGCATGGCTCAGATTATCATAGCCAAGCATCGTAAGGGTGCTACAGGCGATGTGCTGCTCAACTTCCGTGGCGAGTTTACCCGCTTCCAGGATCCTGTTGACGCAGGTTATACACCTGTCGACGAGGGTGGCGAGATCATAGGTTCTCGTATGAATAGCGGGTCAGGTCCTGCCGATGATCCTCTCTCTGCCGCTTCCTCTTCTGATGGCTTCCCTGGTCCTCCTCCTTTTTGATGATTTTAGTAACATTCCAAACACGAAAAATAGCTAATAATAAAAAATTGTTACCTTTTTCGTGAAAAAACTTATAAATTGTTTGCTGGTATCGAATAAAAACATTACCTTTGCAGTCGTAACAATAAAAAGAGAGAAAAATGGCAATACATACATTGAACATACTAAGCATTATTATTCGAATTCGACTGCAGCATGTGGGCGGAAGTGATAAGGTGTGTGTATAGTTCAAGTATAGGAAATAATAAAGCCTTTCTGCTTCCGTCGTATGGAGTAAGAAAGGCTTTTTGCTTATTTGCACATTATTATATATTTAGAACAAAATAATAAAAGAACATAGATATGAGTGACAGATTATTTATTTTCGACACAACCCTTCGCGATGGCGAGCAGGTTCCAGGATGTCAGTTGAATACGGTTGAGAAGATTCAGGTGGCTAAAGCGCTGGAGCAGTTGGGCGTTGATGTCATTGAGGCGGGCTTCCCTATTTCAAGCCCGGGCGACTTCAATTCGGTGGTGGAGATTTCCAAGGCTGTTACATGGCCCACCATCTGTGCGCTGACACGTGCGGTGGAGAAGGATATTGACTGTGCGGCCGAGGCGCTTCAGTATGCCAAGCACAAAAGAATCCATACTGGCATTGGTACCAGTGACAGTCATATCAAATATAAGTTCAACTCCAACCGCGAAGAAATCATCGAGCGTGCTGTGGCTGCCGTGAAGTATGCCAAGAAATACGTAGAGGATGTGGAGTTCTATGCAGAGGATGCCGGACGTACGGATAATGAGTATCTGGCTCGTGTGGTTGAGGCTGTTATCAAGGCTGGTGCTACTGTAGTCAATATTCCTGATACTACAGGCTACTGTTTGCCTGATGAGTATGGTGCCAAGATCAAGTATCTGATGGATCATGTGGATGGTATTGAGAATGCACGAATTTCTACCCACTGTCACAACGACCTCGGTATGGCCACAGCCAACACTCTGCAGGGTGTACTGAATGGTGCACGTCAGGTAGAGGTGACCATGAATGGTATTGGCGAGCGTGCCGGTAATACCTCGCTCGAAGAGATTGCTATGATTCTGAAGTGTCACAAACACCTCAACATTGACACCAACATCAATACGACCAAGATTGTTCCAATGTCCCGCATGGTGAGCAGTCTGATGAACATGCCTGTTCAGCCCAACAAGGCCATTGTGGGCCGCAATGCATTCGCTCACTCATCTGGTATCCATCAGGATGGCGTCTTGAAGAATGTGCAGACCTACGAGATTATCGATCCTAAGGATGTGGGTCTCGACGATAACGCTATCGTATTGACAGCCCGTTCGGGTCGTGCTGCTTTGAAGTATCGTCTCCACGTCAACGGTGTGAATATCGACGACGAGGAGAAGCTCGACAAGATATACAAGAAGTTCCTCCAGTTGGCTGATAAGAAAAAGGAAGTTACTGACGAGGATGTACTGATGCTCGCTGGTGCTGATGCTGCCGACAAGCATGGTGTTCAGCTCGACTGGTTGCAGGTAACCACTGGCAAGGGCGTGAAGAGCGTAGCCAGCATCGGTTTGAATATTGCTGGTCAGAAGTTTGAGGCTGCCTCTTCGGGCAATGGTCCTGTGGATGCTGCCATCCGTGCTCTGAAGAAGGTGATTACTAAGGAGATGAACCTCAAGGAGTTCACCATCCAGGCTATCGACAAGGGTTCCGACGATGTAGGTAAGGTTCATATGCAGGTGGAATACGATGGTCATGTATATTATGGCTTCGGTGCAGATACCGATATCGTGACAGCTTCTGTTGAGGCTTACATCGACTGTATCAACAAGTTCAAGGTAAGATAAAGTATAATTCAGATAAATATATAACAAACAGGATATTATGAATACATTATTCGACAAGATTTGGGACAAGCACGTTGTCCAGATTGTGGAAGACGGCCCCACACAGCTTTACATCGACCGTCTCTACTGTCACGAAGTAACATCACCTCAGGCATTCGCCGGTATGCGGGCACGTGGACTCAAGATGTTCCGTCCAGACCAGATTTTCTGTATGCCTGACCACAATACTCCAACACACGATCAGGATAAGCCAATCGAGGATCCTATCTCTAAGAAGCAGGTAGATACTTTGGCAAAGAACACTGCTGATTTCGGCGTAACTCACTTTGCCATGAACACTAAGGACAATGGTATCATCCACGTAGTCGGACCAGAGAAGGGTCTTTCTCTTCCAGGTATGACCATCGTCTGCGGTGACTCTCACACTTCTACATGGTGCCATGGGCGCGGTAGCCTTCGGTATCGGCACTTCAGAGGTTGAGATGGTGATGGCTTCACAATGTATTCTTCAGAGCAAGCCAAAGTCAATGCGCATCAGCATCAACGGTAAGCTCAGCAAGGGTGTTACTGCCAAGGACGTTGCCCTTTACCTCATGAGTCAACTCACTACTTCGGGTGCCACTGGTTACTTCGTAGAGTACAGTGGTGATGTAGTGAAAGATATGTCTATGGAAGGTCGTCTCACTCTCTGCAATCTCTCTATCGAGATGGGTGCCCGTGGTGGTTTCGTAGCTCCTGATGAGACAACATTCGAGTACATCAAGGGTCGTGAATATGCACCTAAGGGTGAAGAGTGGGACAAGGCTGTGGCTTACTGGAAGACCTTGAAGAGTGGTGATGACGCAGTCTTCGACAAAGAGTTGACTTTCGATGCCAAGGATATCGAACCACGTATCACCTATGGTACCAATCCAGGTATGGGTATCGGCATTACCGAGAGCATCCCAACACTCGATGAGATACCAGAGGAAGAGCAGGCTGGTTTCAAGAAGAGCCTCAACTACATGGGCTTCCAGCCAGGCGAGAAACTCGAGGGTCATCCTATCGATTATGTATTCCTGGGTGCATGCACCAATGGTCGTATTGAAGACTTCCGTGCCTTTGCCTCATTGGTTAAAGGAAAGAAGAAGGCTGACGGCGTAACAGCTTGGCTTGTACCGGGTTCATGGTTGGTTGATAAACAAATTCGTGAAGAGGGAATTGACAAGATAGTAGAGGCTGCCGGCTTCGAAATCCGTCAGCCAGGATGTTCTGCCTGCCTGGCAATGAACGATGATAAGATTCCTGCAGGCAAGTACTCTGTAAGTACATCCAACCGTAACTTCGAGGGTCGTCAGGGACCAGGTTCCCGTACCATCTTGCCAGTCCATATGTAGCAGCGGCTGCCGCTATTACTGGTAAGATTACCGACCCAAGAGAGTTTATGTAATGTTAAGTGTTCAATGTTAAATGAAAAATTGAAATGAAACAGAAATTCAATGTTATCACATCCAGCTGCATTCCTCTCCCCTTGGAGAATGTAGATACCGACCAGATCATACCAGCCCGTTTCCTCAAGGCCATCGATAAAGAGGGCATGGGCGACAACCTTTTCCGCGACTGGCGCTACAATGCCGACGGAACTCCAAAACCCGACTTCGTGATGAACGACCCTTCCTACAGTGGCGTCATCCTCGTGGCTGGCAAGAACTTCGGTTCGGGTTCTTCCCGTGAGCACGCTGCCTGGGCTATCGCAGGCGCTGGCTTCCGTGTGGTTATCAGCTCTTTCTTTGCTGATATTCACAAGAACAACGAGTTGAACAACCTCGTATTGCCAGTTGTGGTAAGCGAGGAATTCCTGAAAGAACTCTTCGAGAGCATCGATAAGGATCACAAGACAGAGGTGAAGGTGGATCTTCCTAACCAGACCGTGACTAATCTTGCTACAGGCAAGAGCGAGCACTTTGAAATCAATGGCTACAAGAAGCATTGTCTGGAGAATGGTTTGGACGATGTAGACTTCCTCGTTCAGAACCGTGACAAGGTTGAGGCTTGGGAAGCTAAAAACAAGTAATTATGGACGTCAACGCAAAGAGAGATAATTCCCGCATCAAGGAGATTGAAATCATGGACTGCACGCTGCGCGACGGCGAGCAGACCAATGGTGTCAGTTTCCTTCCTCACGAGAAATTGATGATAGCAAGAATGCTGTTGCACGATATCAATGTTGATCGCATTGAGGTTGCTTCAGCGCGTGTGTCGGAAGGAGAAAAGGATGCTGTCGCTCGTATTTGCCGTTATGCCAAGACCATAGGTAAGCTGGATTCCGTTGAGGTATTGGGATTCGTGGATAACAACAAGAGTGTGGATTGGATTGCCGAATGCGGTGGTCACGTCATCAACCTCCTGGCGAAGGGTAGCTACAAGCACTGCACCCAGCAGCTCAAGATGTCGCCTGAAGAACATCTCGCTCACATCAAGCAGACTATCGACTATGCTTTGAGCAGGGATTTTACCGTAAATCTCTATTTAGAGGATTGGTCGAGCGGAATGCGCGACAGTCGTGACTATCTCTTCACGATGATGGACGAGCTGGTGAAGTTGCCTATCAAGCGCTTCCTGCTTCCTGATACGCTGGGCATTCTGAACCCGTTGCAGTGTGTGGAATACATGCGACAGATGGTTCGCCGTTATCCGAACTCTCACTTCGATTTCCATGCCCACAACGACTACGATTTGGCTGTGAGCAACTCTCTGGCAGCCGTATTGAGCGGAGCCAAGGGGCTTCACGTTACCGTGAATGGTTTGGGCGAACGCTGCGGAAATGCACCATTAGCGAGTGTTCAGGTGATTCTGAAGGACATGTTCGAGGCAAAGACCAATATCAAGGAAGACCGATTGAACGATATTTCCCGATTGGTTGAAGGTTACAGCGGCATTGCCGTGGCTCCGAATACACCGGTTGTTGGAGACAATGTCTTCACCCAGGTGGCTGGCGTACATGCTGATGGCGACAACAAGGACAAACTTTATTGCAACGACCTGGTGCCTGAGCGTTTCGGCAGACATCGCGAGTATGCATTGGGCAAGAATTCCGGTAAGGCAAACATCATCCAGAACCTCAATGAGCTGGGATTGGAGTTGACTCCGGAACAGACCAAGGCGGTGACCAAGCGAATCACCGAACTCGGCGACCGCAAGGAGCTGGTAACTCAGGACGACCTGCCCTATATCGTGAGCGATGTACTGAAGCATGGTGCTCCGGAGGATAAAGTGAAACTGGTAAGTTACATGGTATCCACCTCATACGGTTTGAAGCCTATAGCAAGCCTTAAGGTGGAAATCGATGGTAAGGAGTATGAAGACCAGAGCTCTGGCGATGGTCAGTATGATGCCTTCGTGAAAGCGCTGCGCAACATTTACAAGGTGAAGCTCGGCAAGACTTTCCCCAAGCTCGACAACTATCAGGTAACCATTCCTCCAGGTGGTCGTACCGATGCTCTCGTTCAGACCGTCATCACCTGGCGTGAAGGCGACCGTATCTGGCGCACCCGAGGCTTGGATGCCGACCAGACAGAAGCTGCTATCAAGGCTACGCTGAAAATGATCAATATGTACGAGGCTGATAAGAGCGACGAACAGGCTGTCTCGCCTCGAAATCTGGATATGGAATAATATCTCCGAAGAATACAGAATTATCTCCGAAGATTACAGAATTATCTCCGAAGGTTATGCAAACATCTCCGAAGATTATGCAAACATCTCCGAAGGTTTCTATTCAACAGCACGCCCTGAAGGGGCAGAAGCTCTTAGCCCAGGGCAACACCTTGGGTATAAGATAGCATTTAGCAATGCGCCTGTAAGGGCAAAAGCTTTAATCATTCAAAAATAAACAATAAAAAATCAAATAAGATGAAATTAAACATTGCAGTTCTCGCCGGTGATGGCATCGGACCAGAGATTATGAAGCAGGGCGTAGCAGTAATGCAGGCCATTGCAGAGAAGTTCAACCATGAGTTTACTTACAATGAGGCTATCTGCGGTGCTCATGCTATCGACGAGGTAGGCGATCCATTCCCAGAGGCTACCTTCAAGACCTGTATGGATGCTGATGCTGTACTCTTCGCAGCTGTCGGTGATCCACGTTTCGACAACAACCCTACAGCCAAGGTACGTCCTGAGCAAGGCTTGCTCGCCATGCGTAAGAAGTTAGGTCTTTTCGCTAATGTCCGCCCGGTAGCTACTTTCGACTGCCTGCTCCACAAGTCTCCATTGAAGGATGAACTCTTGAAGGGTGCCGACTTCGTTGTTATCCGTGAGTTGACTGGTGGTATGTACTTTGGTGAGAAGTATCAGGACAATGACAAGGCTTACGATACTGATATCTACACCCGTCCAGAGATTGAGCGCATCCTGAAGGTGGCTTTCGAGTTCGCCATGAAGCGCAACAAGCACCTCACCGTAGTCGACAAGGCCAACGTATTGGCATCTTCTCGTCTCTGGCGTCAGATTGCCAAGGAGATGGAGCCACAGTATCCTGAGGTAAACACCGACTATATGTTCATCGACAACGCTTCTATGCGTGTGTTGACAGAGCCTACCTTCTTCGATGTCATCGTTACAGAGAACACCTTCGGTGATATCCTTACCGATGAGACTTCTTGCATCACCGGTTCTATGGGCTTGCAGCCATCCAGCTCGTTAGGCGAGCACACTCCACTCTTTGAGCCTGTACACGGCTCATGGCCACAGGCAGCTGGCAAGAACCTGGCTAACCCTGTAGCTCAGATTCTTTCTGCAGCCATGTTGCTCGAGCACTTCGGTTTGAACGAGGAGGGTGCCTTGATCCGCAAGGCAGTAGATGCTTCTCTCGATGCCAATGTCCGCACTCCTGAGATTCAGGTTGAGGGCGGTGCTCACTATGGCACAACAGAGGTTGGCGAGTGGATCGTTAACTGGATAAAGAACGCATAATGAAAGGACACTGTCCTTTTGTGCTTGCTGCTATGCTTGCCCTGTTGCTTGGCGGCAGAGGCGAGGTGTTGGCTCAGCAGGGAGGTGCAGCCTTGCGCGACTCCTTGGCACATGCACAGATGTTCTGGCGTATCATCCTGACAGTGTAGACCTGCGCCTGAAAAAGGCTGCATGGAACATACAGTTGGAGCAATGGAACTATGCCAAGGATGAGCTCGACAAGGTGCTCTTCCTCAATCAGACCAACATTGCGGGACTTTTCTACCGGGCTTTTGTCAACGAGAAACTGAAGCGTTACAACTTTGCGCGTCTCGACTATCAGAACCTTCTTGTTTGGTACCTGGCAACTTCCAGGCACAGTTGGGACTGGCGCTTCTCAACGAGAAAGACCAACATCTCACCGAGGCTTACGATGGCATCAACAGTCTGATAGAGCAATATCCCGACAGCGCTGTAGCTTATGCAGCCCGTGGTGGAATGGAGAAGGAGAGGGGCATGCTCGACCTGGCGGTTTATGACTATGGCGAGGCAATGCGCCTCGACAGTACCTGTCAGGACTATGTGGTCAATCATGCCGACTTGCTCATCAGCTTAGGTCGCAAGAGCGAGGCATACGATGACCTTCGCCGTTTGCAGACGATGGGTGTCAAGTCAGGACAGTTGCAGGATTTCTTTGCACGTTTGCGGCGGAAGAAGTAGCGGCACATTTCATAAGCATTTTAAAACTTCCAAGTTTACACGCATAAAAAAAAGGGGATTTTCCATATACGGAAAATCTCCTTTTATCGTATGTTTTTTTGCTGAACTCTAACTTTCCCATTTGCGAAAGTAGAGTCCTTTTACTTCTTGGGAAGGTTGCGGAGAACCTCCAGCAAGTGATCCCAAACCATCTGAACAGTAGGGATGAGCAGAGCCTCTTCAGGAGTATGTACATTGCGAAGGGTAGGACCGAAGCTTACCATGTCGAGGTTGGGATATTTTTCAGAGAAGAGACCACACTCCAGACCGGCGTGAATTCCTTTTACCAAAGGCTCTTTGCCGAATAGTTTTTCGTAACTCTTGACTGTCAGGTCGGTCAGGGCGCTGTTGGCACGCATCTTCCATGCAGGATATTTGTCGCCTACACTTATCTTGCACCAGCCAACTGGAAGGCAGCCTTCACCGTATTGGTCATATTGTCGAGGTTGCTCATCACATTGCTGCGCTGAGAAGCAACAATTTCGATGCTGTCCTCGGTAGTTGCCACACTTGCCACATTGCTCGAAGTCTCAACCATTTCGGCAATGGCCTCGTCCTGGCAGTGGGTGAGAGGCCCATTGTCAACAGCCTGCAGTGCCATGATGAATCTGTCAGCCACCTGGCTTTCGATAACGTCCACAGCATCAGTGCTCTCCATGCTGAAGTGCATGCTCTGCTCCGTAACATGGAACTCGTCTTCCACCTCAGAGGCAAAGATGTTCCAGTCAGCACGAACCTGCTCTTTGGCCTCGTTCTTTACCGCAAACACAACCTGTCCGTCGCGAGGAATGGCGTTGTGCATCTTTCCGCTGTTGAAGCTTGCCAAGAGGATGCCATCTTCTTGTTTCTCCATTTCCATATAGAGGAAACGGGCCAGAATCTTGATGGCATTGGCGCGCTTCTTGTCGATATCGTCACCCGAGTGGCCTCCGTTCAGCCCCTTGATATTCAATTTGAGGAAGAAATATCCGGCAGGAGCCTTCTCGCGAGAGAAGTCGAAGGTGGCATGGATCGTCTGTCCACCGGCACAAGAAACGAAGATAAGTCCTTCGTCCTCTGAGTCGAGGTTGATGAGCATGTTGCCTTTCATGAAACCAGCCTCCATGCCGTGTGCACCAGTAAGTCCAGTTTCCTCGTCACGTGTGAAGACACACTCCACAGGTCCGTGCTCGATGTCATCAGAGTCGAGGATAGCCAGCTCAATGGCGCAGCCTATTCCGTCGTCGGCGCCTAAGGTAGTGCCCTTGGCTTTCATCCATTCTCCGTCCACGTAGGTCTGTATGGCATCCTTGGTGAAGTCAACGTCTACATCCACCAGCTTGTCGCACACCATGTCCATGTGGCTCTGCAGGATAATCGTCTCTCGGTCCTCATAGCCAGGAGTGGCGGGTTTGCGGATAATCACGTTGCCGGTTTTGTCGACAACAGTCTCCAAGTTGTGGCTTTTACCAAACTCTTTCAGGTACTCAATCATCTGTTCCTCGTGCTTTGATGGACGTGGAATCTGATTGATTTTAGCAAACTGCTCGAAAACACGAGCAGGTTTCAAATCATTTTTAGTCATTTTATGTATTTTTATTTTGAACTTTGCTTGAAAATATTACCTTTGCATCCAAATGTGCAATCTAATGCACTGCAAAAGTAATAAAAATGATAAAGATATTGCTATTTAGCGTGTTAATAATTGCTATATCTGTAGCTTTATTATCCGTGAAGTTGATTTTTCGCAAGAACGGCAAGTTCTCCTCGCAGCATGTCCACGACAATCCTGGACTTCGCAAGCAGGGTATTCATTGTGTGGTAGACCAGGACCGCGAGGCACGACAAGCGGGAAAGGCCTATTGAGGAAGTGAAGAGTGAAGAACGAAGGCGGATTCTCTCTTTTATAAATCTTATGTAAGATATAAAATAATAAAAAACTAAAATAACAAGAAAATGAAAAAGAACATTTTTGGCTCCATGGCTATCGCAGCAGTTGCTGCCTTGTCATTGGCATCATGCAACAAGTCGCAGCCACAGGTTGAGGCTAAGTCTGAGAGCAAGGCTCCTGCTGAGTTGAAGATTGCGTATGTAGAGGTCGACTCTATCATGACACAGTATACATTTGCCAAAGAGTATTCTGCTCTCTTGGAGAAGAAGGGTCAGAACATTCAGGCTACACTTGCACAGAAGCAGCAGAACTTGCAGGCAGCAGCTGCCAACTTCCAGCAGAAGATTCAGCAGAATGCACTCACACGCGAGCAGGCAGAGGCTATACAGGCTGGTTTGCAGAAGCAGAGCAACGACGTGCAGGGTTTGCAGCAGCGTCTGAGCAACGAGTTTGCTGCCGAGCAGGCAAAGTACAACAATGCTCTCCACGACAGTATTGCTCACTATCTGGCTGCCTACAACAAGGACAAGAAGTACAGCATCATCTTGTCTAAGAGTGGCGATAACCTTCTTTATGCCGACAAGGCTTACGATATCACTAACGAGGTGATCAATGGCTTGAACAAGGCTTACAAGGGCAAGTTGAAGAGCGAGACTGCTGCACCTGCTAAGAAATAATCCTTCGGGTGTAAGTCTTAAAACACGTACAATAACGATTCTATTTTTTATAGAGAAATTTTTACTGATAGCCATACAGCTCCTTTCTGGTTTGCTGTATGCTATATATATAATAAGGTGTAAAGAACAATGCTTCGCAAAGAAAGATACGAATACGTGTTGGATCATTTCCGACAGGAGATGCCCCGTGTCACTACCGAGTTGGAGTTTGGCAGTGCTTTCCAGTTGCTGGTAGCCACCTTGCTGTCGGCTCAGTGTACCGACAAGCGCATCAACATGGTTACGCCAGCTCTTTTTGCCCGTTATCCTGATGCCCGTTCCATGGCAGCGGCTACGGTGGATGAAGTGTACGAACTCATTCGTTCGGTGAGTTATCCCAATGCCAAGGCGAAGCATCTCGTAGAGATGTCGTGTCAGTTGGTGGAGCGGTTCAATGGCGAGGTGCCAGAGTCGGCTGCCGATCTGACGAGCCTTGCCGGAGTAGGGCGCAAGACCGCCAATGTGATTCGTGCCGTGTGGTTTGGCAAAGCCACCATGGCAGTAGATACGCATGTCTATCGTGTCAGCCATCGCATGGGGTTGGTGCCTGCCACGGCCGACAGTCCGCGAAAGGTGGAAGACTATCTGATGGCTAACATTCCTGAAGCCGATATTCCCAACGCGCACCATTGGCTCCTGTTGCATGGCCGCTATATATGTAAGAGTGCCAAACCGCTATGCGAGCAGTGCTTCTTTAACGAGCATTGTCCCAAACGCCTGAAAAACAGTAAACTATAGCAATACAGATAAGATGAATGTCAAAAAGATCAATCATTTTTTGCAGGATGTGGCTGCTCACAACAACCGTGAGTGGTTCCAGGAACACAAGGCAGAGTATCTGGCAGCCAAGTCTGATTTCGAGGAAGGCATCAGGAAGGCCATCGACCACTATGCCGGTTTCGATGACGAAATAGCCCACTTGCAGGTGAAAGACTGTACGTATCGTTTCTATCGTGACATACGTTTTTCTTCCGATAAGTCGCCTTATAAGCGCCATTTCGGAGCCTACATTTGTGCTCACGGCAAGAAGTCGCTTCGTGGTGGCTACTATATTCATGTAGAGCCAGGACATTGCCTTTTGGCAGTCGGTGCCTACTGTCTACCTACGAATATCCTTACCTCGTGCCGCAACGAGATTATGGGTAACATTGACGAATGGCGACGTGCTGTGGAGAATGGCAGGTTTGTCAATACCTTCGGTTATCCTGGTGTGGGTGTATGGAAGGACGATGACGAGATAAGCGACAAAGGTTTCGGAGTCAATATGTTGAAGAAAGCTCCCAAGGATTTTCCCAAGGATTATGAGTTTCTCGACTATCTGAAGATGAAGGACTACTGTGCCTGGGTCCGTGTGCCCGATGATTTCTTTGCCGATGAAGCTTGGCTCAGCAAGTCGGCAGACATCTTCCGTGTGGCAAAGCCCATGATGGATTTCGTCAATTCCGTGATTGATGACTATGAATAGCTCAGCTATTCCTTTTTTGAGGGAAAAAGAATTCAAATATACACATTAAATGAAAACAATGCATTTCAGTCAGAAAGCCTTATCGCTTATTGTCTTTCTGATGTTGGTCGTTTCTTCAGCGGCACAAGCCAAGCGAGTTGTTGAGCGTCCTTACTTCTTCGCCTCCAACAATCATAAATTAGAGATCGAGCGTGTAACACTCGACAAGAAAGCTACAGTTCTTGACGTAAAAATCTATCAGCCAGTGGCAAGGTTAGTATCGATTCCCATGCCGTTCTTGCAGCCAATGGTGCGACGTATGCTTATCTGGGTAGTCCGCAGTTGCCAAAAGGTGTTTTTGTGAAAGTGCCTGAATGTGGGTACGTTTCTGCTACTTTGCGTTTTAAGCCAATGCCCGAGACCACGACGGAGTTTGATTTCCGTGAAGTATCCGACAACTCTGGTTGGAACATTTACGGAGTGCGCCTCGACGGCAGACGGCCACAGGCTGACATTCCGCAGCACTTGTTACAGCAAGCATTTGACAAAAAGGTAGAATTGCCATCTACCGATCTCAACCTTGGCAAGACTGTTGTGAATGTGCGCTTGGTAGGGTATAAACCTGAATACGGTACCACACTTGATGTTCTCGTGGAAAATTGGTTCTCACCACAGCGTATGCCGTTCGACCACGATTCTATCAGCGTGGATGGAACATGCAGCATAAGTGCCAATGCTATTTTACCGACAATAGCAACCATTCGGGTTAACCGAATGGAGATTCCGTTTCTTGCAGTGCCTCACGACACGACTATTGTAATTATTGACCTCACGACACAGGCACTTGCCGCTACACATCTCTTTGCAGATGATGCAAGCGTCAAGAAATATGTTTGGTTTGAAGGAAAATATGCTGCTGTCGATACAGAGTTGCAGAGTGTAAAGGAAAATCTTGATGTCTATGGCAAAACTTTCTTTGATGACATTTGTGGTATGACACCATTGCAATATCGTGATTATGTGCAGAAGGTTTATGAGCAAAAACTACATGCTATTGATGCTGATGCAACCATCAGCGTTGCCACCCGAACTTTGGCGCATAGTTCTCTTTCCATGAATTATGCTTCGGCATTGTTTGGCTTTAAGAACAATATAGCCATGGCTCCCATGGTTGTAGGCAAGAAAGGAGTGCGACGTGCCGACCTGAGTATTGATACATTGTCGTATTTTAAACCATTGGAGCAACTCCCAATCCTTCGTTCCAAGAATCAGCGTTATTATTCTTTTCTTGCAGACTTTACGTCAAGTTTCTGTCGCCAATATATGGCGGCTGACCCATTGTTGGATGATATAGCTGTCGGAAAGCTTCTCGGCCGTTCTTTAGGACGCAAGCATCTTCTCACCGAACAGCAGATGGCGGCAGCTCGCGATAGTATTGCCAATGATATGGTGAGGGAATTGCTTTTTGCCGACAATGAAGACTTGAAGTCCCAGCAAAAGTCTTCCGACGAAAAGATGGTCGAGATGATAAAGACAGCCAATTCCAGTTCTGTATACAGCATTATAGACATAGACCCCAAGATGTCTGCCAAACAGATTTTTCCCTCAATCATAAATAAGTATAAAGGCAAAACTCTGCTCCTTGATTTCTGGAACACGTGGTGTATGCCATGCAGGGCTGCCATGTCGGCCATTCGTCCTTTGAAAGAACAGCTCACCGATGTGGTGTATGTTTATATTGCAGATGCTTCATCGCCTGTTGGCAAATGGGGCGAGATGATAAAGACGATAAGTGGTGTGCATGTGCGGTTGACAGAGGAGCAGGCTGATGCTCTTAGTGACCTATATCATTTCTCAGGTATTCCTACTTATTTTGTTGTAAACAAGGAAGGAAAGATTACTTATCAGACAACAAGTTTTCCTGGAGTAGATAAGTTGAGAGAGGTGTTGAAGTCTGAATAACATAAATGTGAAACTTCAGGAGGAAATTCTCTATTGAAAAACGCAAGTGCTTTCATTGACTATTGAAAACACCTGCGTTTAAGCTCGAAGCCTATTGCGTTTAAGCTCGAAGCCTATTGCGTTTAAGGTCGAAGCCTGTTGCGTTTAAGGTCGAAGCCTATTGCGTTTAAGCTCGAAGCCTGTTGCGTTTAAGTTCGAAGCCTGTTGCGTTTAATATCGAAGCTTATTGTGTTTAAGCTCGAAGCCTATTGCGTTTAAGCTCGAAGCCTATTTCGTTTTTATGAGTTTCGTGACAGCAGTTATGTGCTTAATGGAGATAAAAAAAGCCCTGCCCCGCAAAGGGGGTAGGGCTTTGTTATGATATTGCCGCCTGTGTGCGTTGTTGCTTTTATATGTGTTGCCACTTCGTGGCGGGAGGCCTGTTAGAACAAGCTGAGAATCTTGTCTACTATCTTGTCGATATTAGAGGAGTCGTTGAGTTCTTCCAACTTTTCGTTGAGTTTGTCTTCCACCTTTTTGCTGACCTTGTCGGACAGTTTGTCAATAGCCTCGTTGGTCTTGTTTTCGAGCTGTGACTGCAGGTTGGTGTTGTCTGAAGAGTTGTTTGCCGACTGATTGTCATCAGCATTTTCAGATGAGTCGTTGCTGTTGAGCAGTTCCACATTTTCCATTGCCTTGATGGCATCATCGGCATTGATGGTGTATACTTTGCCCAGGATTCCGAAGCTTACGTTGTGACTTTTGCCATTGAAGCTGACGGTGCCTTTCGAGAAGATGATGTAGTTGTGGTACTCGAAAAGCTGGTCGAAGGCAACATCTATCATGTTGTTCGAGATCATCTTGGCAAACGAGCGCAGGCCATCGGCGAAGATGAAGTCGTCACTGATGTTTGTAGCCTTGTCTATCACCTTGCCGACTTCCTCCTTTACGGCTTGCTTATGAGTGTCTCTGCCGGGGTTGGTGAATGCCAGGATGAGCAGAATCACAACCAAGAGTCCTACGAAGAATTTCCAGTAAGATTTCTTTTTCTTAGGCTTCTTGTCGCTGTCCTTCCCGTTCTCATTTTCCTCTGTTTCTGCTGCAGGCTGACTCATATCTTCCGCCTGATTGGCTGTAGGAGGAACAGGAGGCACAGCAGTTCCTGTTTGCTTGACCTCCTTGGCAGAATGTATTTCAGTTTCGGCTATTTTCCAGCTGGAGTCCAGTCTGCCATACCTTTCTTCCATACCAAAGTCTCTGGCTTGATATGTTTTTCTGCCAGCTGGGCTATGCTGAATGGTCCGGCTTGCTTT
>ENA-OQER01000670-OQER01000670.1-human-gut-metagenome-genome-assembly--contig:-NODE-670-length-18198-cov-5.330364_pt1 | contig 18198 bp, 28 predicted proteins | sample MGYA00242797_ERZ504639 | MGnify/ENA primary metagenome ERZ504639 (study PRJEB26092, sample SAMD00036306) | human gut metagenome | host: Homo sapiens | study: EMG produced TPA metagenomics assembly of...
GCCGGCCAACCCTCGAGGCCAGACGGTCGAGACCTTGCCTCGTTGATCTGGCCGTGGCCGACCAGGTCCTCGTCCTGGCAGTGCTCATGAAGACCTTGCCGAACATCTTGCCGTAGTCCATGCAGCGACGGAGCATGCCCGCGCCCTGCACGCCGCGACCGTCATCGGTGAAGCGACGGCGCCGTGGGCGACCATATCGCCCATCTCGGACATGGCCTCGCCCTTAAGACCGCGGGTCATGCGCCCGACGGATAGACGCGGCAGTGGCCGACCTCGGCAGCACGGGACTTGACGAACTCCACGACGGTGCCGTTATCGGTGACGGGATCGGTGTTGGGCATGGAGCACACGCCGGTAAAGCCGCCCTTGGCAGCTGCGCGGGTACCGCTCTCGATGTCCTCTTTGACTCGTAGCCGGGCTCGCGCAGATGCACGTGCATATCCACCAGACCGGGGACGAGGTACTTGCCGGAAAGGTCGCGGACCTCGGCTCCCTCGACGGCGAGATTCTCGCGACCTCGGCGATCTTGTCGCCGTCAATCAGGACGTCAACGACACCGTCAAGCTCGACGGACGGGTCGACGACGTGGGCATTCTTAAGAAGCAAGGCCATTATCGGCACCTCCAAGCAGCAGATACAGGATAGCCATACGCACGCAGATACCGGCGTAGACCTGCTCCAGGATGACGGAGCGTTGCGGGTGGTCGGCCATATAGGAGTCGAACTCGACGCCGCGGTTGATGGGGCCCGGGTGGCAGATGATCGCATCGGGCTTCATGAGCTTCTCGCGGTCCTTGGTCAGGCCGAAGAGCCTGTGGTACTCGCGAATGGTCGGGAACGGGGCACCCTCGAGGCGCTCCTGCTGCACGCGCAGCATGTAGACGACGTCCAGCTCGGGCAGGACGGAATCGAGGTCGCTCGTCACGTGGTCGCAGCCAAGGACCTCGGGTGCCGGCGGCAGCAGCGTGCCGGGGGCGACGGCGTAGGTCTCGCAGCCCATGATCTTAAGGGCGGGGATCAGCGAGCCGCAGACACGGGAGTGGGAGATGTCGCCGACGACGGCGACCTTCAGACCGTGGAAGTCACCCTTGTGCTCCCAGATGGTGTACAGGTCGAGCAGGGCCTGCGTGGGGTGGTTATGCTTGCCATCGCCGGCGCAGATAACGCTCGCGGGCGAGTTCTGCGTGACGATGTAGGGCGCGCCGGCGTGCTTGTCGCGCACGACGATGCAGTCGATCTTGTAGGCGTTGAGGGTCTCGACGGTATCGACGAGGCTCTCGCCCTTGACCGTGGAGGTCGAGGAGCCGCCAAAGTTGAGGCTGTCGGCCGAAAGACGCTTCTCGGCGAGCTCGAAGGAGCTGCGGGTACGCGTCGAGGGCTCGTTGAACATGTTGACGATGGTCTTGCCCTTGAGCGTGGGGACCTTCTTGATCGCACGCTCGTTGACCTCGGAGAACGCTTGGCGGTCTCGAGGATGAGCTTGATATCCTCTTCGGAGTACTCGGTAATGTCGATCAGGTGCTTATGGTTGAACGCCACGGTACTACTCACCTCCCAGCGGCGCGGAGCCACGTGGGAACCCGGCGCGACGTCGTTAATCTCGACAGCGGTGTGGCCGTCGACTTCCTTCATATATAGGTGCACGTTCTCCTCATGCGACGAGGGAACGTTCTTGCCGACAAAGTCCGGCGAGATGGGGAGCTCGCGGTGGCCGCGGTCAACGAGGACTGCCAGCTCAATGCGGCTCGGACGGCCCAGGTCCATAACGGCGTCGAGAGCGGCGCGGATGGTACGACCCGTATACAGGATGTCGTCCACCAGCACGACGCGCTTGCCGTCGACGCTGAAGGGAATGTTGGTAGCGTGGATCGCGGGAGCGAAATTGGTCGCATAGTCATCGCGGTAGAAGCTGATGTCCAGGCTGCCGAGCGGAACGTCGACGCCCTCGATCTCCTTGATCTCCTCGACGAGCTTCTTTGCCAGAAGGTCGCCGCGCGTGACGATGCCGACCAGAGCGAGGTCTTCACAGCCCTCGTTGCGCTCGAGAATCTCGTGCGCGATGCGGGTCATCGCTCGGTTGACGGCGGTCTCGTCCATGATGACCGCCTTGGGGGAAGTCGTGCCCATCGATCTCCTTCCTCACATGTCTTGACTGCTGACACAGTCAAAAAAATAGATGCCCGACCGCTCAAAGCGGACCAGACACCCACAGGAAGGGCTGCTCTTTGGCAGCAATGTAATTCCATGTGGGTATCTCGTACCCCTTTAATGGTCAAGGGATAGTGTAGCCAACCTCGAGCTTAATTGCGAGCATAAATACAGAGCAATCCGTAAACGGAGCCCAATGCTCCATAAACCTATATATATTTGTGGGACGAGCTTGAAAACGCACGCACGAGCTGGCATAATCCCCTCTGCTGCACGCAAATCGGATCTACGTCCAGGGCCGTGGCGTGAGCACTATCGCCAAAAGAGGAATATCTCTGTGTAGATTACGCACAGGGAGCTGCTTCTGTGCTATAGTTCAGGCTTGTTTGTTAACGCGACATGTTCGTTTGTCGCCCAAGGAGGGTCAGTTATGTCCAAAGTTTGCGAAGTTTGCGGTAAGCACCCCGTTGCCGGTCGCTCCATCAGCCACTCTCACCGCGTCACCAACCGTAAGTTCCGCCCCAACATCCAGCGCGTCTACGTCGTCGTCGATGGTCACCGTCGCAAGATGAACGTTTGCTCCACCTGCCTCAAGTCTGGCAAGGTTGCGCGCTCCTAAATAAGGTCTTACCAACAAGTACCTCGGACTCTCCGGGTCAAAGACCTCGCGTTCATATAGAACTTACCAAAGGCGCTCCCTACGGAGGGCGCCTTTTTGCACTCATTGGGGACAGACTTACATGAGTGTTTTCACGCATTGGGGACAGACGTAACGCATGCCAGCAGCGGTTCGGCCCCTGCCTCACGCCGCCTCGTTCCAGCCCGCGGTGGCCTTGGTTACGCTTGTAGCGCCGATGCCGGTGATACGGGCAATTTGCTTGACCGTGAGATGTGCCCGCCTAAGCCTCAGCAGACACGCATCACGATCGGGGCGTGGCAGGGCCTTGAGCAGCGCAGGATCTATGCTCGGAAGGACTTCGCGCGCAACGGAAAGAGCATCCTCATCGAGGATCCGTCGGCGTGGAAGAATCTCAACTGACCAGATCCGCCCGGCAACTTCCTTAAGATGCTCACAATAGCGACGAGACCCCCCGACAATATCGAGCATAGGGCCGCGTCACAGATGTCAAAGGGATCGTAGCCCAGCTGGTATGCCCTAAAGCTTGACCAGCGGTATGCTTCGAGAGAGTCGATCGCACCTTTCACAGGATTGAGATGGATATAATCGAGTAGCTGCACCGCCTGTGTGTCCGACTCAACCGCAACACGCGAATAGCGATTGTCAAACAGATGGCCCGTTCTTCCCGTTTTCCCATTGAAATACTTAGCATACGCCGTCAGTGCGCACTGCATTGCCTTTGAAAGGTTGTCATATGGGTCATCAACCATCAAATGGAAGTGGTTGTCCATAAGGCACCAAGCCAACACTGCCACTTTATGGCGTGCAAACCTGTCCGAGATGTCCGATAAGAAACGATATCGGTCAGAGTCATCTTCAAAAATAATCTGTTTGGAGTTGCCACGGTCAAAGACGTGGTAATAGCCGGTGAGCGAAACGGCGCGGGCGCATCGGGGCATAATCTCTCCTTTCAAAAACTGAACAGGCAACACCTAAAAGGAGAGAAGGAACGCGAAATGCTGAGCCTGTGATCTATTTATATCCAATGAGCGGCAAAAAGGCCCAGAACGGCAAAATGGCAAAACGATGTCTGTCCCAAATGAGTGAAAGCACTCATGTAAGCCTGTCCCCAATGAGCGGGGCGGTGGAGCAGGCAAGTAGTTTTAGTTAAAACGTTTCAGTTTATTGAAGCGTTTTAGTTTGTCTTTTACGGGAATCTGACCGTTCACCGATTTATTTCTTGCTATCATGCATCTTGTAGGGTAAATCTCCGATCGCAAGGAGACACAAATGGTGAAAAAGTCACCGGAAAACACTACTCCCGCAATTGTGGACAACGTAGAGGCGCTTGAGGCTAAGCTCGCTCAGATGCGAGAGGCCCAGGCGCTTTTTGCTACGTACACGCAGGAGCAGGTCGACAAGATCTTCTATGAGGCCGCCATGGCCGCCAACAAGGCTCGTATCCCGTTGGCGAAGATGGCCATCGAGGAGACCGGCCGCGGCGTCTTGAGGACAAGGTCATCAAGAACCACTACGCCGCAGAGTACATCTACAACGCTTACAAGAACACCAAGACCTGTGGTGTCCTGGAGCGCGACGAGGCTTACGGCATCACCAAGATCGCCGAGCCCATCGGCATCGTGGGCGCCGTCATCCCGACGACCAACCCCACCTCCACCGCGATCTTCAAGACGCTGATCAGCCTGAGACCCGCAACGCCATCATCATCTCCCCGCACCCGGCTGCCGCCAAGTGCACCATCGCCGCCGCCAAGCTCGTGCTTGACGCCGCCGTCAAGGCGGCGCCCCCGAGGGCATCATCGGCTGGTCGATGTCCCCTCCATCGAGCTGACCAACATGGTCATGCGCGACGTCGACATCATCCTCGCCACCGGTGGCCCGGGCATGGTCAAGGCCGCCTACTCCTCGGGCAAGCCCGCCCTGGGCGTTGGCGCCGGTAACACCCCGGTCGTCATCGACGACACCGCTGACGTGCTGCTCGCCGTCAACTCCATCATCCACTCCAAGACCTTCGACAACGGCATGATCTGCGCTTCCGAGCAGTCCGTGACCGTCATCGACACCATCTATGACCAGGTTAAGGCCGAGTTCCAGAAGCGCGGCTGCTACTTCGTCAAGCAGGGTGCCGAGATGGAGGCCCTGCGTGCCGCCATGTTCAAGAACGGCGCCCTCGATCACCGCATCCCCGGCATGGCTGCCGCCAAGATCGCCGAGCTCGCCGGCATCGAGGTTCCTGCCAAGACCAAGATCCTGATCGCCGAGGTCACCTCCACCGACCCCGCCAAGGAGGAGTTCTCCCACGAGAAGCTCTCCCCGGTCCTGGCCATGTATCACGCCAAGGACTTCCAGGAGGCCGTCGACAAGGCCGAGCACCTGGTGCTCGCCGGTGGCCCGGGCCACACCGCCTCTCTGTACGTGCACCCTGCCCAGGCCGAGAAGATCAGCCTGTTCGAGCACGTCATGAAGGCCTGCCGTATCGTCATCAACACCCCGTCCTCGCACGGCGGCATCGGTGACCTGTACAACTTTGGCATGAAGCGTCTCTGACCCTGGGCTGCGGCTCCTGGGGCGGCAACTCCGTCTCCGAGAACGTTGGGGTGAAGCACTTGATCAACGTTAAGACTGTGGCCGAGCGCCGTGAGAACATGCTGTGGTTCCGCGCTCCCGAGAAGGTCTACTTCAAGAAGGTTCCACGCCCGTCGCCCTCGACGAGCTTGGCAACGTCATGGGCAAGAAGCGCGCCTTCATCGTCACCGACCAGTTCCTCTTCAAGAATGGCAACACCCGCGCCATCGAGGCCAAGCTCGACGAGATGGGCATCGCCCACGACTGCTTCTACGACGTCGAGCCCGATCCGTCGCTGCAGTGCGCACGTCGCGGCGCCAAGCAGATGGCTCTCTTTGAGCCGGACGTCATCATCGCCGTCGGCGGTGGCTCCGCTATGGACGCCGGCAAGATCATGTGGATGATGTACGAGCACCCCGAGTGCAAGTTTGAGGACATGGCCATGGACTTCATGGACATCCGCAAGCGTATCTTCACCTTCCCCGAGATGGGCAAGAAGGCCTACTTCGTCGCGTCCCGACCTCTTCGGTACCGGCTCCGAGTGCACGCCGTTCGCCATCATCACCGACAAGGAGACCGGCATCAAGTGGCCGCTCGCCGACTACGCGCTGCTCCCCAACATGGCTATCGTCGACGCCGACAACTGCATGACCGCCCCGCGCGGCCTGACCGCTGCCTCCGGCATCGACGTCATGACCCACGCCATCGAGTCCTACGTCTCCATCATGGCTTCCGACTACACCAAGGGCCTCTCCGAGCGCGCTGCCAAGCTCGTCTTTGAGAACCTGCCTCCAGCTTCACGAACGGCGCCAAGGACCCGCACGCCCGCGAGGAGATGCACAACGCCTCCTGCATGGCCGGTATGGCCTTCGCCAACGCCTTCCTGGGCCTCAACCACTCCATGGCTCACAAGCTCGGCGCTTTCCATCACCTGCCCCACGGCATCGCTAACGCCGTCATCCTGACCCGCGTCATGCGCTACAACGCCGCCGAGGCTCCCGTCAAGATGGGTACCTTCTCCCAGTATCCTTACCCCAACGCGCTGCACAACTACGCCGAGATGGCCAAGTACTGCGGCATCGAGGGCAAGGACGACAAGGAGGTCTTCGAGAACTTCATCACGAAGCTCGAGGAGCTCAAGGACTTCATCGGTGTCAAGAAGACCATCGCCGACTACGGTGTTGACGAGCAGTACTTCCTCGACACCCTCGACGAGATGACCGAGCAGGCATTCAACGACCAGTGCACCGGCGCTAACCCGCGCTACCCGCTCATGAGCGAGATCAAGGAGCTCTACCTGGACGCCTACTACGGCCGCGAGCCCCAGGACTACGCCGTCTGCTAGTTTTTAGCACGGTTTTTTGCGGCGGGGGTGCACGGGTGTTTCACACACCCCCGCCGTCGCTTCTATCGCATCGTTGAAAGGATGCAACCATGCTGCTACCCGATTCCAAGACCGAGCTCGTCCGCCGTGGCAACAAGGTCGTTTACGACCTGGGCGACAAGATCGTCAAGGTCTTTAACGAGACCAAGCCTGTCTCCGACGTGTTCAACGAGGCTTTGAATCTTGCCCGCATCAATGAGTGCGGCATCCGCAGCCCCAAGGCTCTCGAGGTTTCCCAGCTCGAGAACGCCAACGGCTGGGCGCTCGTGACCGAGAAGGTTCCGGGCACCACCCTTGCCGAGAAGATGACTGCCGAGCCCCAGCGCTTTGGTGAGTACCTCGAGATGTTCGTCGACCTCCAGATCGAGATCCACGGCTACACCTCCCCGCTGCTCAACCGTCAGCGCGACAAGTTCGCCCGCATGATCGACAGCCTTGATCAGCTCAATGCCACCACGCGCTACAACCTTCAGGAGCGTCTGGACGGCATGACCAAGGAGTTCAAGGTCTGCCACGCGACTTCAACCCCTCCAACGTCATCGTCGGCGACGACGGCCAGCTCTATGTGTGCGACTGGGCACACGCCACCCAGGGCTCCCCTGCTGCCGACGTTGCCACCACCTACCTGCTCTTTGCCCTCAACAGCAAGGACCAGGCCGAGGCTACCTGGAGCTCTACTGCGACCGTGCCGACATGCCCATGCAGGTCGTGCGTCAGTGGACGAGCATCGTCGCCGCTTCCGAGCTCGCTCGTAAGCGCAACGTGAACGATGAGTTCCTGAAGAACTGGATCGACGTCGTCGATTATCAGTAATATCTGAGCGATTTATTTCGCATCGGAGGCACAATGGAAAACCCCGCAGCTCGCATGGGCTGTGGGGTTTTCCTTTTAGATATCGAGGATGCTACAAGATAATAGGACGGCCCCGCATCTCCCCGATTGGAGATATGCGGGGCGTCCCACATATCGAACTACAAGCGAAATCGTCGATTAACGGCGGGCTGCCTTAACAAGCTCGGCAACCTTGGCAACGACCTCGTCGATCGCCACGTCCTCGCGCTCGCCCGTAGCACGGTCCTTGAGCTCAACGGTGCCATTCTTAAGGCCGCGCTTGCCCAGAACCACCTGATACGGGAAGCCCATGAGGTCGTTATCGGCAAACTTAAAGCCCGGACGCTCATCGCGATCGTCGACGACGACCTCGATACCCTCGGCACACAGGCCATCAACAATCTGCTCGCAGACGGTAGCGCACTCTTCCTTCTTGGGATCAAGCGGAATCACCGCGACCTCGTACGGGGCAACGGAGACCGGCCAGACGATACCGTGCTCGTCGTTGTGCTGCTCCACGACGGCAGCAAGCGAGCGGGACACGCCCACGCCGTAGCAACCCATGATGAGCGGCTTCTCCTTGCCGTCCTCATCCATAAAGGTGGCACCCATGGCCTCGGAGTACTTGGTGCCCAGCTGGAAGACCTGAGAGACCTCGATGCCGCGGGCAGCGGAGAGCGGCTTGCCGCAGTGCGGGCAGGGTCGCCGGCGACAACGGTGACCAGATCGGCCCACTCATCGACGGTAAAGTCGCGCTCGGGGCAGGCACCGGTAAGTGATAATCGACCTCGTTGGCACCGCAGGCCCACTGTTTGGACTCGCGCAGGCTCTCGTCGCAGACCAGACGAATGCCATCGGGCAGGTTAACCGGTCCGATAAAGCCCTTGTGCAGGCCGTTCGCCTGAAGCTCCTCGTCGGTCATCATGCGATAACCCTTGCCAAAGACGTGCTCGGCCTTGCAATCGTTGAGCTCGTGATCGCCCGGAACAATGGCCACGACCGGCTTGCCCTCGGCGTCGATGAGTGCCAGCGACTTGCGCGTGCCGTTCTCGGGGAAACCGAAGAACTTGGCGACGGCCTCGATGGTGCCCATGCCCGGAGTCTCGACCTTGGTGAGTGTACCGTCGCCAGGACCCTCGGTCACAACAACCTTGGTGCTTGCGGCCTCGTCATCGGCAGCGAAGCCGCAATCGTCGCAGTAGACGAGCGAAGCCTCGCCAGCCTCGGCCAAAGCCATGTACTCGACGGAAGTATCGCCACCGATCTCACCGGAGTCGGCAACAACGGGCAGGGCCTTGATATAGCAGCGCTCGCAGATGTTAGCGTAGGCCTGCTTCATCTTGTCATACTCCTCCTGCAGGCTCTCCTGCGTGGCGGAGAAGCTGTAGGCGTCCTTCATGATGAACTCGCGGCCGCGCATCAGGCCAAAGCGCGGACGGAACTCGTCGCGGAACTTGTCCTGGATGTGATAGAGATTCACCGGCAGCTGCTTGTAGGAACGCAGCTCGTTGCGCACCAGGCAGTCACGGTCTCCTCGTGCGTGGGACCCAGCACAAACTCGCGGCCGTGACGGTCATCAAAGCGCACGAGCTCCTTGCCATAGGCATCGATACGGCCGGACTCGCGCCACAGCTCGGCATCGACCATGATAGGCATCATGAGCTCCTGGGCGCCGGCAGCTTCCATCTCGTCGCGCACGATGTTCTCGATCTTGCGAATCGAGCGCCAAGCAAGCGGCAGATAGGAATAGAGACCGGCGGCCTCCTTGCGAATCATGCCGGCACGAAGCAGCAGGCGATGGCTCGCAAGCTCGGCGTCGGCCGGATCCTCTTTAAGCGTCGGAGCATAAAGCTTAGACATATACATTGCTCGAGTCATTTATTTCTCCTCAATAAGCTTGTCGACCTCGGCCATTAGCGCGTCGACAATTTGGTCCTCAGCTACTTTACCAATGATCTGGCCGTGCGAAAAGAGCAGGCCCTGACCTCGTCCGCAGGCAACACCCAAGTCGGCGTCAGAGGCCTCGCCGGGACCATTGACCGCACAGCCCATCACGGCAATCGAAAGCGGCGCGGAGTAGTTCTTAAGCCGCTCGGTGACCTTCTCGGCGATAGGAATGAGGTTAACCTGGCAGCGAGCGCACGTGGGGCACGAGACGATCTCGGGACCACGGCGACGCAGGCCCAACGACTGCAGAATACCCCAGGCAACCGGCGGCTCCTCAACCGGATCGGCTGTGAGCGACACACGCATGGTGTCGCCAATGCTTCGGAAAGCAAGATACCCAAGCTACAGAGCTCTTGATGGTGCCCTGGAGCTTGTCCCCGCCTCCGTCACGCCAGGTGAAGCGGAACGTGGGGAATCTCACGCGACAGGTCGATAGGTATCGAGCGTCGTTTGCACGCTATGGGCCTTGGCCGAAAGCACAATGTTCGTAAAGCCGCGATCCTCAAAATGTTTGACGAAACGCTCGCTCGACATCACAAGCTTTTCGGGCTGCGTAAGGTCATCGCGCTCGGCGATATCCTGCTCAAGCGAGCCAGCGTTCACGCCAATGCGAATCGCGCACCCAGCGGCGCCCGCGGCATCGATCACGGCATCGACCTTAGCCCAATCGCCAATGTTGCCGGGATTGATGCGGAGCTTAGCGGCACCGGCCTTAACGGCGCCAATGGCGAGCTTATGGTTAAAGTGGATATCGGCAACGATCGGCACCGGAGACTCCGCACAAATCGTGCGAAAGCCCTCGAGCGCAGCCTCGGTGGGCACGCTCACGCGCACAACATCACAACCCGCCTGGGCGAGTGCACGAACTTGTGCAAGCGTTGCCTGCGCGTCGGCGGTATCGGTGCAGGTCATGGATTGGACCACCACCGGTGCGCCGCCGCCTATCTGCACGCCGCCCACATGCACGGGGCGCGTCAGCTCGCGCGGCAAAGGATGGGATAAAGACAATCCAAACACTCCCCTACAAAATAAATCGAAGGACGTCGGAACGAAGCATATAGACAAACAGCAGCGCAAAGAGCGCGATGCCAACATAGCTGACGATCGTCTGCACCTTCAGCGGCAGCTCGCGACCGGCGACCTTTTGGATGATCTCGATAACCAGCTTTCCCCCGTCGAGCGGCGGAATGGGCAGCAGGTTCATAAAGCCCAGCGAGAACGAGATGAGCGCGGCAAATGTCAAGAAGGTCGCGGGGCCGGCTGCCGCCGCCTGAGAAGACATGACGCTGATGCCAACAATCGAGCTGGACTGATCGAGTATCTCCATCGTATGCTGCGGCTGCAGCAGACGCATAACGCCCTCAGCAGTCTGCTGAACATAGGAGAACGACAGGTGCGCCGAGGTGATAGGGTCCAAATGGACCACCTGCGTAGAAGCATAAACACCCAAACGCTCGTCCTCCTTGAGCGCGACCAAGGTCGAAAGATTCTTGCCGTCGCGCTGGTACTCAATGGCGATATCGTCCTTGCCAGCGGCCGCTCCGATCGCATCATACACATCCATCCAGCTAGAGCAGGACACGCCGTCGACCGAAAGAATTGCGTCGCCGGCCTCGATACCTGCCTTGGCTGCTATCGAGCCTTCTTCGACCTGACCGATCACGTTGCTATCGACCGGCACCGAAACGCCGGCGATAGAGTAGATGCTCATAAGCAGCAAAAAGCCCATCAGAATATTGACGAGAATACCCGCGAGCAGCATAAAGGCACGTTTGAAAAAACCCTGACCAAGATAGGTATGCGCACGCTCCTGCTCAAGAAACTCCGACGCAGTGACCGGCAGCTCCCACACATCGCCCTCGGCAGTCGCATGCTCTCGATCGAACTTGCGGCCGTCAAAGGTGGTATATCCTGCAGCATCGCGCGGCAGCGTCTGGTACCTAACCGGATAATAGCTGGGTGAAGGCTTCTCCCTTCCTCGTACCAAGCGCAATGGAACCCCAGCCCAAAAGCAAGGCACAAGCCTCGAGAACATCCTCCTCGGGCAGCTCCAGCTCGACGGAAAGGTCTGCAACCGAAACGCGACCATGACGATAGATCGCCGCAAGCACACGGTCGGCGCACGAGACATCGGTCGGGTCCATACCGCAGATAGCGGCATAACCACCCAGCAGCAGCGGCGTCACGCCAAACTTGGTACCGATGCGACGCGACGTATGGTGAATGTCGAAGCGACACGGCAGACCCAAGAAAAACTCGGTGACGCGCACGCCGCACGCACGAGCCGCTAAAAAGTGGCCGCCCTCATGTAGAAACACAAGGACGGATAGCATCAGCAGGCCCCAAAAGACCGAGGAGAGAACGCTCAGAACAGTATCCATAAAACGAAAAGCAATCCTTATGATTAAGAGCGGGTTGCAGCGAGCACCTCGGCGCTTGGCGCGAGCCCACGTATCGACATCGCGAAGCTGCTCAAACGATGCGACCGCCTGCGTATCGTGTGCATCCATGCACGACTCGACGATACGGTCGATATCGGTAAAGGTACAGGCATCGTGCAGGAAGCATCGACGGCAACTTCGTTGGCGGCATTCAACACGCACGGCATGGTGCCGCCTGTCTTGCCGGCACGCTCGGCCAGCGCCAGGCAGCGGAATGTGTCCATATCGGCCGCATCGAAGGTGAGCTGCCCGAGCTCGCGGAAATCGATTCGAGGAGCTGGGGTATCCCAACGCTCGGGATACGAGAACGCGAACTGGATGGGAATGCGCATGTCGGACGCACCAAGATGCGCCATCACGGAGCCGTCCGCATACTCGACCATCGAGTGGATCTTTGACTGGCGCTGAACGACCACGTTGATAAAGTCGAGATCGCACCCGAACAGGTGCATCGCCTCGATACGCTCCAAGCCCTTATTCATGAGGGTCGCAGAGTCGATGGTGATCTTAGCACCCATGGCCCACGTGGGGTGTGCCAGCGCATCGGCGCGCGTCACGCAATTGAGCTCGTCGCGCGTACGGCCAAAGAACGGACCACCCGAGCAAGTGAGCCAAATGCAGTGAGCCTCGCGCGGATTCTCCCCCAGATAGCACTGGTAGATGGCGGAGTGCTCGGAGTCGACCGGAATTAGCTGACCCGGTTGCGCCAACGGCATCAGCAGGTCACCGCCGACAACGAGAGACTCCTTGTTGGCAAGTGCGAGACGCTTGTTCGAGGTCAGGGCCGCATGGCTCGCTTCGAGCCCGGCAGCGCCCACAATGGCAACAAGGACACAGTCGACGTCATCGCGACGCGCGAGCTCACAAACCGCCTGCGCACCAACACCGAGCTCGTGCCCTCGGGCAGCTCCTGCAGTACAGCGTCCGCACCGTGGGTGGTGTCGGCCACAGCAACGGCCGGGACCGAAAACTCGCGGGCGGCGGCAACGAGCTCCGAGGTGCTGGAGTTAACGGACAGTGCCGTCACCTGCAGTCGATCGGCATGCTGACGGCATACATCAAGTGTCTGCGTACCGATAGAGCCCGTACAACCCAGGATGGCAACGCGAAGACGCCCATCGGGGGCGTACGTCGTCTGAAAGGCCATTACAGCACGCCTCCGATCATCAAAAGCAGCTGCGCGGTAATGCAGCCAAAGATAAGCGAGTCGCTACGATCGAGCATGCCGCCATGGCCCGGAATAAGGTTGCCAGAATCCTTGACGCCCACGCCACGCTTGATGCGTGACTCGATGAGGTCACCGATAACGCCCAGGATGGACACAACCACGCCGCAAAGCAGCGCATAGGGCAAGCTCAGCTTATAGAAATGCGTCGCCCACAAAATAAGCCAGATAAGAACCGAGCCCAAGATGCCGCCGACAAAGCCCTCCCAGCTCTTTTTGGGAGAGATCTTGGGGACCATCTTGTGCTTGCCGATACGGTGCCCACGATGTAGGCAAACGAATCGGAGACCCAGAGAGACGCGCAAACACCCACCGAAAGCAGGGCGCGGCAAACCGGGCACGGCATCGCGCAGCAGCACGATGGCCGACAGCATAAAACCGGTGTAGATGGGACCATGAGTGTCACAGCCACATCGGATATGCGGGTACGCGACGAACAGACATACCAAATGCCCACCGCAAGCATCAATGCAAAAAGCAGCGCATTCAACAGCAGCGAGTCGCCCAGCGCCGAGAGCGGAAAGAGCACGGCGGCAGCGATACCCAGGCGCTCGTTGGCCACCTTGCCATCGAGCTTCGTCATGCGGAAATACTCAAAGCAGCACAGACCGCTCATGACGGAGACGAAGATGGCGGTGGGAACGATACCCAAAACCAGGCAGAGAATAAATACGACGGCGTAGACGATACCTGCGGCGGCACGGGTAATAAAGCCGGCAAGCCACGAAGTCGCGGCCGCGCCGCTCTTGGCGGCAGGCGCCTTGGGAGCAGACGCTTGGGACGATCGGACACGATTAAGCCTCCTCGGTCTTGCTCAGTCCACCAAACCTACGGTCGCGGCCTGATAGGCCAAAATGGCGTTGACAAGACCCCAACGATCAAAGTCGGGCCAATAGGTATCGGTGACATAAAACTCGGAATAGGCAACCTGCCACAGCAGATAGTTCGAAAGGCGAAGCTCGCCGGAGGTTCGAATCACAAGCTCAGGATCGGGTAGCCCAGCGGTGTACAGGTGCGAAGCAACCATATCATCGTCGATAGCGCCGGAACGATCTTTCCGGCAGCGGCATCGAGCGCGATCTGACGGACGGCACGGGTGATCTCGGCACGGGCTCCGTAGTTGACGGCAAGTGCCAGCGTCATGCCGGTATGGTCGGCACACTCGGCAAGACCTCGCTCAAAGACATCGCGGGTCTTCTTGGGCAGTGCGGATATATCGCCCAAAAAGACAACGCGCACGTTTTCGCGCTTAAGCAGCGGCAGCTCATCGATAAACGTCTTAGCAAACAGATGCATTAAAACGTTGACCTCATGCTGAGGACGATTCCAGTTTTCGGTGGAAAACGCATAGGCCGAAAGGACGTCGACGCCCAAACGCACGCATGCGGTAATAATCTCGCGCAGGGAGACGATACCGGCCTTGTGTCCCTCGGTGCGGGCAAGACCGCGCGCCGTGGCCCAGCGACCGTTACCGTCCATGATGCACGAAATATGATGCGGAATCTTATTGAGGTCAAGGTCGGAAAAACCGACGCCCGCAGGGGCGTCGGCAAAGTACTCGACCAGTTTGTTCTCGTCGTATTGCACCTTAGATCTCCATGACCTCGGCTTCTTTTTCCTTCAGAAGCTCCTCGACCTTGGCAACATACTCATCGGTATGCTTCTGGACCTTGGCCTGCTCGCGACGGACATCGTCCTCGGTGAGCTCTTCGTCGCGCTCGAGCTTGTTGTTAAAGTCGCGACGGATGTTGCGAATGGAGACCTTGGCCTGCTCGGCATACTCGCGGCACTCCTTGACGAGCTCGCGACGACGCTCCTCGGTGGGACCGGGAACGGCAGGCGCACGACGGTACCGTCAGAGTTGGGGGTAATACCCAGATCGGAAGCGCCGATGGCCTTGACGATAGCGTTGATGAGTGCCTTGTCCCACGGCTCGATGAGCAGCATGTGGGCCTCGGGGGTCTTGACGGCGGCAACCTGCGTGACCGGCGTGGGAACACCGTAATAATCGACGGTGATGTCGGACAGAATGTTGGCATTGGCGCGGCCGGTACGGACCTTGGAGAAGTTATGCTTGAGGGACTCGAGCGACTTGTCCATATGGGCGGTGATGTTCTCTGCCATGCTTAATCCTCCTGATAGACGAGCGTGCCGACGGGCTCACCCGAAAGCGCGCGCTTGACGGTGTCCTCGCCATCGATGTTGAGGACCAAAATCGGCATACGGTTATCCTGCACAGTGCCGTAGCCGTGGAATCCATAACCTGCAGACCGCGGACGAGCACCTCATGGTAGGTGATCTTGTCAAAGCGGACGGCATCGGCGCACTTGACGGGATCCTTGTCATAGATGCCGTCGACCTTGGTGGCCTTGATCAGAATCTCGGCGCCGATCTCGCACGCACGAAGAGCCGCGGCGGTGTCGGTCGTAAAGTACGGATTGCCCGAACCGGCGGCAAAAATAACGACGTTGCCCTTGGAAAGGTGGTTGATGGCGCGACGGCGAATATAGGCTCGCAGATCTCGTTCATCTGGATAGCGCTCATCACGCGGCAGGGAACATCGTTATGTTCGAAGGCATCCTGCAGGGCGAGCGCGTTCATAACGGTTGCCAGCATGCCCATGTAGTCGGCCTGAGCACGCTCCATGCCACCGGCAGCGCCGGCCATGCCGCGGAAAATATTGCCGCCGCCGACAACGACGCCGACCTCATGGCCAACGGCGAGTAGCTCCTTGACCTGCTTGGCAAGATGGTCGGTAACCTTGGGGTCGATGCCATATTGGCCGTCGCCCATCAGCTTCGCCGGAAGCTTAAGAAGCACGCGTTTATATCGGATGTCGGACAAAGCGATCCTCCTTTAGATTGAACTCTCAACATTCTATCAAAGGCTCTAAGAAGAGCCATGAAAAAGCAGGCTGTGAGTAAAACCCACAGCCTGCTCATTACCAGCTACAAGAGCTTATTACTCGCCACGGACCAGACGGTCAAAGGCAACGACGGTAATGGTGTCGCCGAGCTCCTTGGAGACCTGCTCAGCGTACTTCTTGATGGTGAGGGAGCTGTCCTTGATGAACTCCTGCTCGGTGAGCACGGACTGCTTGTAGAACTTCTCCAGACGGCCGACAGCCATCTTCTCCTGGATAGCCTCGGGCTTACCGGACTCGGCAGCCTGAGCCATGTAGATCTGCTTCTCGTGCTCGACGGTCTCGGCCGGAACCTGATCGCGGGTAGCGCAGATCGGGGCGACGGCGGCAACCTGAAGGGCAACGTCGTGAGCGAAGGTCTTGAAGGATTCAGCCTGAGCGTCTCAGCCTTCTCGAAGGCGAACTCGACGAGGACGCCGATCTTACCACCCATGTGGATGTAAGAAGCGAGCGCGCCGTTCTCAGCCTTGCGGGCAGCGAAGCGGGAGATCTTCATGTTCTCGCCCATGATGTGAATCATCTCGGTGAGCTCGGAGGAAACGGTCTCCTCGCCCATCGGCTTCTCGAGCAGAGCGTCGACGTCAGCAGGCTCGGTGGTAGCGACAACCTCAGCGACCTTGGAAGCAAAGCCGGTGAACTTGGCGTTGGAGCCAACGAAGTCGGTCTCGCAGGAGAGCTCGAGCAGAGCGCCGGTCTTGCCATCCTCGGAGACGAACGCGGCAACAGCGCCTCGTTGGTCTCACGGCCAGCCTTCTTGGCAGCTTGGCGAGGCCGTTCTTACGCAGAACGTCGACAGCGGCGTCCATGTCGCCGTCAGCCTCGACGAGAGCCTTCTTGCACTCCATCATCGGGGAGTCGGTCATCTCGCGGAGCTGCTTGACCATAGCGGCGGTAATCTGGGCCATTGTGTTCCTTTCAAAGAGATGAAAAAGAATTAACTAAGACTGATTTACTCGGCCTTGGGCTCAGCGGCCATCTCGGCTCGGAGACCTGCTCCTTGCCGGAGCCAGCGAGGCAGGCGTCAGCATGAGCTCGCACATAAGGGTGACAGCGGAGATAGCGTCATCGTTGCAGGGGATGCCGTACTCGACCTCGTCGGGATCGGAGTTGGTGTCGATCAGAGCGACGACGGGGATGTTCAGGCGCTGAGCCTCCTTGATGGCGTTCTCCTCGCGCTTGGTGTCGATGACGAAGAGAGCCTGGGGCAGACCCTTCATGTCGCGGGCGCCACCGAGGTTGGTCTGGAGCTTGGTGAGCTCCTTGCCGAGCACAGCCTGCTCCTTCTTGGGCAGAACAGCCATGCGGCCGTCCTCGACCATGGCCTCGAGCTCCTCCATGCGGTTGATGCGGGAGCGGATGGTGACGAAGTTGGTCAGCATACCGCCGAGCCAACGCTGGTTGATGTAAGGCATGTTGGCGCGCTCAGCAGCGTTCTTGACGGCTCCTGAGCCTGCTTCTTGGTGCCGACGAACAGCACGTTGCCACCCTTGGCGACGCTCTTGACGAAGGTGTAGGCCTGGTCGGCGTCGAGGATGGTCTGCTTGAGGTCGAGGATGTAGATGCCGTTGCGCTCACCGAAGATGAACGGCTTCATCTTGGGGTTCCAGCGACGGGTCTGGTGACCGAAGTGGCAGCCGGCCTCGAGCAGGGTGCGGATATTAATCTTGGTAGCCATGTTAAACCTCCTGTGGTTTGCCTCCGCGCGGGGTCATCCTCCAAAACCAACCCGGACATGTGCTACCAAAGCCCGGGCACCACGGTATGAAGTAGCCGCGCGTGCGTGATAAAAACATGTTGCCGTGAAGCAACCCGATGAATGATAGCAGGAATGCATCTTCCTGCCAACCCGCAATCAAAACCACACACCTCGGTGCGGCGCGGGACGCCCCAGCCACTATTCGCCGCGGGGATGGGCTTGAGCCACGGCACGTTTGAGCGATCGGGTGTGAGATGCGTGTAAATCTGCGTCGTGGACAGCTCGCATGGCCCAGCAGCTCTTGAACCGAGCGCAGGTCCGCACCGCCCTCGAGCAAGTCGGTCGCAAAGGTATGGCGCATCGCATGCGGGGCGATGTCGGCCGGAATGCCGGCGAGCG
>ENA-OQER01000671-OQER01000671.1-human-gut-metagenome-genome-assembly--contig:-NODE-671-length-18178-cov-2.038945_pt1 | contig 18178 bp, 32 predicted proteins | sample MGYA00242797_ERZ504639 | MGnify/ENA primary metagenome ERZ504639 (study PRJEB26092, sample SAMD00036306) | human gut metagenome | host: Homo sapiens | study: EMG produced TPA metagenomics assembly of...
GTTCTTAGTTTCATTAATTCCTACGGATTTTTAGGGTTTTGACAAAATGAATTTTCACAAAAAAGGGGTAGAATCAAGTTGGTTGGTATCCGACAAGGACGGCATTGCAGGCTCTTTCTTTACAATTTTCTCAATTTCAGATATGCTCTTTTCTGTTACATCTGCAATCTGCTCTAATGTATAGCCTTTTTTGAACATATTCAGTATGATTTCTGCTTTTGCATCATCTACAATTCCCTGACTCAGATTACACATAACGCTCACATCCTTCCCACCTACAATTACCAAGTACCTTTTTATTGGCAAGGTAATAATAATCTGTGCTATCCTCAGGTATATTCATACAAATCTGAACAACATACCGGAAATCTTCACGTCGTATTTCCTCCACCAGCTGCTTAAAATCCGTGATTACTTTTGTGATGGACGAAACAAAATAAAGGTGCGGATAATGTTTTTTCAGATATTCCAACAGCAGATCCGAATGGACAATCACACCGTTTTGCACATCTTTATTTTCTTCCAGTAAAGCACAGAGCGCATTGCATTTCCGGTCAGAAAGATGCTTCTCTTTAAAAGAGAGTTGCTGAAGGTCAGCCGCGCGGATATTCCATACTCCTGCATCAGTGCCAGAACTTCTTTCGGATCATTCTCTCCAAAACCGGCACGTCCGCCGCCCCAGATACAATCTGCCGGAGCTCCATAGATCGAACCGATTTCACACCAGTCATAAAACCAGTCCCTGTGCTCCCGATATAACGGAAGAAACACGCGTATAGTTCATAAAATTCAAACAAGCCCGGAAGGTGATAATACGCTTTTGCCGTTATCTTCATCCCCGCTCCTCCTTGTCTTTGAAAAAGAAGCCATTCTCTCCTGCGAAAATGGCTTCTGAAATACTACTACTTATTTTCAAAATTAACACTGCGGATCATGTTACGGTTGATGATCTGTGTCCCCTTTTTCGGGGTCTCGATCTTCACCCACTGCGCATCCACGTCCATCAGTTTTCCTTTGATACCACCCACATCATTAAATAAACTTACCGCACAATCTTTTCCTATATAAGCATCTAAAATTGAACCACTCATAATTTCACATTCCTTTCCATTCTCTGTCACAATAAACGAATTCTCATCCTGAACTGCCAGCATATTGAGGGTATTTACCATATTTAAATTATTGACAGCTGTCATTATTGTTACTGCATCCATACCTTCATCACCTCATAGATATCAGTGTAGCATTCTTTATGTACACTTGCAATTACTTTCTCCCTCTTTCCCTCTCCGACATCGGGACTTCATTTTTCATGTAAGTATCCCACACCTGCATCCGATCCTGCTCATCCAGTTTGCGCAACTTTTGCCGGAACACCTGCCACAATACAGTTATCCGGAACATCGCGGGTTACGACTGCCCCTGCCGCCACAATACAGTTCTTTCCGATGGTCACTCCCGCCACAGATCGTCGCACTCGAACAAATCCAGCTTCCGCTTCCGATATGGATGGGCTTTGCATACTCCAGGTCATGAAAACCATCCGGATACTGCTGCGGCAGCCGCTCATCGGAAAGAAACGGATGACACGGGGTTGCAATCGTCACGTTTGCGCTACCCACACACCATCCTCCAGCGTAATCGGCGCACAGTCCAGAAATGTACATTTATAGTTGACAAAACAGCCTTTTCCAAAATGGATATTGACACCATATTCACAGTAAAATGGGGCAAAAATGGCTGCTCCTCCATCCTTTGCAGATGGAATCAGTTTTTCTAACAAACGCTGTTTTCTTTTTTTCATCCACAGCGGGGTGCGGTTGAATTTATCACAGGTTTCCATGCCAAATTTATGATATTGTTCCAGATCTTTGCTGTCGGCATTGTAAAGTCTGCCGGCTTTCATTCGTTCCCAGTTATTCATGTTTATCTCCCTCTTTTTTATTTCCTTTAGTATAACAAACTTTTGCAATATAGGAAACTGAAGTTTGGTGACTATCTGGTTCTCTTAGGTGCTATTATGCGCGAGGAAATAATGATTGACTGGCTAAAAAAATGTATCAAACTGCTCGATTAACATGCTCCCTCCCCCTTCAAATAGGCGATCACTTCGAATAGATCCGGTAACACCACCTCTGCTTTTTCCTGCATTTCTTCATTTGCAGGCAGCAGATCCGGAACCATGATCGGAAGCAAATGTCCTGCATGTGCCGCACGAATCCCATTGTAGGAATCCTCAATCGCATACGCGCGCTCCGGTGCAACCCCAAGTTCTGCACAGGCCTTTAAGAAAATGTCCGGTGCCGGTTTGCTGTGCTCCACATATCCCCGCAGATCATTTTGTCAAAAAAATCCAAAATTCCAGCATCCTTTAACTGGTTTGTCACGGTCTGTCTGCGTGTCGAAGATGCCAGCGCAATCTTCTTTCCATCTTCTTTTAAAAAGGTGAGCAGTTCCACAACCCCCGGCTTCATCGGGAGCCTGCCGCCATCGTATCTGCTGTGGTAGATAGCAGAGGACTCTTTCGCATAAATATCATACGGAAAATCCTCCCCATAAATTCCAGCATAATCTCCCGCGTCCGTTTCATCGTCGTCCCCGTACAGGAAAGCACCGCTTTCTCAATATCTGGAATCTGGTATTTATCTGCAAGCTCCTTCCAGCACTGCATCACAGCCCGCTCAGAATCAAAAATCACACCGTCCATATCAAATACAACTGCATCGTAACCGGTTTTCTTTTCCATAGAATAATTTCCTTTCTGTCTTACGTGACAGTTTATTCTAACACGATTTATCCAATTAGTGCATGATAGATTCTCAGATCATCGTCCTTGAATACGTTAAATATGACTTTTTTTATTCTGCTGTCCTCATTGATATAATTCTTTACCGTCTCGGTAGCGATTTCTGCCGCCCTTTGCTGTGGAAAACGAAACACCCCCGTTGACAGACAACAAAAAGCTACGGACTCTGCTCCCGTGTCCGCCGCCAGCTTGAGACATTCTCTGTAGCAGCTTACCAGCAATTCTTCCTCTTTTCCTGTAACCTCCCACTGTATGATCGGTCCTACGGTGTGAAGAATATATTTTGCCGGAAGATTATAACCGGACGTAATCTTTGCCTTTCCGGTTTCTTCTTCATGTCCCTGCTTTTTCATAATTTCATACATTTTCAGGCGAAGTTCCATCCCTGCATATGTGTGGATAAAATTGTCAATACAGGCATGCATCGGGGAAAAACATCCAAGCATCTGCGAATTACAGGCATTGACAATTGCATCGCATTTTAAGGTTGTGATATCTCCCTGCCAGATATAAAGTCTTTGATCAGATGCTACCGGTGTCAGGTCTGCAATGTCTGTGATCCCTCGCTCCCTGTTTCTTTCGATAAGATATTCGTCCTGAATCTTTAAGAAATCTGCCGGGATTGGTTTTGGCAATCTGGTATTCATCAGGGAACGGAGCAAATTCTCCTGTCCCTGTTTATCTTTAGGAATCTTTTGCTTCCGAAAACGGATTTCCTTCTTTCAGAAGATATTGAATCAGGTAGCATCTTCTTTCTTCCTGTGTCATAATACACTCCCCCTTATATCTGTAATTGCCTTTGCCATGTCACCACCGATACCGATTGCGCGTTTTCCGAAGCTTTTCGGCACTACGGCCTCATCCATATTCAGGCGAATCAGGCTGTAGGAATTATTTTCACGCACCATTTTTCAAATGGAAAACGTATAATGATTGGAGTATTGAACCCAACCCCAAGTTCCAGAAGTACAACCTTTTTTTTTCACGGTTCTGTTCCAGAAAATCCGCATATCTGTCGCAGCCTCATGCCATGCTTCATCTTCTACGAAGTAACTATCACAGCGCAGATGCATTGCCATTTTTCCTCCGCATACCGGACATTTGGGCATAAGTTCGGATGGGATCAGACAGTCTTTTCTGGCAGCATCCATCTTTTCAAACAGTTCTTTTGCATCATACACCTTTGGATGACAGCCGCGCTGACACTGAATTTCTCCATAATCGCCCTGCGTTGCAAAAATCCGGTCTGCCGAAAATCCTGCTTTGTAAACTGATGATCGACATTCGTGGTAAGTACAAAATACTCCTTATCCTGCGCCATGGCAAACAATTCCTGATACAGCGGCAATGCCGGTGGATCAAACCGGTTGATCAGCGCATGTTTGGACCAGTAGCCCCATCTTGCTTCCTCCGAAGGAAATGGATAAAAACCCGCTGCATACATATCGGTCATATACTGACCGCCATATTTTCCGATGAATTCCGCAAAGTTTTCCCGAAACCGCTTTCCACCATACGCAAGTCCTGCCGCCGTGGAAGCTCCCGCGCCTGCACCTATAATCACTGCATCGGCATCCTTTAGGAGTTTTGCTGCATTTTTGATCTGATCCTCATATGCATCCTTTTGAAACACATAATCCTTTGCCGGAATCCCGCATAAAAATTTATTCCAGTCTATATGCCCTTTTCTGATTTTTTTAAAGATCATACTTAACCTCTTTTCTGAATGCACTGCTTCGGACAAATTTCTGCACATCTTCCACAATGAAGACAATGATTCTGATCGATTACAACCGGCTTCCCAGACACGTCAATGCATTTCTGTGGACAAACAGAATAACAGAGTTTACAGCCAATACATTTTTGTCCCACGAAATAACCGATTTGGATTTTCTCTCCTTTCCCTATCAGGATCGTATCTCTTACGATCTTTGACGGATTGCTGATATCAAAGTGTTCCCCCTGCGCTTCATACAACTGAAATACTTCGAGTGCTTCCCACGTATCCCCCGGATAGATTTCTTTCATATAGGGATTTTTTTCAAACATGAGAGTCAGATTCTTTTTCCCAATATTTTTCACGTTTCCGCGAAGCGATACTGCGCGCTTGTCTTTTGTCGCCGATATTGCCACATACTGCTGCTCCATAAGCTGTTCGTAAAATGCTTTTCCTTTTGCGGTAAGAAAATATACCCCATCCGCATCGTAGTACATCATATCAATAATTCTTGTCTGCGGATGTCCGTCTGAACCAATTGTTGCAACTGTGGTGGAGTGAATTTCTTCAACCAAAAACTTAAATAATCCATATTTGCCATTTCAAAACTTCTCCTTTATTGAACATCAGCTCACCTTTGGCGAGGGCTGATACTTTCATCAATATCGCGTTCGCCTTTATCGATGAAATTTAGAATTCGTAAGGTGGATTTCCTGAGAAATCAGCAATCACACCGTGAGGATTTTCAAGGTAAAATACCTCAAAAATCGGGTTATCTGCTGTCTGATACTGTCCCTTAACGATTGGATTGTTCATGCAGCCTTCCTTGACACTCATGTTGTCTTCAAATACAGCCTTGCCATGAAGACGGATCCATGCATACTCTGGAGAAGAAACGGATACTTCGATTTCCGGATTCGCAAGCATATCTTTGTAAACATCCTTTGTGTTGTTTGTGCAGAACCAGAGCTTTCCATCCTGCTCAAAACAGAACATGAATGGACGGCACTTTGCCTTTCCGTCACGTCCTACGGTTGCCAGATACTGTACTGGGTTTGCCTGTAAAAATTCTACTATTTTCTGCATAAAATAGTACCTCCTGAATTGTTTTTGTTGTAACCATTGTTGTTACATCTAGTGGTTGCACTATAACATGATTTTAATGTAATGTCAACGGTTACATCAAATTTTTGTAGCTTTTTTGGTTACATCTGATTTTTTCCTATAAAATAAAAGCCCCAGACTTATCATCTGAAGCTTCCTTTCTACTGCTCTTTTTCTATACATGAGGCAACATCGTTTTTCACATCCGCAAGCGTTATCTGGGAAAGTTTTTCTTCCATTGCCTTTTGCACCTCCAGCAATCGGTTATCCAAAACACGGTGAATATTTTTCCCTACCGGACAGTTCGGGTTCGGATTCTCATGAAAATGAAACAATTGTTCCTCCGGCGTACACTCTACCGCTTTGTATATATCGAGGAAAGTAATCAGCTCCAAAGGTCTGGTAATCGTAACTCCACCGGTTCCTCTTGACACCTCAATCAGCCCTGCCGCCTTTAACTGCTGCAATATTTTTCGTATAATGACCGGATTTGTGCCAATGCTGCCCGCCATAAAATCACTCGTCATCTTCTGATCTGTAAATGTATCTATACAGGTAAACATATGAATTGCCATTGTAAATCTGCTTGAAATCTGCATGATCTGCACCTCTTTTCCGTGTTTATCCTATCAGATTGCGAATGTAATTGCAATGGTTACGTTACTGTTCACTCAGTGCCTGAACAACAAAGTATTCAGGTGTTGCGTGAACCGTAAAAATCGTCATTTGAATTGAACTTATAAAATTCCTCTACGGCTTTACAACAGAATCTTTGATCTGCAGTTGCTGTGAAATCGTTCCACTTTCATATAAGAAATCGGCAGTTTTCTGCAGATCTGCCACAATCGTATTTTCTCCTTTGAATAGGTCCGTTCCATCTGCTAAAATCTGTGTGTCCCCACTGCTTTGAATTTTGGTGATGATGTTCCCAGGTCGTGACAGCATCCACCTGTCCCTGCGTCAGTGCCGTTGCCTGCTCCCCATTATAGGAAATTCCAATGATAGAACGGTTCTGTCCGGTTGCAATCCCTGAAATCGAAGGCACATTTCCCATTACTCCGATGTCCTGCTGCCCGGCCGCGAACGATTTATTTTCCGGTGGTCCAGATTCAAACTCCGTAAAGTTGATGTCTACTGCATCCTCTTTTAATGCATCGGTAAGCCACCCTTTATCCCGCAAAACGTAAAGCGGTACATAGCCGGGAACCGGCTGAATGGCAATATTCAGATGCGTCCCGGTTTCGGAAGATGCCTCCTGTTTGGAACCGCATCCAAACATCTGAAGTGCAAAAGCTGTCACAAGCAGCAACACAATAATTTTATTGTGTCAGGCACCTTGTTCCTTTCAGACAGCTTCCTGTCTGTTCTGATATTCATTTATGTATTTTAACTTATCCTCCGGCAGACAGTTTGCTTGAATTTCGGAAATACCAAGCTGTCTTGCAATGGAAGCAGCCGCTTTTTCATTATCACCGGTAAGAAGTACCGGCTGTACATTTAATGCTTCTAATACCTTTATTGTACCAACACTCTCACTTCGTATCGTATCAGACAATACAACATAACCAATGAAAAGGCTGTCCAAAGATATGTAGATCATGGTACATCCCCGGTTAATAAATTCTTCCGCCTGTGTTGTCATTTGCTGTGGAAACGTTATGTTATTTTCATTCAACATAGCCCTATTTCCAGCAAGAGCATGATAGCCTTCCACCTTTGCTGCCACACCTCTGCCCGGTATCATTTTAAAATCTGCTGCTTTCGGAATTGCAGACGAATGTTCACTTCTAAAGCATCGTACAACTGCTTTTCCCAGTGGATGCTCCGATGAAACTTCTGCCGCTGCACAAATAGTTTATTGTGTCAGGCACCATTGTTACCATTGTTAAATCTCCTTTTTCTCGATGTGTGACAGATATGGAAAAAGCCAGAAAGGAATGTACACATCCCAATCCGGCTGATTTCCGAATGGAATATATACATTCCTCTCTGTCCTTGTTATTTGTTACTATATGATTATCAGGCAATGCCTGTTGTAATGATTAATCGGGCTTTCCCCGATGCGTTGTGCTTCAACCACCTCCTTTTATAGCACGAAAAAAGCACTCTAACCTATTATTGGCTAAAGTGCTTGTAATCCTGTTATTAAATTATTTATGCGTCAGACAAATTGGAAGTTGCGCGTTTCTACAAGCAGTGCATAAATACAATGAATTGGCTGATGGGAGCTTGCTCACATTCGGACACATTCATTTGCATTTATATAGCGCGCCAGCGCGACATGAGCATGAAGCGTTGCGAAATGCGAATGACACTGCTTGGATAAGCAAAAATTTTATTGCTTACAAACAGACATTATCTTGCATATAAAATCTGTAAATCTCCGTCAACAAATCCAATGCCTATTGCTTGATATTCTTTTAATTTTCCAGCATATTTTCCAGAAGAAAGGTATTCATTCACTAAACTAATAAAAAAAGTTTCCACTAATTCCCAATCACTTTCACACTCTATCACGAAAGGTTGATCTTTTGTAGTAAAGACTTCATCACAAGCCCAATCATCATTATCCTTATCGAATGAAAATGTGCCGACCAATTCAACAGACCATTTATTATCTGTATCTTCATATAAATTAAAGTTAATTGCTTTTATTTCACTATTCAATTCATTCTTCAAAATCAAATCTAACCATTCAAAGAAATCTTTGGTTTTATTCAGTTTTAACCTATCAAGTAATCCCATAACTTCACCCTCCACAAACTTCGATTTCTCAGTTTCAAAAACTGGAAGTTACATCAAAGTTTGTATTGCATGAAATTACCGTTATGAACAAATCCATATGCTGTATATAATTTCACTCCCATATCAGACGCTGTAATCTGAATCGTACCACAACCATAATCTCTGGCTTCTTCAACAACTCTATGCAGGAGTTCTTTCGCAATTCCCATCCGTCTGTAATCTAGATTTGTAAACATGCTGGATAAAAGCCCCATCTTTCCACTAGGACATCCAAAATACGGCGGCTTTTCTACAAAAGACATCCCGCTCGTTCCTATAATTCTGCCATCATCTACAGCAATCCACGAAACAAATGTACCATCCTTCATATGGCGCATATAATAATCCATTAATGCAGGCTTTAAGTCGATATCCTCCTTAGCACCTTCTTCTCTTAACTGGTTTATTCTCATTTCAATAAATACATCCAGTTCTTTCTCACTTAATTTTCTATATTCTATCTCCATGCTGTCACCTCCGCCAATTTCCGATTGAGATTTCACCTGTTTTAAGAGATTTAATAACTGTTATATTTTGTTATTAATTCTCCATCCCCCCTTGAAAACACCAAATTTATCGCAGGTGAGCTTTCCCTTATTGTTTCCCTTGTGTTATATCATTCCACTAGTGTTTACGAACTCTGTTAAGGGCAAAAAAAACAGAAATTATAATGCTGTTCAGCGAAGATATTTCCCCGTTATGCTTCCTCTGTCACAGGCAATTTTCTCTGGGATTGCTTTTGCAATGATTCTTCCACCAGCTTCTCCTAAGGTCAGATACCCCAGTCCCAGATCTTGTAAAATCTGCAGCCTGGAGCCTATCTTTTTCATATCCTCACAAGCCTGTAACACCTGTTGTACATCCATGTCCATCAGTTCTGGCAGAGAATATAATTCACCGGATTTTGTTTTCCTTTTGATATGCCCTGCATCTCCATTATATCTGCTTCCATGACAATCCGGACAAGGTATCTCCACATCCGGTAAAAACTGCACATCAAGGCTGATAACCCCCGTTCCATCGCAGGTCGGGCAACGCAGTTTTCCTGTATTGTAAGAAAAATCCCCTGCTTTATATCCTGCTTCCTTTGCATCAGGAAGCTTGGCATATACCTTCCTAAGCTCATCATGTACATTTGCATAAGTTGCCACCGTAGAACGCACATTGATTCCAATCGGAGCCGCATCAATCAGTTTCACCGAATTTTATTCTTCCTCCCACAGAATACATATAGTCAAAACGGTCATTCTCTACCATAAGAAATCTACCATCTTTCATTTGTATTATATCATCCTATTTTTTCTGTAATCAGTTCAACCCACGCAACTTCAAATCCTGCCTTGCAGCAACATGTTGTGATGCAAGATTTGAAAAGCTTGTTCCGTAATATGGCACAATATCTTTTTCCATAATATCACGTTTCAGAATGGAAACAAGTCCTGAAGCAATGTGTCTTCCTTCAAATTCTTTGTTTACATTAATTCCAATCTGCCAAAAATAAGGCTATCTGCACTGGCACCTGCCATTCCGACAATCTCATGATCTATAATTGCCGCAACCGCAAGCACATCCGGTGAATTTTCATCAAAGCAAAATGCCTCATCAAATCTATCATCACCTTGAATTGAAGAACTTCTTCCTGATTATATTTTTTTACTTCAATTCCATTCATTTCACACACATGATTATCCTTTGGAATAAAAAATGGATGTGCTGTCTTAATTTGATATTCTTCTCCTGCTAATATCTCATCCAGCTCTCTAAAATTGGAAACATCCATAAACCAGCTTCCTGATCTATTGGAAAATTTCTGACTGCATACATCAACCACTTGCTTTTTTCCTGTAAATACAAGCTTTCCGTTTACAACAATTACCTTTAAGATGCACTCATCAGATTCTTCAAATTGTCTCCTGCCTTCCCACTTTTTATATTCTGTAAAATGATTTTTATTATCCTTGATATCTGAAACTGTGCAACAATAATCAATTGCCAGCTGCTGATATAATTTTTCTTTTATATTATCCATTTGTGTCACCTCATCCCTATGATAAGCTTATCATCCATTTACGTTTCTTAAAAATAACCAATGATACAATAAGTCTGAATATTTCTTCCGTGGTAAGCAATGTGTATACACCTACAATTTCCCAGTGCAGCACATACGCTGCAAACATACAGAGAGGTATTCCGATACACCATGTTCCAATCGTATCAATTATCATGATGATTTTCGTATTGCCACCACTTCTTATGATGCCACCACCCAAAATCATATTCTCGACCTTGACCGGTGCATATAGGGCAAATACGATAAGAAGCATTTGCCCAAGCTCTTTTACATTATAATCCACACGATACAATCCTGTATAGACTCTTGCTATCAAAATCAGTATTGCGGATACAAGTACTGCACCAATCAAACCGGCATACATGATTTTCTTGGATTCACCATATGATTACTTCCTATTAGGAACACTGTAAATACAAGGCTTTTCGGAGCCTACAAACCAGAAAAAATAATATTTGATCTATCACATTACGCAAAAAGCCGTCCGGCATGAAAAACGGGCGGCTTTTTGCGTGGATAGACGGAAAGGAGGCGCAAAAATAACTACAAAATTTTAGCGTTCAAATTTGTGCAACTTTAACGAAAAGGAGGATCGTAAATGGCCGATGAAAAATTGAATACTGGCCCTGCGGAGAATATTTCCCCGGAGGCTGCCGAGCCTATCACCACACCCGAACAGGCCGCAGCGTCTGAGCCCCAGCAGGAACAGACCGGGCCTGCCATACCTGAGTCCGGCGATGTGGTTGTGTCCTTTGACAAAATCAATGAGCTTATGGCGGAAAAGAGGCAGAACGCCCGCGCCGAAGTCGAAAAGGCGGAAACGCCCGAAACGCCGGAGGCGGCAACCCCCGGAGAAACACCGCAGCCCGCCAATACGGAGGAGCCGAAAAAGTCGCGCCGTGGCCGTCCGCCGAAAGCGGAAAAGGCTGCGACTGAAAATCAGAAAGCGGAGAAATCGACTGGGGCCCGCAAGGGCCGCCCACCCAAGGCGGATAAGGCGGCCCCTGACAAGCCCAAGCCGTCCAAACGAGACAAAGTGTCCCGAAGCGATGGAAAGGCCCCGGATGCCAAGGAGCCCATTAAGCCCGCACAGGAAACGGCACTGAAGGAAACTGCTGCTGTGGAACAGACGGCTCCCGAGCCGACCACACCGCCCCGCCCGGTTGAGGAAGGCAAGCTGGTTTATCTGAAACTTTCCGAGGTTCATCGTTTCACACATTCCGTCCGCACCCCTTTAAGGTACGGGACGATGCGAAGATGCAGGAAATCGTTGCTTCTATCCGCGTAAACGGTGTAATGGTTCCCGGTCTTGCCCGCCCGGAGAAAGATGGAAACGGCTATGAAATTGTAGCGGGCCATCGCCGTACCCACGGCAGTGAACTGGCGGGGCTGGAGGAAATGCCCTTTATCGTCCGTGAAATGACCGACCACGAAGCGGTACAGGCCATGAAGGACAGCAACAAGCAGCGTGACGGGATGCTCCCCAGCGAATTGGCCGCGCTGCTGGAACTCGAGGTTGAGGACATCAAGCATCAGGCGGGCGGCTGAAAGGCGTTGCAGAAGGCGATGTTGGGAAACGCTCGGTTGAGATTGTGGGCGAGGCGCATGATATGAACTATAAAAAGGTCATGCGCTACTTGCGGCTCAACTCCCTTGTGCCGGAGCTTCTGGATAAGGTAGACGATAAAAAGATGGGCTTCATGCCTGCCGTGGAGCTGTCCTACATCAAACCGAAAAATCAGAGGCTTATCGCTGTTTCCATTGACGGGGAGCAGGCTTCGCCCTCGCTGGCCCAGGCTAAACGGCTCCGGGAGCTGGATAAGGAAGGCAAGCTCAACGGCGATGTCATTGACGGTATCTTATCAGAACAGAAAAAGGAGGATCGAGGCGTGATTATTTCTACTGCGGAACTGGAAAAGTATTTTGGCAAGGAGGTCACTCCCGCCAAAATGAAAGAACAGATTATGTCCCTGCTGGATGACTGGAAAGAAAAACAGCCGCCGGAGCTGGCAAAAGCCCCGAAAAAGCAGGAACTTGACAAGTAACAACTTCGAGACACTTTGTCCCGAGGGCCCCGCCCTCGCGCAGAGGCTCTGGTGGTATATATCCCCCCGTCGCCGCCTGTTTTTTAGTACAGCCGGGAGTGGGCCTCAAGGGTGCAGCGCACCGCCGTTTTCGGCGGCTCGCCCTTGACGGTCTGCCCCGGCTGTGCTATTTCCCCGGCAAGCGGCGGGGGTATATCCTCCAGAGCCGCCCCCTTTCCCAAGACTGGGAAAGGGCGTGGGGTTTGGGTTGAACTTCTTATTAAAATATCGGAGGTATGAACGATGAAACGACCCCTTGCTTATATCACCGCTGCATGGCTCGGCGGCGATAGCGAAAACGCAGAACTGGCGGCGCAGTATTGCCGCACCGTGTATGAGGCAGGCTTTTCTCCTATTTGTCCGCCTTTGTACTTGCCCCTGTTTCTCAATGATGCTGTTCCCGAGGAGCATAAAAGCGGCATCGACATGAGCCGTGACCTGCTCCGTCGTTCTCATGTGCTGGTTGTTTGCGGGCACAGTATGACCGAAGCCATGAAAAATGATATTGCCGTGGCCCAGCGGCTGGGAATTACGGCAACAACCCTTGAGGGCATCCTGACCGTCAAGGGACAGGGCCGCCGCTGATGGCGACCCCTATGAGTTGACCGAAGGTGAATGTCAGAAAGTGATGATAGCCATTGCACTGGCGAATCAACCGCGTCTGCTGATTGCTGACGAACCGACCAACTCAATGGAGCCAACAACCCAGGCGCAAATCTTTCGCCTGCTGACGCGTCTCAACCAAACAGCAATACCACTATTTTGCTTATCAGCCATGACTTACAAATGCTTAGCCAATGGGCGGATAAAATTAACGTGCTTTACTGCGGTCAAACAGTGGAAACCGCGCCGAGTAAGGAGTTGGTGACGATGCCACATCATCCTTATACCCAGGCGCTGATCCGCGCGATACCAGACTTCGGCAGCGCGATGCCGCATAAAAGTCGCCTCAATACGCTGCCCGGCGCTATCCCACTGCTGGAACAGTTACCGATTGGTTGTCGTCTGGGGCCACGTTGCCCGTATGCACAACGAGAATGCATTGTGACGCCACGTTTGACGGGGGCGAAAAATCATCTCTATGCCTGTCATTTCCCGCTGAACATGGAGAAAGAGTGAGATGATCGAAACGCTGCTTGAAGTGCGTAATTTAAGTAAAACGTTCCGCTACCGGACCGGCTGGTTTCGTCGTCAGACCGTAGAAGCGGTAAAACCCTTGAGCTTTACGCTACGTGAAGGCCAGACACTGGCGATTATTGGCGAGAATGGTTCGGGTAAATCCACGCTGGCAAAAATGCTGGCGGGAATGATAGAGCTACCAGCGGCGAGTTATTGATTGACGATCATCCACTGCATTTTGGCGATTATTCCTTCCGCAGTCAGCTATTCGCATGATTTTTCAGGATCCTTCGACCTCGTTGAATCCCCGTCAACGTATCTCGCAAATTCTGGATTTTCCACTGCGCCTGAACACCGACCTGGAACCGGAACAGCGTCGCAAACAGATTATTGAAACGATGCGTATGGTTGGGCTGCTACCGGATCACGTCAGTTACTATCCGCATATGTTGGCACCCGGACAAAAACAGCGTCTGGGTCTGGCGCGCGCGCTGATATTGCGCCCAAAAGTCATTATTGCCGATGAAGCCCTCGCTTCACTGGATATGTCGATGCGTTCGCAGTTGATTAATCTGATGCTGGAGTTACAGGAAAAACAGGGCATTTCGTATATTTATGTTACCCAGCATATCGGAATGATGAAGCACATTAGCGACCAGGTGCTGGTGATGCATCAGGGCGAGGTTGTCGAGCGAGGCAGCACCGCGGATGTGCTGGCATCACCGCTGCATGAACTCACCAAACGGCTGATTGCCGGGCACTTTGGCGAAGCATTGACAGCGGATGCGTGGCGTAAAGATCGCTAATTTTCTGAATCCTCCTTCCAGATTATTCACCTCATTCTGACAAGAGATTAAATCTTGTCAGAATGAGGTGATGGATAAAATAAAATCAAATGCGCGTGATTTAAGAAGCAATCTCACTTTGCAGGAACGAAAGCTCTGGCGATATCTTCGCAGCCGACGTTTGGTGATTTCAAATTTCGCCGTCAACATCCGGTGGGGAGCTACATTCTCGATTTTGCTTGCTGCTCGGCGCGTGTAGTCGTTGAGCTGGATGGTGGGCAGCATGATTTGGCAGTTGCCTATGATTCCAGGCGCACTAGCTGGCTTGAGTCGCAGGGCTGGACCGTGCTGCGTTTCTGGAATAACGAGATTGATTGTAATGAGGAGACGGTGCTGGAGAATATTCTGCAGGAACTGAACCGCCGGTCACCCTCTCCCTGAAAGAGCGAGGGGGCCGACCGAGCCGAATAGCTGTTGTGGTGAAAATATGGTGACAGTTCTGGAGAATATTCGGCAAGGTCTGAACCGTCCCAGCCATCGCCCTGAAAGGGTTAGGGGGCTGTATAAGCCTGTTTGTTGCTGGGGTGACAATATTTGCACAATACGGTCCCCTCGCCCCTCTGGGGAGAGGATTAGGGTGTGGGGAAAAGCGCCCACCTGCCCGCACCTGCTCCGGTCGGACCTGGCAGCTATAGCCACTCACAGCCAGGTTGATTATAATAACCGTTTATCTGTTCGTACTGTTTACTAAAACGACGAATCGCCTGATTTTCAGGCACAACAAGCATCAACAATAAGGATTAAAGCTATGGGTTTTCTTTCCGGTAAGCGCATTCTGGTAACCGGTGTTGCCAGCAAACTATCCATCGCCTACGGTATCGCTCAGGCGATGCACCGCGAAGGAGCTGAACTGGCATTCACCTACCAGAACGACAAACTGAAAGGCCGCGTAGAAGAATTTGCCGCTCAATTGGGTTCTGACATCGTTCTGCAGTGCGATGTTGCAGAAGATGCCAGCATCGACACCATGTTCGCTGAACTGGGGAAAGTTTGGCCGAAATTTGACGGTTTCGTACACTCTATTGGTTTTGCACCTGGCGATCAGCTGGATGGTGACTATGTTAACGCCGTTACCCGTGAAGGCTTCAAAATTGCCCACGACATCAGCTCCTACAGCTTCGTTGCAATGGCAAAAGCTTGCCGCTCCATGCTGAATCCGGGTTCTGCCCTGCTGACCCTTTCCTACCTTGGCGCTGAGCGCGCTATCCCGAACTACAACGTTATGGGTCTGGCAAAAGCGTCTCTGGAAGCGAACGTGCGCTATATGGCGAACGCGATGGGTCCGGAAGGTGTGCGTGTTAACGCCATCTCTGCTGGTCCGATCCGTACTCTGGCGGCCTCCGGTATCAAAGACTTCCGCAAAATGCTGGCTCATTGCGAAGCCGTTACCCCGATTCGCCGTACCGTTACTATTGAAGATGTGGGTAACTCCGCGGCATTCCTGTGCTCCGATCTCTCTGCCGGTATCTCCGGTGAAGTGGTCCACGTTGACGGCGGTTTCAGCATCGCTGCAATGAACGAACTCGAATTGAAATAATCATTCTGTTGGTAAATATTGGGCGGCGTTCTGCCGCCCGTTATCTCTGTTATACCTTTCTGATATTTGTTATCGCCGATCCGTCTTTCTCCCCTTCCCGCCTTGCGTCAGGATAACGATTTCCTTTACGACCAAGGAGCGCCCATGGAACAACGCCACATCACCGGCAAAAGCCACTGGTATCATGAAACGCAATCCAGTACTGCGGAGTATGACGTTCTGCCTCTGGTCCCGGAAGCCGCAAAGGTCAGCGATCCCTTTCTGCTCGACGTGATCCTTGATGAAGAAACGCTGGCTCCCTTCCTTTCATGGCTGGTCCCTGCGCGCGTTCTTGCAGTGGAATTGTTCCCTGACCAGCTTACCGTGACCCGTTCACAGACCTTCACCGCTTATGAACGCTTGTCTACGGCCCTGACGGTTGCTCAGGTTTGCGGCGTCCAGCGGTTATGTAACTACTATTCGGCGCGACTTACGCCGCTCCCCGGGCCTGATTCCTCCAGGGAAAGCAATCATAGGTTGGCACAAATCACGCAATATGCCCGCCAACTGGCTAGCTCGCCTTCTATTATCGACAACCGATCGCGCCAGCATCTGAATGACGTCGGTCTTACTGCCGGGGACTGTGTGATCATTAACCAAATCATTGGTTTTATTGGCTTTCAGGCGCGGACCATTGCGACATTTCAGGCTTATCTCGGGCACCCGGTACGCTGGTTACCCGGTCTGGAAATACAAAACTACGCCGACGCGTCACTGTTTGCTGATGAATCAATACGCTGGCGAAGCAGCTATGAGGTGGAAAAACTACCTGAAGAGTACACAAAAAGTTCAACAGCAGAACTTTGCCAACTGGCCGAAACACTCTCTCTCCACCCTATTTCACTTTCCCTTCTCGAAAGGTTGTTAAACAGTACACGGGTTAATACACAGCCGGATAATAAGCTTGCGGCGTTGTTATGCGCGCGGATAAATGGCAGTCCTGCTTGTTTTGCCGCCTGTATGGATTCATCAAATGAATATAAAAAAATCAGCCCCCTTCTGCGCAAGGGCGAAAATGAAATTAACCAATGGGCTGACCGTCATTCTGTTGAGCACGCTACCGTTCAGGCGATACAATGGCTGACCCGAGCACCCGATCGCTTTAGCGCCGCCCAGTTCAGCCCTTTACTCGAACACGAAAATCATCAACGCAGATTATTAATCTGCTGGTATGGAGCGGGCTGTGTGGCTGGATAAATCGCTTAAAAATCGCGTTGGGTGAGACATATTAACCTTGCCGCGTCAGACAGATTCGCGTAAAACTGTCAGCCGCTCTAATGGCCACCAAAATAGACAATTATGTTTCAGGACAACCCGCTGCTAGCGCAGCTTAAACAGCAACTGCATTCCCAGACGCCACGCGCTGAAGGGGTGGTAAAAGCCACAGAAAAAGGCTTTGGCTTCCTGGAAGTCGACGCGCAAAAAAGTTATTTCATTCCGCCGCCGCAGATGAAAAAAGTCATGCATGGCGACCGAATTATCGCGGTGATCCACAGTGAAAAAGAACGTGAATCCGCAGAGCCAGAAGAACTGGTTGAACCGTTCCTGACTCGTTTCGTGGGTAAAGTTCAGGCAAAAATGACCGTCTGGCCATCGTTCCTGATCATCCACTCTTAAAAGACGCCATTCCTTGCCGCGCAGCCCGTGGCCTGAACCACGAGTTTAAAGAAGGCGACTGGGCGGTTGCCGAAATGCGCCGTCATCCGCTGAAAGGCGATCGTTCTTTCTATGCTGAACTGACACAATACATCACTTTTGGTGACGACCACTTTGTACCGTGGTGGGTTACCCTTGCGCGCCATAATCTGGAAAAAGAAGCACCAGACGGCGTCGCTACCGAAATGCTCGATGAAGGTCTGGTTCGTGAAGATCTGACCGCGCTGGATTTTGTCACCATCGACAGTGCCAGCACAGAAGATATGGATGACGCCCTTTTCGCTAAGGCGTTGCCGGATGACAAACTTCAGCTGATTGTGGCGATTGCCGATCCAACCGCGTGGATTGCAGAAGGCAGCAAGCTGGACAAAGCCGCGAAAATTCGCGCATTCACCAACTATCTGCCTGGCTTCAAC
>ENA-OQER01000672-OQER01000672.1-human-gut-metagenome-genome-assembly--contig:-NODE-672-length-18169-cov-2.035584_pt1 | contig 18169 bp, 27 predicted proteins | sample MGYA00242797_ERZ504639 | MGnify/ENA primary metagenome ERZ504639 (study PRJEB26092, sample SAMD00036306) | human gut metagenome | host: Homo sapiens | study: EMG produced TPA metagenomics assembly of...
CACAGCCCCCGGATTAAATGTCCAACTCAAGCTCTGCAAACCATCTTTATAATGTTCATCACTGATTTCCAAACGGGAATCCGTTCCCGAAATAAATACCGGTATTTGCGGGTCTTCAAAAGAAGGCAGTTTGTCATTCTTTCACTACCTGGCTTCTGCACTTACCGGTAACAAAGTCCCGAGGAGCATCCCTACTCCCATTGTCCATTTACTAAATTGCATCATATTTGTTCATTTAAGGTTACTATACCGTTTACAAAGAAAGTCCTCTTTCAGAAAAAAAGAGCGACATAATCGTACAGAAGAGGTCTAAAAATGTTATAACGCTTTATACAAGATACAGAACAGGACGACTTCGTAAACCAACGCTTTACCCACAAAGAAGTTAAGTGGTGCATAGAACTGCACCAGCAACATTTGTTATGATTTATAACCACCTAAATTAATTTTACAATCCACTGATTATCAACACATATAAATAAGATTCTATTCAGTCGTATACTGAATCCATTTGAATCGCATACTGAACACGCTTCAGTATACGGTTGAACAGTTTTCTCTTTGTATGATAAGGAGTCTAAGGATGAAGCTCCTCAAAGCTTTTAGTTAAAAAATCAGCAAATGGTCTGTAACGCTCCACAAACTCTATCATGCCAATGTGTGATCTGTAAAATTGCCTCATACTTTCCATCTTCCGGAATCCATCTGACTGCATGGATGGTTGTTTTGCCATCCGCTGATAAAAATGTAAACTTCTCCTCTTTTGCCATACTTTTCCCCTCTCTTTTTCATGATTATATATTAGATATATTTTAAAACCTGTGGCTTCTTTATTCTGTCTGGACGAAACGATGGACTTCCTCCACATTACGTTTCTAATTCATCCGCACATTCTTTGTGCTCTTTCCACTCCTGGCGCAGTGTTTCCGCTTTGGATAACACTCTGCTCTGCACTTCGAAAAATTCATTTTCACCCTGACAGAGACTTTTCTAATATTTCTTCAATATTTGTTTCTTCTTCCACATTTTCATGATCCGTTTCCACTGCCTCTGTGTCCCTGTCTTCCAGAAGTTTCACCAGAGAACCGTTATTTTCTTTTAAGAGATCATTTAACGCATGAATCTGTTTTTCCGCCTCTGTGGCAGTTTCCTCAAAACCACTGATTCTCGCAAGCACATCCGCAACCGCCGAAGTATACTGCTCTGCGTTCACACGCACTTCCTCTGCCGCTGTCACAAATTTTCTTCCGTCTTCTCCCATGCGTCCTGCCTCGATTGCTGCGCCGAGTGCCAGAACTCCCATATTCTGTGAAATATCTGCCAGTTTCTGTAACGCCTCTTCAACAGACTCTCTCTCCTGACAATATGCCTCATAGAACGATTCTATCTCCTTCATGGGTGTGGTGACGTACTTGTTCTTCTCTACAACTTTTGCAATTTTCTCGTGCTCACCCTCCATTTGCTGGCAGAATGCTTCTTTTTCCTGCTGCAATCTGATATTCTGTTCATTCTTTTTTGCAAGCTGCTGTTTCAACAGTACGGTCTGTCCTGAATTCGCCTCTGAACACTCCTTTAACAGTTCCAATTCCTCTGAAACCGCCGTGATTGTCTCATCCAGTTCCGTTTTTGAGATCGTCATCTGTACCAATGTCTCTTCTGCGCTGTCTTTTGCTTTTGCAATATTAGAAATCTGCTCCTGCAGACGGTTCTGTTTTTCCCGTAATGCCAGAAGTTCCTCTTCCAGTTCTTTTGCTTTTTTTCCACCAAACATATGCCATCCTCCAGCTTTTACTGATAATTTCGAATGATAACCTGTACGCTTTCCACTCCATTATACTCGTTAATCTCCGGATAGTACACAATCATTATCCTCAATTTGTTTATCTGACCGCGAAAAGCTTTTTCCACTTCCGCACTTCCATACTTTTCCGCATAATATGCTTTGAACGCCTCAATATCACCAAAATAGACTGCCGATACCGCCTCTCCCGCGGCTGTCACCAGGTTCAGCCGCAACACATTCTGATTTTTTCCGACCACAAAAGCCTTTGTGATACTCAGGTTTTTGTCGGCAAACTGTGGCTTGATATTGGCTTTTCCAAAAGGCTCTAACACTGCAAATTCCCGGATAAGACCGGCATCCGCATACGCTGCTGGCATCGGAATATCAATTTTGATCTTCGGAATCAGGTCATCCTCCGTGAGATTTGCACAGGCATTGATTTTTTCACGGAACTTATCCACGTTTTCTTCCGGAGAGATAATCCTGCCGCCATCGGATGTCCGCCGAATTTTTCCAGAAGTTCCCTGCACTTACATAGTTCCTCATACATGGAGTACTCCTCGATGGAACGCCCGGAGCCCTTCACGCCCTCCTCCGCCTTCGTCAGCACAAATACCGGCTTATGATAAGCTCCCGGATACGCCCTGCAATGATTCCTGCAAGACTTCGTGCACCTGTGGCAGATAAATGACAAGCACTTTATCCGACATGTAATGTTCCTCCACACACGTTTTGCCTCCTCGACGCCATCTGCTGTCATATCTTTGCGCTGCTGGTTTAACTCCACAAGCTCCCTTGCCGTTTTTGCTGCGTCTTCCTCTCCCTGTAAAAAAAGAGACAATGACAGCTTTGCCGTATCAAGTCTGCCGCTCGCTTGATGCACGGTCCCAACACAAAACCAAAATGATATGCATTGACCTGTTCCGGTTCTAAATGATTCTGAAAGATCAGAGCCCGCATACCCGGATTTTTTGTATGGCGAATACATTTTAACCCTTCTTTTACCAAAATGCGGTTTTCGTCTGTCAGATCCATGACATCACCAACGGTCGCAAATGCAACATTTTCCAGAAATTCATAGGTTTCTTCCCGGGCAAATCCCATTTTTCATACAGCACCTGCAGCACTTTCCATGCGACTGCTGCTCCACATAACTCTTTAAAAGGATATGCACATTCCCGCTGTTTTGGATTCACGACCGCATCTGCGTTGCTGCGAAGGAACTGTTTTTCCCCATTTTCCTCGATATAGGGAATCTCATGGTGATCGGTCACTAACACGGTCATCCCAAGTTCTTTGGCATGCGCAATCTCTGAGATTGCAGCAATTCCGTTATCGCACGTAAGAATGGTATCCATTCCGTCTTTTTTTGCCTGATCGATCAGTATTCTCATTGATCCCATAACCATCCTTCATGCGGTCCGGAATCTGCGTGGAAACATTTCCACCACAGTGTTTAATTCCCCGGTATAAAATATAGGTTGACATAACTCCATCTATATCATAGTCGCCGATAATACGGACCGGCTTTTGCTCTTCTATTTTTGTTTTTAAAATTTCTGTGAGGATTTCTACATCTTTTAATAAATGTGGATTATATAAATCCTTTAAAGTACCATGCAGATACTTCTCAAAAGCCGCCTCCCCGATCACCTCACGGTTCCGGATAAGACGCGCCGTGACAGGCTGATCCCGAACTCTTTTCCAAGCTTTTCAAATCAGCCCCTTTGTTGATTACAAACCATTTTTCCATGTAACACCTGCTGCCTGTTTTTTCTTATGAATTTATCTTTTAATAATGCACTTCCATCAGCATCAGTCCACATGCCGGCGTGTATAGCCTGCGTTCTCCCGGTTTTGCTCTCTAAGATCTGTGACAGCTCCTCCGGCGCTCTCCTGCCATCCCCGACCTCGATCAGCGTACCCGTCAGGATCCGCACCATATTTTGCAAAAATCCATTGCCCCGGTAATCGATCCAGAGATCATTCCCTTTCTTCGTAAAATTGATCTCATAAATTGTGCGGACTGCCGTTTTTTTCATTTTCTTATTTCCGCAAAATGAAGTAAAATCATGTGTTCCGATCAGATAGGAAGCAGCTTCTTTCATGCGCTCCACATCGAGTGTTTTCTCATACTGGTACTCATATTTCCGCTCGAAAACATCCGAGATCTCTCCCATATGGATGTGATAGCGGTAGGTCTTTTTCTTTGCGGCGTAGCGGCTGTGAAAACGCTCGTCCACCTGTTCAACCGCAATAACGGCAATGTCATCCGGCAGATAATGATTCAGATAGGACAGGATTTTTTCCTCCGTAAAATGCTCCTCAATATGAAAATTTGCTACCTGACCTTTGGCATGCACACCCGCATCCGTTCTCCCCGAACCGATGACTTCCACCGCATGTCCTGCCATCTGTCCCAGCACTGCTTCTATTTTTCCCTGAATGGTCAGACCGGTGCTGTTCTGCCCCTGCCAGCCCTTGTATCTTGTTCCGTCATACTGGATTGTAATTTTATAGTTGTTCATACTTTTTATTCCTGCTTTACTGCAATTTAAACTGTCTTTTAGTTTAACACATTTTCCCCTCAAATCCTAGTCTTCGATCTGTCCTGAAACATTTTTGTGCCGGGGAACTGAAAAATACCAATCCCCCGGCACATTTACTCTGCATTTTATACCAGTTCTGCAATCCTTGTCACCGCAACATAGATCTCCGATATTTTATACCAGGTACGGTAATCTACCACTCCCGTCACAGGCAATCCAAAAATAGACTGGAATTTTTCTACTGCTGCCTTCGTTGCCTCTCCGTAAATCCCATCCGGTGTGATCGTCGGGATTGCCGGATAAGCCTGCGAGATTCTCGCTAACTGTTCCTGGATCTGCCGGACCTTATCTCCGGCAGCGCCCACTTCCAGATTATACCGTGGCCAGGATGCCGGGATACCGGAAATCTCCTCCGCTGTATTGATAAACATATTATCACCATAATAATAACGGAGAATTTCTATCGTTTCGTAGTTCTGATCCCCAAGATATTTGCTTCCCCACTGGCTCAGCCAGTTGCTGCACGTCACGCGCTGTCCGTCACAATACTGCGTCAGGATTGGCTGTCTCACATTTGGTCTGGAAAGATAATTCTGGAACATTTCCTCTACCACATCCGAGATACTCTGGAAAATATTTCTTCCATATACAAATTTCTGGTCATAAGCAGTGGATGTTGTGATGGTGAAGTTATAGCCTTTGTTCCGGTACCATTCCGTGTAAACCCTGTTTAATGTAAAGGACATGATCGCAAGGATATTGGCACGCAGCGTGCTGTCCGGCCACGTGCTGTATATCTCGCTGGATGCCACATTTTGATGTAATCCCGGTAACGGACATAATAATTTGCCGCATTGGGATCCGATGGCGGTCCGTCATGAACAACGACAAATTCCGGGATCACCACTTACTCAGCACGATCTCCCCTGAGTCGGAGACAGGCTTGATCTCGGACTCTGCTATTTTTGCCGGAAAATTGCCAAACAACGTATTGACCGGAATCACAATGGAATCTATTTGATTTTCTTCCTCATTTTCTTCCGCCATTCGCACCTGTTGCAATGCGAGCTGCTCTGAAAAAACCTGACGCCCGAAATACTGACGGACGATATCCCGGTGCGGTAACTTTGACTGTATATTGGGCAAATGTTGATTTTCGGAGGGTTCCATCGAGTATTCAAGCGGAGGCGCATCAAGCGTAAGTTTTTCCGACATTCCCGAATCATCCGCGCTTACCTCCTCCACCGTGGAATCCGGATCTCCAGAATAGGAAATGGTGATTCTTGCTCCCTCAATCGGTCTTCTGGTCCGGTTTGTAAGTACTTCTACTTTGAGGCTTCCTTTATCTACAGCCTCTGTCTGGGCATATTTGATATCTGGCATGAACAACCTCTTCATACATTTCCTTATATTATATGCTCAGACATGCAATCCTGTTCTGCTTCCTGTGCAAAACATTCGATTTCCCAACTTCTCAATTTTTATTTCCGTTCTTTATCCAAATCCCCCAAAACTTAATTCTTACTCTACCGTAACTACCTTCGCCAGATTTCTTGGCTTATCAACATCAAATCCCTTATCGGATGACACGTAATATGCTAAAAGCTGTAATGCAACCGATGCAGGTAAAACCATAAATTCATCCTGCATATCCGGAAGCTTGATCACCTGATATTCGGTATCAAGATCACCGGAAAGTGCCTCTTTGATAAATAATACAATATCTGCACCTCTGGATTTTACTTCCTTAATATTGGAAAGCTCTTTTGACATGAGTTTTTCCTGTGTTACCGTTGCAACAACCGGTGTGTTAGTCGTGATCAGTGCAATTGGTCCGTGTTTTAATTCGCCAGAGGCATAAGCCTCAGAGTGAATATAAGAAACCTCTTTCAGTTTCAATGATCCTTCCAGTAAAATAGAGTAATCCAGTCCACGTCCGATCATAAACAGATCCTTTGCTTCCAGAATCTTCTTTGCGATCACATGGATGTCACGTCTTTTCTCCAATACTTTCTGCATCACTTCCGGAACACGCTCTAATTCTGCGATAAAGCTCTTTGTCTGCTCCTCTGTGTAGACACCTCGCAATAATGCCATTTTTGCAACCACAAGATAAAATACGGAAAGCTGTGTTGTGTAAGCTTTTGTACTTGCCACTGCAATTTCAGGTCCTGCTGCGGTGTATAACACATAATCACTTTCTCTTGCAATGGAAGAACCTTTTACGTTGATGATGGATAAGCATTTTGCTCCCTGCCTCTTTGCGTATTTTAATGCTTCCAAGGTATCAATTGTCTCACCGGACTGTGATACTGCGATCACCAATGTTTTCTCATCAATGACCGGATCGGAATACATAAACTCTGATGCAAGTTCTACGTCCATCTGCACATGAACGATAGATTTTACCAGAGCCTGTGCCACAAGTCCCGCATGCATGGCTGTTCCGCATGCTACCACACAAATTCTGTCACAGTCTGTAAAAAGAGAATCCGGCACACCATCCGAGGTAAAATCAGGCAGACCGTTCACGATACGGTCTTTGATCGTATTCTTGATTGCTTCCGGCTGCTCCATAATCTCTTTTTCCATATAAAATGGATAACCATTCTTTCCCGCGCTGTTCAACTCCCAGTCAACGGACAAAAATTCCGGTTCTACCACATTGTCATTTAAATCCGTAAGTACCACATGATCTTTGTGCAACTCTAAAATGTGATATTCCGGTACAACAAAGTATTCATTTGTAAAACGGCAGAGTGCAGTCAGATCTGATGCAAGCATTGCTCCTCTTTGCATATGGTTGCAACGATCGGGCTGACATTCCGGATCGAGTAGATCACATCCGGCTGATCTTCAAACAGGATCACAAGCGCAAAGGTACCCTTTAATTTGCTCACTGTTTTTTTGATTGCTTCCTTTGGATCTCCCTTGTAATAATGATTTAATAATGCAGCCGCAACTTCACTATCTGTTTCAGAATGAAGGATTTCCTGCAAATCGTAATCAGCGATCAGCTCACGATAGTTTTCGATGATCCCGTTATGAACCAGAGTCACTTTTCCCTGCTGATGCGGATGTGCATTCTGGTCTGTAACTCCACCGTGAGTTGCCCATCTTGTATGTCCGATACCGCAGGTAGACAAAATCTTCTTCGAATCACAAATTGCTCTTAAATCACTTACTCTTCCGGCACATTTATAAACATTTGTCACATGGGAAGTTTCGTCTTTCACTGCAATACCCGCACTGTCATATCCACGATACTCTAATAATTCCAACGCATCTAATAAAACATCTTTTACGTTTTCACTGCCTGTATAACCTATAATTCCACACATATTAAATTTCCTCTTCTTTTCTATTTAAAATTTAAATCATATTCGAATTCAATTGTCCCATTATACCGTATTTGTTTTGCAGTCACCTGCATATTTGCCGGCATATCTCGCACTGGGAGGTACGAAAGGGCGTCCGCCGAATTTTCGATAACCCTTTTCCTCGTTAACCTGTGTATGGTCGTCCTCACAGGTACATGGCGCTAGAAGAGAAACCTAAATGTCTGCAATCAGTCACAGACAGGATTGCATATCTGAAAATATAAACCTTATTCGATTATCAATGTGCTATATATTGTAAATGCCTTCATAAATGCTGCTACATCTATGAAGCATCTATAACATGATTACTATACTATGATATGTAAAAAATGTCCAGAAGTTATTTTACTTCCACTGTCCAGCCATATTTATCCGGGATTCTTCCCCACTGGATACCGGTTAAGGTATCATATAATTTCTGTGTCAGTTCACCGATCTCAAAGTTGTTGACTGTCACAACATCATCTTTGTAACGGAGTTCTCCGACCGGTGAGATAACGGCTGCTGTACCTGTACCGAATACTTCTTCCAATGTACCGTCATGTCCGGCTTTCATCAGATCATCTACGGAAAGTCTTGTCTCATTTACTTTGTAGCCCCAGTCACGAAGCAGATGGATCATGGAATCTCTTGTAACACCCGGAAGAACGGTTCCTTCGATTGGTGCTGTGTAGATTTCACCGGCAATTTTGAACATGATGTTCATGGTTCCAACTTCCTCTACATATTTACGATGCTCACCATCTAACCAGAGAACCTGTGCATAACCAAGTTTTTCTGCTTTCACCTGTCCCAGAATAGAACCTGCGTAGTTACCACCACATTTTGTAAAGCCTGTACCACCTTTTACAGCACGGACAAGTTCATCCTCAACCAGAATCTTAACCGGATTAAGACCTGCTGCATAGTAAGCACCTACCGGACAGCAGATAATCATAAACTTGTATGCGTTTGCCATATGTACGCCGAGTGCTGCTTCTGTTGCAAACATAAATGGTCTGATATAAAGGGAAGTGTTTGGTTCAGATGGAACCCAGTCAGCTTCTACTTTTACAAGTGCTTCCACTGCTTCGACAAACTTATCAACCGGGAATTCCGGCATGCAAAGTCTTGCGTTGGAATTGATCATTCTCTTTGCGTTTCATCTCCGGACGGAACAGCTGGATTTTGCCTTCTGCTGTACGGTATGCTTTCATACCTTCGAATGTTTCCTGCGCATAGTGAAGTGTCACGCATGCAGGATCCATTGTGATAGGTCCTTCCGGAACGATTCTTGCATCTTTCCATCCGTCTTCTTTTGTCCAATCCATGACAAACATGTAATCTGTCATATACTTACCAAAACCAAGATTCTTCTGGTCTGGTTTCTCCTTTAATACCGGTCTTTTTTCAAATCTGATATCCATAATATCCTCCTTGTTTGCGAAGCAAATGCGACTGTCCTTACAGGAGCAGAGGATTTGGCCTCCTTTTCCCATTACACTTTTGGGAAATTAACTTTGACAACCATTATGATACTTCTTTTTTTCATGTCAAGATTATTCCGAAGCCTTATGTTATGTATAACTATTAGTTATTATCTGTTTTATTTTCTATAACCTGATTTTATTTTCTTTTTCAAGTGACTTTTCCACTCTCCTGTAATATAATAAAACTACCTAAAAAAAATTATGAGAGGTGATCCCTATGCATACATTTCAGCCAATTCCAGTTGATATGCTGGACATGAATCCATTTACGAAAATCGGCAAAGAATGGGCACTGCTCACAGCCGGAAATAAACAGGAATCCAATACAATGACCATTAGCTGGGGCGGTGTTGGTGTTTTATGGGGCAAAAATGTTGTCTATGTTTTTGTCCGTGATTCCAGATATACCAAGGAACTGATCGATGCGGGAGACTTTTTCTCCCTTACATTTGTAAGTGACCAGTACCGCGATGCCTTGAATTACTGTGGCTCCCATTCCGGCCGGAACGAGGATAAGATTGCAAACGCAGGGCTTACCGTGGACTACCGGCATGGAATCCCATACATTGACGAGGGAAATCTTGTTTTGGTCTGTGAAAAATGTCTGCTACCAGAATCACGGATGATTCCTTCCTCGATTCCGAGATTGCTGACAATGGTACAAAGACGGCGATATGCACACCATGTACGTTGGACAGATCATTGATGTGCTCGCAAGATGATCATTTCTGCTAAACTCTTATTTTTTTGCAAAACGCTGCATTCCTAAACCACAAAAGCCTCCCGGCAAAAATGATCCGGATTGCCTTTCATCGCAATTCCCACATTTTTATCGGGAGGCTTTTTTACTCATGAAGCAGATAACCACTTCTTATTCAACAAAAAAATTTATTTTATTTCAATGGATATTTCTCTGTCAAAGATTTCACGATCGCCTTTGCCTTGTCAGCTGCCGGCTCACCCTCTTTGATCATCATTGCGATTGCCTCTGCGATCTGATCCATATCATCCGTGTTTAATCCGCGGGAAGTTACCGCCGGAGTTCCAAGACGTACACCACTTGTCACAAATGGAGATTTCGGGTCGTTTGGAATGGTATTCTTATTGCAGGTAATGTTGACGGAATCCAGAAGTTTCTCAACTGCTTTTCCGGTAAGATCATAATTGGTCAGATCTACGAGCATGAGGTGATTGTCTGTTCCACCGGATACGATCTTAATTCCACGATCCATCAGTCCCTTGCAGAGTGCCTGTGCGTTGTCAATAATATTCTGCTGGTAAACCTTAAATTCCGGCTGCAATGCCTCTTTGAAGCAGACTGCCTTGGCTGCGATCACATGCATCAGTGGTCCGCCCTGAATACCCGGAAGATTGCTTTGTTAAAGTTATACTTGTCCGCAACTTCCTGACTGCTCAAAATCATTCCGCCTCTCGGTCCGCGCAGTGTCTTGTGTGTTGTGGTCGTCACAACGTGTGCATATGGAATTGGGCTTGGATGAAGTCCTGCTGCCACAAGTCCTGCAATATGCGCCATATCGACCATGAGCACTGCACCACATGCGTCTGCAATCTCACGGAATCTCTTGAAATCAATGGTTCTCGCATAAGCGGATGCCCCTGCTATGATCATTTTTGGTTTACATTCCATTGCAAGTTCTTCCACTTTATCATAATCAATGAATCCCTCGTCATTGACACCATATGGTACTACATGAAAATAACTTCCGGAAAAATTGACCGGAGAACCATGTGTCAGATGTCCACCATGGTCTAAGTTCATTCCCATGATTGTATCACCCGGTTTTAAAATTGCAAACTGTACCGCCATATTTGCCTGCGCACCGGAATGTGGCTGCACATTGACATACTCACACCCAAATAATTCTTTTGCGCGCTCTCTTGCCAGTTCTTCCACAACGTCCACGCACTCGCAGCCACCGTAATATCTCTTTCCCGGATAACCTTCCGCATATTTATTCGTCAGGACACTTCCCATTGCTGACATAACCGCCGGGCTTACCCAGTTTTCGGATGCGATCAGCTCAATATGACTGTTCTGTCTGTCAAGTTCATCGGTAATTGCCTGTGCAACTTCCATATCCACTGCCTGAATATCTTCTAATGTGTACATAAAATCCTCCTTGTCCTTCGACGGAAAATATATTTTCATTCTATCAGCTTTATCTTTTGATCATCTGAAAATTGATTTTCCCCAGTTGTCTTTTTGACAGAGACATATGTCTTTGCCAGATTTTAAACTTCATTATAAAGGACTTTCTGAAAATATTCAATTGCTAATTTATTTTTCTATTTCTTATAAAACATCGCAAACCATGCATTTATCACATCCCAAACCCATGCATATTCCCGATCAATGCCGTAATGCATATCTGTAAGATCAGGATAAGCGGCATTCCTACCACAAAATACCAGTGCTTTGTCTTATGATGAAACAGATACATGCCGGCCCACGTTCCGACACTGCCGCCTAAAATACTCACAAGGAAAAGTGTTTTCTCCGGTATCCGCCATGCATGATGTCTCGCCTTGCTTTTGTCCATTGCCATCACTGCAAGTCCAATGAGATTCATAACGATCAGATAGATCCAAAGTCCTTTTTGCATTCTCCTGCCTCCCTTCTTTTTTCCTGTAAATGTGAACTACAAAAACGGCCGCCAGAAAAGGCAGCCGTTTTTCTTATTTCACAACTATTTTGTTGCTTTATTTTTTCCAAAATGTACTTTCATGACATACCATAACTCTGTTGCGATGCAGATAGAAGAATAAGCACCACATACAAGACCTGCCATAAGTGGAAGTGAGAAGTCACGGATACTTGCCACACCTAAAATGTAAAGCATTACGACCATAATAAAAGTTGTAATAGAAGTATTGATACTTCTGGACAATGTCTGTGTCAGACTCTTATTTGCAACTTCACGCAATTCCTCCGCAGTCTGTTTTCCGGTCTTAATGCAAGATTCTCACGGATACGGTCAAAGATAACGATCGTATCATTGATAGAGTAACCTACGATGGTAAGAACACATGCAATAAAGGTACTTCCTACAGAAATACGCACAAGTGCATATACTGTGATCACAACAAGAACGTCATGAACCAATGCAAGGATCGCACTTGCTGCAAATCTGATATCTTTAAAACGGAACCAGATGTAAAGTAACATAAAGATACAGGACACGATAACCGCTTTCAATGCATCGGAACGCATCTCACCACTGATGGTAGAACTGATACTCTGGGAAGTGATGGTGGATGCATCCACGTCACAATTTTCTGCCAGTGTATCTTCCAATTCCTGACGCTCATCAAGACTTAAGGTACGTGTCTTAATTGTAACCTGAGTTGTTCCTTCTACTTTTGTTGCCTGCACATCGGAATCCCCGGTTACTTTTTCCACATAAGGAATGATGTCATTCTCGATATCCTCGATGGTCATATCTTTGCCAAAATCAGCCGTTGTGGAAGTTCCACCCATAAAGTCAAGACCATAGTTCAATGCCTTGCCCTCTGTTGCGGAATGTACTCCCATACTGATCAGTCCGGCAGCGATAATGATACCGGAAATTGTAAAGAATACTGCTTTTTTTCCAATAAAATCAATGCTCTTTCTCTCTTTTGCACGACCGTAAAGTTTTTCACTCTTCAGTCCCAATGCATACAGAGAATACAGAATGTATCTGGTCACAACCATCGCTGTAAAAAGGGAAAGGATGATACCGATCATTAATGTATAGGCAAAGCCTTTTACGGTACCGGAACCTAACGCCATAAGCACAACAGATGCGATCAGGGTTGTAATGTTACCATCTAAGATAGCTGACATTGCTTTCTGGAAACCGATCTTCATAGATGTCTGGACCGATTTTCCGGTTGCGATTTCCTCACGGATACGTGCAAATACGATAACGTTCGCATCCACCGCCATACCGATGCCAAGGATAATACCTGCGATACCCGGAAGCGTCAGTGTAATATCGAATAAATATAAGGTTGCGATCACTAAGTTGTATAAATTGCAAGTGCTAAGGATGCTGCAATACCCGGTACTGCGTACATCACGATCATAAATACCATGACGATTGCAAGACCGATCGCACCTGCTTTTAAACTGAGCGATCGCCTGGCTTCCCAACTGTGCTCCTACGACAGAGGACTCTAACTCGGAAAGCTGTAAAGAAAGAGAACCGATACGGATCTGCGTTGCAAGTGTCTCAGCCTCTTCGAAGTCTGCCATACCTGTGATCTGTGCCTCACCGCCTGTGATAGCTGTCTGTACACGTGGATAACTGATGGTCTCTCCATCGTATACGATAGGAAGGTTTTTACCAATGTTTTCAGAAGTTACTTCTCCGAAATCTTTGCACCTCATCGGTCAGTTTTAAGGCAACCACATACTCTTTGTTGCCATACGTGTCTGTCTGGGTTGCAGCCTGTGCGTCTGCGACCATATCACCGGTCATAAATACCGTTCCATCCGGCATCTGGAACTCCAGGGAACCCGGATTACCAAGATCCTCTAAAATCTGGTTTGCATCCTGCACACCAGGGATCTCAACCGTAATTCTGTCGTCTCCAACCTGATATACGGAAGCTTCTGTACTATAACTGTCTACACGTTTCTGAAGTTTATAAATGGTATCACTCATATCTTCAGCACTTGGATTCTCGTCCACTACCTGATAAGTAATGGAAACACCACCGGAGAGATCCAGTCCCAGAGGAATTGACATATCTTCGCCGATTCCGGTGGATGAAAGAATAATTGATGCATAATAAGCAAGTCCCACAAACGCTGCAAGGATCACTGCCAATATGACTGCTGCTTTACTCTTTTTCATTGTTTTACCCTTCCTTTATTCTTCGTCTGCCTCGGCAGCCTTAATCATGATTGCGCATTCAATACGCTTTTTCTGAAGTGCACATCCGATGTCGTATGCATTGTGGATATCTCCATGGAAATTGTAGGAGTTTGCTGCACATCCGCCACTGCAATAGAATTTTGCAAAACAGTTACGGCATTTTTCTTTCGCATAAACATTGCAGCACTTAAATTCATCACAGATATCCTGACGTTTGATACCCTCGTCCACATTTCCAAGCAGGAAATCCTCATTTCCAACAAACTGATGACAAGGATAAAGGTCACCCCAAGGTGTCACTGCCAGATACTCTGTTCCTGAACCACAGCCGGAAAGACGTTTTGCCACGCACGGTCCACCCTCCAGATCTATCATAAAATGGAAGAAATTGAAATCATTTCCATTTTTATGTCTCTTTACCATCTCAGCAGCCAGCTTGTCATATTCCTCATAAAGCTGTGGAAGGTCTTCCTCACGGATCGCATAATCCTCGGTCGCTGTGCCACTACAGGTTCTACTGAGATCTGTTTGAATCCAAGATCTGCCAGATGCAGCACATCATTGGAGAAATCGAGGTTATTGTGTGTGAAAGTACCTCTCACATAATACTTGTCCTGATTGCGGCTCTCTGCAAATTTCTGGAACTTCGGCACGATCAGGTCATAGCTTCCCGCTCCCTTGCGGAATGGTCTCATATGATCATGGACTTCTTTTCTTCCGTCAATGCTTAAAACCACATTGCCCATTTCTTTGTTGGCAAATTCCATGATCTCATCGTTTAATAAAACGCCGTTTGTAGTAAGTGTAAAACGGAAGTTCTTGTTGTGGATCTTCTCCTGCTCTCTTCCGTAGCTACGAGGTCTTTTACAACCTGCCAGTTCATAAGAGGTTCTCCACCAAAGAAATCCACCTCTAAGTTTCTTCTGTTACCGGAATTTGCGATCAGGAAATCCAATGCTTTTTTACCGGTCTCAAAGGACATCAATGCCCTTCTTCCATGATACTCGCCCTCTTCTGCAAAGCAGTAACGACAGGCAAGATTGCAGTCATGTGCGATATGTAAACAAAGGGCTTTTACAACGGTCGGGCGCTTTTTGAAATCCATCATATAGTTTTCATAGGTGTCCTTTGTGAAAAGTTCCTCATTTTTGATCAATGTCTGAACTTCGTCAATCGCTTCTTCTACTTCTTCTTTTCCATATTTGCCGGATAATGCAGTTACAATCTCTTCCGCAGAGGTATCTGCTACGTTCTCACGTGCAGCATACATCTCAATGACATCATATGTCACATCGTCAACTACGTGGATTGCACCGCTGTTTACATCCAGAACAATATCATAGCCGTTGTTCTTATACTGATGAACCACTATAATATTTCCTCACTTTCTATCATCTTTTCCTCATAATATGTGCAATCATTACACATATCTATAACGTACAAATGACCGCACGCTGCGCGAACGGTCGTTTGTGAGTGTCATTATTCACTTTTGAGTTAAAACTTATTTGTTCTCGCAAGTCTGGTTTCCTACTGTGCAGGATGTCTTACAAGCAGACTGGCAGGATGTCTGACATTCGCCGCATCCACCTTTTTTTACTGTGTTCTGTAATTTTCTAGTATTTAATGTTTTAACGTGTTTCATGATTATTTCTCCTTTAAAAATCTTTTTTCACTATTTTATAGTATAACACATAGTTTTTCATAAGAAAAGCATTTTTTTAACTGATCATGCCGCCGGCAGTTCCCGCACACGCACAGAGCACCCAGGTTGTGATCATTTTCACCGGTTCAATGCCTGCTCCCCCCTTTATGATCAGTGAGACGGCAAATAAAATTCCAAAATAAACCGTTCCCGCCACAAATCCCCAGAGGAACTTTTTATCCCTGATCTTTTTTCCCATCAGAATGCCTCCAGTCAGCCCCGTTATGATATAAATCACGATCACTGCCACTTTGACAACTGCCTCCGAGAGCTCCAGCCGGTATAAAAGCAATGCCAGAAGCAATAACAATAACGCACTTATGATAAACATGATAAAAAGAACCATTGCCAGCACTTTTGCCGGGTTTTCCTTTGCATCTCTCGCCCTTAATCTCAATCCTGTTCCCAATCCGCCACCGCCAGACTTTCACTTCTGTCTATATATATGAAGCAATCCGGCTGCTTATGCGGATTTTTTTAAATGAGCGCTTATGTCCTGCCGTGGCAGATGAAAGTTTTCTTCTTTTTTACAGGTAACGGATGCTGTAAGAAGCCTCAAATGTCTGCTCCGGCTCCACTGCATTCTCGTATGCCCGTTCCTCTAATGTGCCCTCAAAATCATCCGCATCACATCTTCCATACCATGGTTCAATGCAGACAAACGGTGCGTCTTTTCCTTCCGGTGACCAGATCGCAAATAAAGGTGCATCAAAATCCATGGTCACATAAGGTTTTCCATCCGGTGTGACCAGTGAAACTTCCCCGGTCTGTTTTCCTTCCACCATATAAGTGCAGCGGTCGAAAAATCCCGGTGTAAGTATACTTTCTCATCCTCCAGCGGGATCACAATATCTTCACTCATTACTGCCAGTCCGGTATCCGGTGTATTTCCATGATGATGCAGTTCCTTTAGTCCTGCAAATTGCAGACCATATCCAAGCTTGCTTTCTTCGCCGTTAAATGGGCATAAGAAAGCCGGATGTGCGCCAATGGAAAAATATAAGGTCTTTGTATCAGGATTTTCCACTTTCCACATGACTTTTAATTCATTGTCTGCCAGTTTGTATCCAATTTTTAATACAAATGCAAATGGATATTTTTCATGGTTTCTTCGTCGGAATGTAAAGAAAACCAGATGGTATCCTCTGTCTGGGATTCCATGGTATGTTCCATATCCCTTGCAAAGCCGTGCTGCCCTATTGCATACGTTTTTCCGCCATAGCGGTACTCTTTATTTCTGCAGTTCCCCACAAACGGAAACAACACAGGGGAGGTTCTTCCCCAGTATTTTTTGTCCGCATACCACATGTACTCTTTATCGTCGGATTTTCTCTTTACGGATTTAAGTTCTGCCCCAAAAGAATCGATCTCCACACGCAATGTGTCATTTTCCAAAACATATCTCATACAATCCTTCTCCTTGTCATCTAAATATCGATAGGCGTTTGCGAAACTCAATTTTACGTTATGAATATTACGAAAAGTTAACAAGATCAACGAAAACACGCTTCCGCTACGTGTCACTCGCAACGGTACTAAGAAGCCAGTCACGACTAGCAGTCGTTCCTGCCTTCTAAGAACCGGCGGTTCCCCAGTGTTTTTCTTTTGCTCTTGTCAACTTTCCGTAATTTAATTCACGTTTTCTAAGAGTTTCGCAATTGTCTAAAAATATCGTAGATGACAAAAAACACAATTGTTTTCGCAATCACCTACGATATGAAATACAATTTTATAATTCGCAGCTATTGACAGTTCTTGGGAATGGGATCACGTCACGGATATTGGACATACCTGTTAAGTACATTACGCAACGCTCAAATCCCAGTCCGAATCCTGCATGTCTTGCAGAACCGTATTTACGGAGGTCAAGATAGAAACCGTAATCTTCCTCTTTCAGTCCAAGTTCATTGATCCTTGCAAGTAATTTTTCGTAATCATCCTCTCTCTGGCTTCCTCCGATGATCTCACCGATGCAGGAACCAGACAGTCTACTGCTGCAACTGTTTTTCCGTCCGGATTCAGCTTCATGTAGAAAGCTTTGATCTCCTTTGGATAATCAGTTACAAATACCGGGCGTTTGATACCTGCTCGGTCAGATAACGCTCATGCTCGGTCTGAAGATCGCAGCCCCATGATACTTTGTAATCAAATTTATCGTTGTTCTTCTCTAAGATCTCAACTGCTTCTGTATAAGTCACACGTGCGAAATCAGAGTTTGCAACATGCTGTAATCTCTCTAACAGCCCTTTATCGATAAAGCTGTTGAAGAATGCCATCTCTTCCGGCGCATTCTCTAACACATAGTTGATGACATATTTTAACATGCTCTCAGCTAAGATCATGTCATCCTCTAAATCTGCAAATGCGATCTCCGGCTCGATCATCCAGAACTCAGCTGCA
>ENA-OQER01000675-OQER01000675.1-human-gut-metagenome-genome-assembly--contig:-NODE-675-length-18143-cov-2.364509_pt1 | contig 18143 bp, 20 predicted proteins | sample MGYA00242797_ERZ504639 | MGnify/ENA primary metagenome ERZ504639 (study PRJEB26092, sample SAMD00036306) | human gut metagenome | host: Homo sapiens | study: EMG produced TPA metagenomics assembly of...
GATGGACGGACCGCTGGTGGACCGGTTGGCTTGCCAAAGCCATGGCCGGGTAGCCAAGTCCGGAAGGGATAAACGCTGAAGGCATCTAAGCGTGAAGCCCCCCTCAAGATGAGATATCCCATTCTTATGAAGTAAACCCCCTTGAAGACGACGAGGTAGATAGGGCAGAGGTGGAAGTGTGGTAACACATGGAGCTGACTGTTACTAATCGGGTGAGGGCTTGACCAAGAAACGCAGGTTAAGAATTGATTCAAGAGTTTGATTAACCATCAACAAGCATGTATGTAGTTTTTAAGGTACAAACCTTAAATTAAATATTTTAGTAATCCTCCTTAGCTCAGTAGGTAGAGCATGCGGCTGTTAACCGCAGTGTCGTTGGTTCGAGTCCAACAGGGGGAGTTTTTTTATTTCCTGTAAACTTTATGTTTGCAGGATTTTTTTGTATAATAAAGAATAGAAGATAATGCAGATAAAATCAGAAGGAGGGGTTTTAATGAAGGTTTTGAATTTTGGATCGCTGAATTTGGATTATGTATATCAGGTAAATAGTATTTTGATACCGGGCGAGACACAGGCATCGACTGACCGTAAGATTTTTTGTGGTGGGAAGGGATTGAATCAGTCTATTGCTCTGGCGAAGGCAGGAGTGCCGGTTTATCATGCAGGATTGATCGGAGATGGTGGAGAAATTCTGCTGGAAACTTGCGTGATAATCATGTAAATACCGAATTTATCCATCAGATTTCAGGTCCGTGTGGACATACAGTGATACAGGTAGATCAGAATGGTCAGAACTGTATTTTGCTCTATGGTGGCGCAAACCAGAGCATTACGAAAGAATTTGTAGATGAAGTCCTTTCACATTTCGATAAGGGAGATATGCTGCTTTTGCAGAATGAGATCAGCGAACTGGACTACATCATAGAAAAAGCCAGCGAGAAAGAAATGCAGATCATTCTCAATCCATCTCCTTATAACAATAAATTGGATAAATGCGATCTAAATAAGATTTCCCTGTTTCTTGTGAATGAAATTGAAGGTGAGCAGATCACAGGAGAGAAAGAACCAGATGAGATTCTGAAGAAATTCAGTCAGATGTATCCAGATGCTTCTGTAGTACTGACACTTGGAGGAGACGGGGCTGTATATCAGGATAAAAAAGGTATATACAGACAGGGGATTTTTCCGGTAAAGGCTGTTGATACTACGGCAGCCGGAGATACTTTTACCGGCTATTTCCTCGCGTCTGTTCTGGAAAAAATGAGCCCGGAAGAAGGCCTCAGAATGGCCGCAAAAGCATCTTCAATCGCTGTTTCCAGGCTAGGAGCAGCAGCATCTGTGCCAATGCGGAATGAGGTTATGGAGGCACTGGAGAGGGAATAAGAATTATGGCAGTATAAATATTGGACGTGTCATAATTATAAAATGTAATAGGACCATGTTGAAAATATAGATGAAAAATAATACAGCGCAGCGAATGGTGAATCTTCGCTACGCTGTATACTACTATAATAAGGGAAAATAGTCTCCCGATAAAACTATCTGATAAAATTAGTCTTGATCTTTTCTTCAGTTTCCGGAGCATTGATACCGGCGTTCTTTCCGGCTTCAATACATTTCAGAAGCCATGTCATGTTGTTGCCAAGTGTACGCATGATCTGAAGACCTTCTTCATCTTTATGGACTTCATCCGGGGTATTACCATGAACCATTGTCCAGTAATTTCCGGAGACTACCGGCATCTGATGATATGTAAAATATTTAGTCAGAACGTCCAGAGTTGCAGTTGTGCCGGCGCGTCTTGCAGAAGCAACAGCTGCGGCTGGCTTGTGGACCATATATTTTCCTGCCATAGAAGCAAATTTATCCATAAATTCCATGATCTGTCCGGATGGGGAAGCCCAGTAAACAGGAGAGCCGACAACAAGAGCATCAGCCTCTTTCATTTTTTCAGCTGCGGCTGTGACATTTTCGCGGGAAGGATCTCCAGCCTGGAAGATCTCAGCTTCAATACCATTCTTTTTTAAAGTGTTGGCAACTTCTGTGAGTGCTGTATAGGTGCAGCCTTCTTTGCGCGGACTGCCGTTCAGTAATAAAACCTTCATTATAATGATCATCCTTTCAAAATTCTTTTAACATCATTATATACGTACAAAAAATAAAGTCAAATCTCTTGAAGGACGCTCATAGATGATGAAAAAAACGAGAATTACAATGTGAAACGTGTTGTGGATCACGGAGTGAACAGTAAAACTTCCGCATTTTATAAGGGCTTGAGGCCAGTTTTGCAGGTTTGTAAAAAAAAATTGAAATTTTTCAAAAAAAAGCTTGCAATTATAAAAAAGGTATGGTATTATTTAACTCGTCGCTGAGGGAAATACAAAACAGCGAAACACAAAAAGAAATATGGCTCCATGGTCAAGCGGTTAAGACACCGCCCTTTCACGGCGGTAACAGGGGTTCAAATCCCCTTGGAGTCACTTAAAACTAAACTGGATATTCATTGACTCGATTCAACATTTGGTGTTTAATACGCCGATGTGGCTCAATTGGCAGAGCAGCTGATTTGTAATCAGCAGGTTATCGGTTCGAGTCCGATCATCGGCTTTTTGGACCTTTAGCTCAGTTGGTTAGAGCAACCGGCTCATAACCGGTCGGTCCTGGGTTCGAGTCCCCGAAGGTCCATTTTAAAAGTTTTATATTTTGTATGGCCCAGTGGCTCAGTTGGTTAGAGCGCGCCCTGTCACGGCGGAGGTCGAGAGTTCGAGTCTCTTCTGGGTCGTTCATATTTGGGGTCTTAGCTCAGCTGGGAGAGCATCTGCCTTACAAGCAGAGGGTCATAGGTTCGAGCCCTATAGGCCCCATTTTTGAACAAATTAATTGAATATGCGGGTATGGTGGAATAGGCAGACACAAGAGACTTAAAATCTCTCGGGGGCAACTCCGTGCCGGTTCAAGTCCGGCTACCCGCAGTATCAGTGAGATTCCTTTTTCAGGGATCTTTTTTTGTGTCATAAAATATATTGATGAAAACGGGAAAATATTCCTAGCTTTATTAGTAGGGATATTGACAAGGCTATTTTCCCATGATAGAATCCTGACAGTTGTAAAACGAATCGGACAGATATAAAAAAATATCCGTTGTCGGTATAAATATACATGGAAAGAATATAAGGAGAGGTCAGAAAATGCTGAATCAGTTTTCAAGAACAGAATTATTAATCGGAAAAGAAGGAATGGAAAAGCTGAAAAATTCCAGAGTCGCAGTATTCGGAATTGGCGGTGTTGGCGGATATACGGTGGAAGCACTGGTCAGAAGTGGCGTAGGTACCCTGGATCTCATTGATGATGACAAAGTATGCCTCACCAATATCAATCGTCAGATTTACGCAACAAGAAAGACCGTAGGAAAATATAAAGTTGATGTGGCCAGAGAACGTATTCTTGAAATCAATCCGGATGCAGTTGTAAATATCCACAAAACATTTTATGTGCCGGAGACAGCGGATTCCTTTGATTTTTCTCAGTATGATTATGTAGTCGATGCGATCGACACTGTAACCGGAAAGCTGATGCTCGTAGAGCAGGCAAAGGCTTCAGGAACACCGATCATCAGCTCTATGGGGGCCGGAAATAAGATGGATCCGACAGGTTTCATGGTGACAGATATTTATAAACGTCTGTCTGCCCCCTTGCAAAGGTTATGCGTCGTGAACTGAAAAAACGGGGGATCAAAAAACTGAAGGTGGTTTACTCACAGGAGAAGCCCATGACTCCAATTGATGATATGGCGATCAGCTGCAAGTCTCATTGCATCTGTCCTCCGGAAACAGAAAGAAAATGTACCCAGAGACGTCAGGTACCGGGAAGTAATGCCTTCGTGCCTTCCGTAGTGGGACTGATCATTGCCGGTGAGGTTGTAAAGGATCTTATTAAATAAAAATTGAATCATTCTGTGTTACTGAGAACGGAATGAACAGTAACCATTCTGTAAGAACAGATATTGCATGTATACTTATATTGTGCAATATCTGTTTTTTGTGATAAAATATTTTTTACAGATAGTTTTGTAAATAAAAGAGAAGGACAGATAAAGTATGGGGATCGTTGAAAAATTTATAAAATTAGGACAGCTGACAAAGGAAGAATATCCGGAACTTCTGCACTTATATCAGGATCCGGATGCGATTCGTCTGCTTCGGGAAGAGGCTGTCCGTATACAGAAAAAATATTTTGAAAACAAAATATATACAAGAGGTCTGATAGAATTTACCAATTACTGCAGAAATGACTGCTATTACTGCGGAATCCGCCGTTCTAACAGGAATGCCAGCCGTTACCGCCTTACGAAGGAGGAAATCCTGCAGTGCTGCGAGAATGGCTATGAGCTGGGATTTCGGACATTTGTGCTCCAGGGAGGGGAAGACCCATGGTTTAATGATGACCGGATGGTTGACATCATTCGGTCCGTCAAACAGGGATATCCGGACTGTGCGATCACGCTGTCCATTGGGGAGAAATCAAAAGAAAGCTATCAGAGGTTTAAAGATGCCGGAGCAGACCGCTATTTACTCCGTCATGAGACGGCCAGCGAGGAACATTATCGTTATCTTCATCCGGAGTGTTTAAGTCTTGCAAACCGTAAACAGTGTCTTTATACCCTGAAGGAACTGGGATATCAGGTAGGTGCCGGATTTATGGTAGGTGCGCCGGGACAGACGCTGGAGTATCTGGCGGAAGATCTTGTTTTTCTTAAAGACCTGAATCCGCATATGGTGGGGATCGGACCATTTATCCCGCACCATGATACGAAATTTGCAGAGGAACCGGCAGGAAGTGTGGATATGACACTGTTTCTGCTGTCTGTCATCAGGATCATGCTTCCACAGGTACTTCTTCCGGCAACACAGCACTGGGGACACTGGACCCCAGAGGCAGGGAAAAAGGTTTTCAGGCGGGTGCAAATGTAGTAATGCCCAATCTTTCTCCGGTGAAGAACCGTAAACAGTATGAACTTTATGATAACAAGATCTGTACAGGCGAGGAAGCAGCAGAGTGCAGAGGGTGTCTTGCCAGACGTGTGGAGTCTGTAGGTTATGAAATCGTTACAGATCGTGGAGATTCCCCGATGACAGACTGACACTGGGCACAAAATACTTTCTTTTTTCAGCGATTTAAGGTAAAATACAAGTAAGACCAGATTGCTAAAATATTAACAACTAGTCAGAAATAAGTGGAATTTTCCTGCAAAGCGGAATGCAGGAATAATGATGGAGTGCGTAAAATATGGAAAAATCAGAAAATGCTGTGCGGAGCAGACTTCTGGAAGCGGGGAAGGAAGAATTCAGAGACAGGGGATTTCTGAAGGCTTCTCTTCGTGCGATCTGCAAAAAAGCAGATGTGACTACGGGAGCGCTATATTTCTTCTTTGAAAGTAAAGCAGCTCTTTTTGAAGAAATCGTGGAAGAGACGGCAGAGGATCTGAAGCGGATCATGGGAGACTTTACGGATCAGGAAAAACAACTGCATCCGGAAGAATATGACAGGATACTTATGGAATTTATCTGGGAAAACAGGGATATCGCAAAAATCCTCATAGATGGAGCTGAAGGTACCAGATATGAGAATTTCCGTGAGGATGCCTGCACGAAAATGGAGCAGATCCTTAATGAACGTTTTCAAAAGGAATGTGGACAAGAAGTTGATCACGAGCTGGTACATATCCTGGTACAGATGAAATTTCAGGGATATTGTGAACTGCTCCGGGGAAACTGCTCCAGGGAAAAACTCCTGGAAATTTCCAGAATTCTGCAGATATGCTCCAGCCAGAGCCTTCTGGCAATTGAGGCAGAACTAAACAGAAAGCAGTAAAAACCATTGCTCATTCTCCCGAAGTATGTTATGATTAACTTGGTTAGTTTTGACAAACCGAGGGAGGTGTAAATAACGTGAGATCAAATGAATCATCTGAAGATTATTTAGAGACGATCCTGATCCTTGGAAACAGGAGCTCTCTTGTAAGAGCTGTGGATATCGCGGCAGAGATGGGCTTTAAGAAACCGAGTGTCAGTGTTGCCATGAAGAATCTTCGTCAGAAAAATCTCATCACAGTAGCTGACAACGGAGATATCCGTCTGACAGAGGATGGACATAAGATTGCCGATAAGGTATATGAACGTCATCAGCTGATCTCTTCCTGGCTGATGATGCTGGGAGTCCAGGAAAAAACAGCGCTTCATGATGCCTGCAGGATCGAGCATATAATCAGTGAGGAGAGCTTTCTGGCATTGAAAAAGGCAGTTTATGAGCTGAGGGAGCAGCAGGCTGTGCTCCATGGAGAAACCGCAGATCAGGTTTGATCCCTGCAGCAGAAGATATCAGGAATTGACAACTGAAAAAATAAGAATATAATGGAAATCCAGGTTATGAAATGGAGGATACCAAAAGATGAAATTACTTTTTATACGACATGGAGACCCGGATTACACAATAGATTCCCTGACCGAAAAGGGCTGGAAGGAAGCGGAATTTCTTTCTGAGAAGATCGCAGCTCTTGATGTCAGGGATTTTTATGTTTCTCCGCTTGGAAGAGCAAAGGATACCGCATCCTGCACGCTGAAGAAAAAACGGAAGAACAGCTACAGAATGCAAGTGGCTGAGAGAATTCGATGTAAAGATCAGAAGACCGGATCTTCATGGGGAAAAGATCATTCCCTGGGACTGGCTTCCCCAGGACTGGACGAAGATCGAAAATTTCTACAGCTTTGACCGCTGGTGGGATAATGACATCCTGCGAGAGGGAAAAATGAAAGAAGAGTATGATTGGGTTACACAGAATTTTGATAAAGTTCTGGCAGAGCATGGCTATGTGCGGGAAGGACATTATTACAGAGCTGAAAAAGCCAATGAAGATACGCTTGTGTTTTTCTGCCATTTCGGTGTAAGCTGTGTACTCATCAGCTATCTTCTCAGTATTTCTCCGCTGGTGATGCTGCAGAATTTCTGTGCGGCGCCGTCATCGGTGAGCACCATTGTTACAGAGGAGAGGCGAAAAGGGATCGCGTCCTTCCGCATGAGCTCTTTTGGAGATATTTCTCATCTGTATGCGCATCAGGAGCCGCCGGCTTTTGCTGCCAGATTCTGTGAGACATATGATAACAAAGAGCAGAGACACGATTAAAAAGCGAAAGAAATGGTTGTAATAACCATAGAAAATAATGAACAGCAGGATTATTTTGGGAAATGATTAGACTTCGTTAATAAATTTTATAAATTTATTAGAATTGTACAAATTTCTCTCACATTTATCCTGTATGATATAAACATCTTAAGAGAACAGAAGCTCTTAAGAAAAACTCTTTCCTTTCCCTAAAATATGTATGAAGATAAACCACCGTTCCATTGGCAAGACAGAGCCGACAGGACGGTGGTTTTGCATTGCAGAAAAAACTGCCGAATGACAGAGGAGATAAAGATTTCCAATGTTCATCGGCAGCGTTTTTTTTGTTGTCTGAGATTTATTGGATATACAGTTTCAGGCACAGCTACGGCCTACGATAGCGGTTAAAGCAGGAATATATTTCCTGGATCCTGGGCATGGCATAACCGCATGGAATATAAGAGCCTTCCGAGAAGAAGGACAATCCCTGCCTTTTCAGCTGAGTATCCAGATAAGTGATGATCTCCGGCAGAGTACGTTTTCTGTCAATGAGATGTTCGCAGGCATATTTCAGAAGCAACGCCAGGGATGCAGTTTGCTCGGAGTCGATCAGCTGCTCTACATAGCGGAGATCCACTTCGGTTTTCCAAGAGAAAGCCATCTTTGCCGTGAACCTTGGTTTTCAGTCTTTCCGGCTGTCCGGGACGGCTGTGGAGGATGGAGCCACTTTGGCCCTGGTCATGATGCGATGGCTTTCCGGAAGGCGGAATGCAGGGGCCTCAATGTCTGAGAGAGGATATTCCTGACAGAGCTTTTTGGTGACTGCTGTGATGTCCACCGGATGATAATTATCCATCTGGATCACAGTATCCGCAATATGGAAAAAAGCTCCGGAGCTTCCGGCAACCAGGATAGTGGAGATCCCTGCCTTTTCATAGAGATCCCGGGCACGTTCCAGAAATGGAGTGATGGGCTCCTTTTCCCGACAGATCACCCGCTGCATGAAGGAATCACGAACCATAAAGTTGGTAGCAGAGGTATCCTCGTCAAGGAGAAAGACTTTACTTCCTGCCTCCATACTTCCACGATACCGGCAGCCTGTGAAGTGCTGCCGCTGGCATCCTCTGTAGAAAAGCAGAGGGTGTCTTTTTTATTTGGAAGATCGTTGATAAAAAGAGAAATATCCACATCTTTGATAAAACGGCCGTCCTCGGAGCGGAGCTTCTGGGCAGAAGGATCGGTAATGACATATTCCCGGCCATCACCGGAAATGTGATCATAAATTCCCAGCTCCAGTGCGTTAAGTAAGGTGGATTTGCCATGGTAGCCGCCACCTACGATCAAGGTGATGCCGCAGGGAATGCCCATGCCTGTGATGGTTCCTCTGTGGGGCAGCTTCATGGAAACTCTCAGGTTCCGGAGAAACAAAAGGAACAGAGTTTTTCATCGGGCGTGAAGAGATGCCGCTTTCCCTGGGGAGGATAGCGCCGTCACTGACAAAGGCAGCCAGAGAACGTTTTTTCAGCTCCTGGCGGATAAATGCCTGATCTTCGGCAAGGCAGATGGCTTTTCTCAGCGCTTCCGGGTCAAGATTCCGGTAAAAAAATGCCTTGTGAACACAGACCGGAAGAAAATCGAAGAGGATTTTTTCCAGTTCGGGGGAGCTGATGGTTCTGCCATTGGCCGGAAAACCGATGAAAAACGTGCAGTGATGCCTTTTTCCGTTATTTCACAGGCAGTACGTGCAAGAACCTCCTGACCGCAGTGGCTTACTGAGATCAGACCGCTTTTTCCGGAGCCCTTTGCACGGAAGGCATAACGGTTTACCTGCTGTTCAAACTGGCGGTTCAGAAAGTCTCCCAGTGTGATGCGGGTCAGGGAATCCTTATAATATTCTGCCGGAAATCCGGTGTCTCGATGGGAGAGCTTCACACTGATGTGAGAGGGAGAGGAAAAAGGATCCCCCTGTACGTGGTCAATGGACAAAATATAACGGTCAAACTGGTATGCACCCCGCAGAGACTTGTATGCAGGATAGCTTTTGCGGTTGATGCTGTGAAGAAGCTCTTTTAACTGAGCAGATGATTGCATGTTGTTTCCTCCTTTGCCCTGTGGGAGCATACAGGTAAAGTCTACGGTGAAACAGAAAGCTTTCCGTGTGTAAGATACCTGAAAATTTTGGATACAGGGCCAATTCTTAAGAACTACTATAACGAATCATAAAGATTTTGTAAAGAATGGGAATTGCGGTGGAAATTCGTAAATGTTTGACCTATAATAGTAGACAGATTGCAGATAATATGATGAGAAACGCAGCTGCCGGAAGCTATAAAGAAAGGTGGACCACTAAAATGGAAAGAAGAAATGCGTGGCTTTCTTATAAGGAAGCAGAAGAAACAGAAATGGAGAAGCTTGCGAAGGCTTACAGAGAATTTTTGGATAAAGGAAAAACGGAACGTGAATGTGTTGCAGAAATCGTAAAGGAAGCAGAGGCTGCCGGATATGAATCTCTTGAGTCGAAGCTTGAAAAAGGCGAGAAGATCAAGGCCGGTGACAAGGTTTATGCAGTAGGGATGAAGAAGATCGTTGCCCTGTTTCATGTAGGAACCGAAGAGCTTTCCGGAGGGATGAGCATTCTCTGTGCACATATCGACTCTCCGCGACTGGATGTTAAGCAGAATCCTCTGTACGAGGATACGGACCTGGCTTATCTGGATACCCATTATTATGGTGGCGTAAAGAAATACCAGTGGGTGACACTGCCTCTTGCTATGCATGGCGTTGTTGCAAAGAAGGACGGAAGCATTGTGGAGATCAGCATTGGTGAGGATGCGGAGGATCCGGTACTTTACATCACAGATCTTCTGATCCATCTTTCCGGAAAACAGCTCCAGAAAAAGGCAGCAGAGGTTATTGAGGGTGAGATGCTGGATATCCTGATCGGAAGCAGACCTCTTGCAGAGCTTCCGGATGATTCAAAAAAGGATGCGGTAAAACAGAATGTGCTGAAGATTTTAAATGAGAAATATGGTATTGAGGAAGAGGACTTTCTTTCTGCAGAGCTGGAGATCGTTCCGGCAGGAAGGCAAGAGACTGTGGACTTGACCGCAGCATGATCGCAGCATATGGACAGGATGACCGTGTATGCGCTTACACATCCCTTGCGGCAATGCTGGAGATGGAGGAGACACCGAAGCGTACTGGCTGTTGTCTCCTTGTAGATAAGGAAGAGATCGGAAGCGTTGGTGCCACAGGCATGCAGTCCAGATTTTTTGAGAACAGCGTGGCAGAGCTTCTGGACGGAATGGGCTGCTATTCCGAGCTTGCATTAAGAAGAGCTCTCCGTAATTCCAGCATGCTTTCTTCCGATGTAAGTGCCGGCTATGATCCGGCCTATGGCGAGGCTTTTGAAAAAAGAATGCAGCATATCTTGGACGCGGTATTGTTCTTAACAAGTTCACCGGGGCAAGAGGAAAATCCGGTTCCAACGATGCCAATGCAGAGTACGTTGCAAGAGTTCGCAGGATTTTTGATGATCACAATGTTGCTTTCCAGACAGCAGAGCTTGGAAAAGTTGATTTTGGTGGAGGCGGAACCATCGCTTATATTGCGGCACTTTACGGAATGGAGGTTATTGACAGTGGCGTGGCAGTGCTGAGTATGCATGCTCCGTGGGAGGTTACCAGCAAGGCAGATGTATATGAGGCATACAAGCATATAAGGCATTTTTACTTGATGCATAAACGGATGTATAAATGTGCGTCAGTTCTGAAGACATTCAGGTGATCTTTTCGTTACAGATCAATGAGCGGGGATTTCCCGGAAATGACAGAGCAGTCTGCTGCTGCTGTTTTGGCTTGGAGCGTTCCGACGAGAAACAGCAGTATCCCCTGCAGACTTCGCTCTGTATTTTAACCTGATCAGGGAAGCTCTCTGCTTCAATGGCGAAAAGCAATAAGCAGAGGAGAGGCTTGCCTGGGACTGATTTACTTTACAAGGAGTAATTTTATTATGGAAGATGCATTGGTACGGGTAGTAGATCTGTGCAAGGTTTACAATCCCGGAGAAAATGAGGTGCGGGCGCTGGATCATGTGAACCTGGAGATCCATAAGGGTGAATTTGTGGCTATTATCGGACAGTCCGGTTCCGGAAAATCCACCTTTATGAACATGCTGGGCTGTCTGGATGTCCCCACCTCCGGGAAATATTATCTGAATGGAACAGATGTATCCACAATGAAGGATAATGATCTCTCGGTGGTACGAAATAAGGAGATTGGTTTTATCTTTCAGGGCTTTAATCTGATCGCAAATCTTACGGCGCTGGAAAACGTGGAGCTTCCTCTGATCTATCGTGGGATCGACCGGAAAACAAGAAGAAAGCTTGCTGTGGAATCTCTTAAAAAAGTCGGACTTGAGAAACGTATGGATCATAAGCCAAACGAAATGTCAGGGGGACAGCAGCAGCGTGTGGCTATTGCCAGAGCTATCGCAGCCAGGCCGCCGGTGATCCTGGCAGATGAACCAACGGGAAACCTGGACTCTGCATCCAGCAGGGAAATTATGGAAATCCTGAAGGGAATGCACAGATCAGGAGAAACCTTGATCCTGATCACTCATGATAATGGGATCGCGGCTCAGGCCAGACGTGTGGTCCGGATCATGGATGGAAAAATTGAATCAGATACGATCAATGAGGAATTTGTCGAGGAGGCTTAAGAATGAAAAAAGGGAAAAAGATTGTGATCGGTGTGGCAGCAGTGGCTGTTGTGGCAGGCGGTATTTATGCGGCATCCGGTGCAGGCCGCGGGGAAACACAGACTCCGCAGATTGCTGTTACCAAAGCGGAGACAGGAGATGTGGAGGAGATCGTAGATGCAACCGGAACCGTTGTCAGTGATGAGCAGAAGACCTTTTATTCTCCTGTGAACGCACAGATCAAAAGCGTATCCTTTGCAGAAGGTGATACGGTTTCAAAGGGAACGAAGCTGATAGAGTTTGAAGTGAAGGATCTGGAGAGGGATAATCAGAAAGCAGAGCTGAATGTACAGTCCGGACAGTATGATTACAAAAATTCCATCAATAAATCTAATGAGGCCCAGCAGAAGCAGAACAGCGCAAAAGCAAAGGTTTCCAGTCTGGAACATCAGGTAAGGGAGCAGCAGAATTATCTGGCTTCCCTGAGATCACAGCTGGCGTCTGTACAGGCTCAGGCTGCGGCAGATGCGCAGGCACAGGCAAAGGCACAGGCCCAGGCAAAGGCAGAGGCCCAGGCTGCCAGGGATGCAGAGACTCAGAGAGCGTATTCAGAAGCGCTGACTACATATCAGAATGAGACACTTCCGCAGTACCAGAAGGAGTTGGGACAGCTGAATTCCGATTATGTAACGGCACAGAATGCTTATAATCAGGCAGATACCAGGTATCAGATGGCTTTTGCACAGTGGCAGGCAGAGCAGAGCGATGAGAATGCCCAGGTGCTGGATGAAGCGGAAGCAGCAAGAAGTCAGGCAGAGATCACCTGCCAGGAAGCAAAGGAAGCTTATGAGGATAAGAAGGCCAGCCAGCCAAAAATGCCGGAGTATTCTGATTACAGCAGTAGTGCGGCCGGTGATTTTGTTACCGATGGAGCTTCAGAGGAAACACCGGGGCTGACAGATCAGGCATCTGCGGATGCTTCTTCTGCAGGAAGTACAGTGGATACTTCTGCCATTGAGAATGCGATCGAACAGGCAACCTCTGATCTGGCGGATCTGCAGTCGGATCTTGCTTCCCAGAAATCCATTGCAGAGGCGGATTCTGCCAGCCTTACAGAAGAAGAGAAAGAAAAAATGCGTGTCAGCAACAATCTTACTGAGCTGGATGCAAAATCTGCGAAAGAGCTGGTAGAAGAAGGAAAGAAAGGCATTTCGGCGGATTTTAACGGCGTCATTTCCAAATCAGCAGTCCAGCAGGGCGCAGCGGCAACACAGGGAATGGAGCTTTTTACCCTGCAGAATACAGATAAGTCAGCGTTGATATCAATGTGTCCAAGTATGACTACGATAAGGTAAAGGAAGGACAGAATGCGGACATCACCATTGGGGACAAGAAATATACCGGCAAGGTGACAAAGATCAGTCACATTGCCACAACCAACGAAAAAGGCTCCACACTGATCTCTGCCACAGTGGGCATCGACAAGCCAGACAAGGATATTTTTTCTGGGAGTAGATGCGAAGGTAAAGATCTATGCAGAAAAGGCAGAGGATGTGGTAACGCTTCCGGCTGGAGTGGTAAATATCGGCAAGGATGGTTCCTTCTGTTATGTGCTGAAGGATGGTGTGATCACAAAACAGGATATCACTACAGGAATCAGTTCCGAAGATTCTGTTGAGATCACAGATGGAATTAAAGCCGGAGATGAGGTCATCGAGGATCTGGGCTCCCTGGAAGAGGGAATGAAGGCAGAGGCAGCAGCGGCAGACAGTGACAGTGCAGCAGAGACAGGGGAGACTGCTAATGAGTAATATTTATGAATATATCAAAATGGCGATCCATAATATCATGGCCAATAAGAAGATCCTTTCTCACCATGTTAGGATCATCATCGGTATCGCATCTGTGATCGCCATTGTGTCCATCGGTGAGGGTACGAAGAATCAGATGAACAGCGAGATCAATGATATCGGCGGCGGCCAGATCGCTGTTTACTGCAGTGATGATGCCATAGCAGACCAGGTCTGGATCGAGCCGGAAGATATTGATGCAGTCCGGGAGCTGGATGGCGTGGAAGGTGTTAATGTTTCAGATTCCTATACAGGCGAGACCGTAACCGGAAAGGGTGATTTTAATCTTACAGTGACCGGGGAGGCCCAGGATGCCAAGCTGGTGGACAATGCTTCTGTGAAGTACGGAAGCTATTTCGGGCAGAAGGAGGTCGAAGAGGGAAAAAACGTCTGCGTGATCTCCGATGCCGATGCGAAGAGGCTTTTCGGAACGGATGATGTAGTGGGAATGACACTGGACATCACCTGCTATGATCTGACCAAGACATTCCGCATCTGCGGAGTTACCACACAGAAGGAAAACGGAACCTTTGTCAGCTATACTTACGATGGAATGCCGGTGACCATAAATGTGCCTTATACGGCCATGGACGACTTCACCGGAAGCAGCGGAGAATTTTATCAGATCATAGTTCAGGCGGATAAGAGTCTGGATTCCCAGGCAGTCGCAGACAAGATCATAAATCTTCTTGAGAGACGTCACCAGTGTGCCGAAGATGAGTATTTCCAGGTACAGAGCTTCCAGGATGTCATGAAATCCATGAACCAGATGCTTGGCATGGTCACTGCGTTTATCTCTTTTGTTGCGGGAATTTCCCTTCTGGTAGGTGGTATTGGTGTTATGAACATCATGCTGGTGTCCGTCACAGAGCGTACCAGGGAGATCGGTATCCGGAAATCCTTGGAGCGAAAACCTCGTCCATTATGTTACAGTTCCTTGCGGAGGCAGCGATCCTGACGATCATAGGCGGCTGATCGGTATTGTGCTGGGGATTGCAGGCGGCTATGGGATCTGTGCGGTGATCAGCAGCAGTATGGGAATGACCATCACACCTGGGATTAGTGCGGGAACCATCCTGGCGGCTACGCTGTTCTCCTGCGCGGTAGGTGTATTCTTCGGAATCTATCCGGCGAGAAAGGCAGCGAAACTGAGTCCGATTGAGGCGCTTAGACGGAATTAAAAAACTGTTGCTTTTGCATCAAAAATAGCAATAAAAAATATTTTTAAAAAAAATCAAAAAAAGTTTCAAAAAACCCTTGACATTTTATAGGTCTTAGAGTATCATACATATTGTTGCAGCGGTGATACGAAATATCACAAAGGAAAAGCAACAAAGATGTGCGTTTAGCTCAGCTGGATAGAGCGTTGGCTACGGACCAAAAGGTCGGGGGTTCGAATCCTCTAACGCACGCTAATTTAAGAAGCCGAAACCTTGAAAAATCAATGGTTTCCGGCTTTTTTTTCGTTTTCAGGTTTGTGTAAAAACCTGTGACTTATCTATTTCGGGGATGTTTAAGATTAATTTTTACACCTATGATGGTAATTTAGAAAAACAATCCGCAGTATTTGAAATCAATGTATAAATATTTGTAAGCTAAGGGGCTATCTATTTCCCGACAGCCCCATTTTAAAATATATTGCATCCCGTTTTACGGTCGACGAACGGAGTTTTGCGGAGCTTTTTGGCTTCATAAAGGTCTTTATCAGCGTGTTCGATGATTGCAGGAATATCTGTTTCCGGGCTTGGCTTGAATTCGGTGATTCCAAGAGAAACCTCCACGAGAAATGGTTTGCCGGATTCTGCATTAAAAGCAGCACATGCATCCCGGACTCGTTTGCGGAAATATCCTGGAAGTTTTTTCCTGACAGTTAAGGAGGATCAGGAATTCATCACCGCCAGTGCGGGCAACGACGTCCTGGCTGCGCAGACAGCCGTTAAAAATATTAGCGACACTTCGCAGGGCAAAATTGCCTGCCGGATGTCCCCACGTATCATTGATTTCTTTAAGGTGATCCAGATCAGCGCAGATAATATAGCGCGCTGATGTTCGCTTTTGCTGCAAAAATTCTTGATCTGTTCAGTGAAACCTCTTAAGTTAAGAAGTCCTGTCAGTTCATCATATTTGGAGATTAATCCAAGTTCCCGGTTACGTTCACGGACAAGCTCAAGATCCCTGGACATTTCCTGACGACGGAGAACTTCTACTTTACTGATTTCAAGATAATGAAGAGAAAGGCCAATCTGCAGGCTTATCACATAGAAGAACGGAAATTCTTCCGGTTGGATATCGCATGCAAGAAGACCATACTGCTTTTCTCCGGAGAAGAGCAGAAATACCATAAACTGGTGACGGTCGTTATCTGCCATTAACTGGCAGATGCCATTTTCAGCGTTTACAGGCTGGCGATCATAAAGATGAAAGTAGCTGTTTCTTCGTCTCGATAATAGGCAGCAAGCCGAAGATTTTGTGGACATATCCATTCATCATTCTGATGATAGATGACTGGTTCATCCAGAAGAAAGAGGTAAGTACATTTGGTTCGAAGCTCACGCATGTTTTCCATTGCTGACAGAAGAAAAGCATATTCATCATCCATACAGTCATTCAGATTTCTGGCTAAGGAAGGAATAAACCAGGATTTTCTCTGAAAGTTGATTAGTTCAAGTTTCATATTTGTGATTGTGCGATTTAACTTATGAATCTGTTCAGTAAGGTTTACAGGAGTACTGCGGATTTCCGGAATTTTCTCCTGACATCCACAGGATTCTCTGACACATAGAGAAACAGGAACTCTTCGGGACAAAACTTCCTTGCCATCCAGTTTGGCTATCAGATCATAGACAGCCATTTTTCCCATCAGGACGCCATCCTGCTGAACGGTTGTAAGAGGAGGTCCATACCGGAAGCGCGCTCGCAGTCATCAAAACCAGTAATGAGGATATCCTTGCCAACTTCAAGACCACATTGTTCACACACGCGGTATCCGGAAAATGCCATTTCATCATTTGCAAATACGATGGCCTGTGCATCCGGATTATCATCCAGAAGGTGCTGAACCTGGCGGTCAACAAATTCAGAGTAGTCACCCTGTGCGATCATCTGTGGAGTGACCGGCAGATTGTGCGCAGCCATTCTTTCAAGATATGTGTTTTTGCGTTCATTTGCATCAGTATTCTGAGAAGGACCCGCTACAAAAAGAATTTTTCGACAATGATGCTCATTGATCAGATGCTCCATGACCATGTGGATTCCGTTTTTGTTGTCACAGATCAGGGAATGACAGTTTGGAGAATGAACAATCTCTGTAAGAAATACTGTAGGAATCGAATTAAATTTCAATGCAAATCTTTCCGCAGTTTCATTCTTTAATTGAAGCCCAAGAGTTCCGTAGTTGATGATCAATCCGTCAAGACCACCGATAAGACTGTAATCGTGGATAGTTTTGAATTGATAATCAAAAGAATCTTTGTGAGTTCCACCTAGCAGATCTTCAAAGAAATCTTTGGTCTGTGTTCCGAGAAAAAAACACACATTAACATTTAATTCTCTGGCAGCTTCGGTAATGCCGCGGATATGTTCTTTGGGAAAATAAGTATGCACGCCACCAATAAGAATGCCGATATTGTAGCGATCAGATGTCTTCATTTTTTTTTAGGCCTCCATATGCAAGTGAATAAGTTATTTTTTTGTATATTATACCAATAATATATCATTAATGCAAAAAAATACATATGAAAAATCTACAAAATAAAGCACAAAAAAGGAAGAACAGTGTTGAGTTTTTCCTTTTTCGAAACATACCTGATTCTATTAAATTGCGTCCAGTGCCTGAGCGATATCTGCGTCGTGCGCCTGGCGGCGCACGTTTCTTTTATAGGAAAGACACCTGCGGCGTTCTCCTAAATAAAAAATGCCCGCACGGAGGCGGGCATAACGACAAGACGCTTCTTGGATTAGAAGATATAAAAGCCTTCCTCTCCAAAAGCGTCATCAAGTTCGTCATCATTTAGACTTATTCATTTTGAAGAACATACGTGAGACGACACTGGTAACAGTGAAAGAGGCAGTCGAGCAGAGTACGGTCTTCAAGAAAAAAGTCACGAAGGTTTTTATCAATAGTAAAAACACAATGGCGGTGCTAGACATTAACAAGTTTAAGAGACATGGAAGTAGTGCGTTCCATGGAATACTTGTTTCCGCAGGTAGGGCAGAAACAGCTTCCCGCAACTGGTTGATGTAGATACCTGCAGGCGGTACATTTTGGGAACATTGACCAGTGGCTTGAAGTGAGATAAAAGGAAAGTGATTTTGAAAAAAGTAAAAGTGATAAAAAATTCTTCTATTGTTATTGTATGGAAATGAGATTGCAGAGCTTGCTTGAGCGTGGTAAAATATATAATCATATCTGTATTGAATAAATCTGAAATTGAGTT
>ENA-OQER01000676-OQER01000676.1-human-gut-metagenome-genome-assembly--contig:-NODE-676-length-18118-cov-4.431160_pt1 | contig 18118 bp, 25 predicted proteins | sample MGYA00242797_ERZ504639 | MGnify/ENA primary metagenome ERZ504639 (study PRJEB26092, sample SAMD00036306) | human gut metagenome | host: Homo sapiens | study: EMG produced TPA metagenomics assembly of...
TCATGTTATTTTCTTCCTGATTTGTTTTTCCGATCTGCAAATGCCGTTCGGCATCCACATTTTTTCTTTTGGGGGCATCCTGATTCTTTTTCGGACACACCTCGATCTTTTGAATTATAACACGAATAAATTACTGACGCAATGGCTGAAAAGCTGAAAAGGAAAGCCGGTGTTCTGCATTCCCTTTTTACAGGGAACACAGAACACCGGCTGATTTTTTTACTCAGATTTTATTTAGACCGGATATGCGCCGTCTTTTTTGTCAGCGGCTGCCGGATCTACTTTTGTCTGCTGCGCTTCACGATATTTGAAGAAGTCTACAGCTACCTGCGGGAACAGAGCGTAGGTTAATACATCCTCATCCTGCTGTTTCCACTGCTCGATCTCTTTCTCCAGTTTCGGAAGCTCCGGCTCAAGCAGGTCTGCGTAGCGGCAGGTGATCGGCTCGGTATCGCCGATGCATTTCTTCTGTACTTCCGGATTGAACGGTTTTACAGTTGCACCGTATTTTCCGGCAAGAACGTCTTTTGTCTCTTTCGTTACCATCTTGTAACGCTCGCCCATCAGGACATTGAATACAGCCTGGGTACCAACGATCTGGGAAGACGGAGTAACCAGCGGGCACTCGCCGAGGTCTTTTCTTACGCGCGGTACTTCTTCGAGTACATCGTAGTATTTGTCCTCTGCGTGCTGCTCTTTTAACTGGCTTGTCAGGTTGGAGAGCATACCGCCCGGTACCTGATACAGAAGAGTCTTGATATTTACGCCAAGGTTTTTCGGATTTAAGAGGCCTGTATCGAGCGCTTCGTCTCTCATCGGACGGAAGTAATCTGCGATCTCAGCCAGTTTGTTCTGATCCAGACCAGTATCGTATGGAGTGCCTTTGAAGGTTTCAACCATAACCTCAGTTGCCGGCTGTGAAGTACCCATAGCGAATGGAGACATTGCGGTATCGATGATATCAACACCAGCCTCTACTGCTTTCAGGTACGTCATGGATGCAACACCGGAAGTATAGTGGGTGTGCAGCTGAATCGGAAGATCGGTTGCTTCTTTCAGCGCGGTTACCAGCTCAGTTGCCTTGTACGGAACGAGCAGGCCTGCCATATCTTTAATACAGATGGAATCTGCACCCATCTCTTCGATTCTCTTTGCCATGGTGGTCCAGTAATCCAGGGTGTAAGCATCTCCTAAAGTATAGGAAAGTGCTACCTGTGCGTGGCCTTTTTCTTTGTTTGCTGCGCTGACAGCGGTCTGCAGGTTGCGCAGATCGTTCATACAGTCAAAAATACGGATGATGTCGATTCCGTTTGCGATGGATTTCTGTACGAAATACTCTACTACGTCGTCTGCGTACGGACGATATCCCAGGATATTCTGTCCGCGGAACAGCATCTGCAGTTTCGTGTTTTTAAATCCGTCACGAAGTTTTCTCAGTCTCATCCATGGATCTTCATGCAGGAAACGTAAGGAAGCATCAAAGGTTGCGCCACCCCAGCACTCTACTGCGTGATATCCGATTTTATCCATTTTATCAATGATCGGAAGCATCTGTTCTGTTGTCATTCTTGTCGCGATCAGGGACTGATGTGCATCACGCAGAACAGTTTCCATAATCTTGACAGGTTTCTTTTCTACTGCCATTTCTATCCTCCTAAATGAAGTGTTTTTCACTTTTGTTTGTCTTAAGAAGTTATACACCAAAGATCGCCATGAAGGTACCGGCCGCTACTGCTGTACCGATAACACCGGCTACGTTCGGTCCCATCGCATGCATCAGCAGGAAGTTCGTCGGATCTGCCTCAGCGCCAACCTTCTGGGATACACGGGCTGCCATCGGAACCGCAGATACACCTGCAGAACCAATCAACGGGTTGATTCTTCATGTGTTGCCTTGCACAGTATTTTTCCTAACAGGACACCGCCTGCAGTACCAAATACGAATGCGATCAGACCCAGTGCAACGATCTTTAAAGTGCTGACATTTAAGAATGCCTCCGCACTTGTGGATGCACCAACGGAAGTACCAAGAAGGATAACAACGATGTACATCATGGCGTTGGAAGCTGTCTCCTGAAGCTGTTTTACAACGCCGCACTCGCGGAACAGGTTACCAAGCATCAGCATACCTACCAGCGGAGCGGTAGACGGAAGAATCATGCAGACAACGATTGTAATGACAATCGGGAACAGAATCTTCTCAAGTTTGGATACGGAGCGAAGCTGCTCCATTTTGATTTTACGCTCTTTTTCTGTAGTCAGAAGCTTCATGACCGGCGGCTGGATGATCGGCACAAGTGACATATAGGAATATGCTGCTACTGCGATCGGTCCCATCAGGTGCTGCTGTCCGAGCTTGTTCAGAAGGAAGATAGAAGTCGGGCCGTCGGCACCGCCGATGATGGAGATAGCTGCTGCCTCTCTTCCATTGAATCCCATGAAAATAGCGAAAAAGTACGCCAGATAGATACCAAGCTGTGCTGCAGCTCCCATGATGAAGCTGATCGGGTTTGCAATCAGCGGACCGAAGTCTGTCATCGCACCTACACCCATGAAGATCAGGGATGGGAGGATACTCCACTCGTCCAGAGTAAAGAAATAGTAGAACAGACCGCCCGCATGCTCAAGACCCTGTACGTCGGTATAAGGCTCAGCCATGATGTCCGGGTAAATGTTTACAAGCAGCATACCGAATGCGATCGGTACAAGAAGCAACGGCTCAAATTCATGCTTAATCGCAAGATACAAGAAGAAGCAAGCCACTGCGATCATAACGTAATTGCCCCAGTCCAGATTAAAAAACGCCGTCTGGTGAAGCAGGTTGTTTAAAGTTTCAGTAATCATTTTTTCACCTCCGGTTTTTTCTTACAACGGGCATTAGTTCATGGTTGCAAGAACGTCACCGGATTCTACTGCATCGCCTACTGCTACATTGATGGTTGCTACTGTGCCATCCTGCGGTGCTACAACCGGGATTTCCATCTTCATGGCTTCCAGTACAAGAACAGCATCTCCTGCTTTTACAGCGGTGCCTGCTGCTGCTTCGATTTTGCAGATTTTACCAGGTACAGAAGCAGTAACCTCTACGCTGCCTGCTGCGCCTGCCGGAGCTGCTGCTTTCGGTGCTGCCGGAGCTGCTTTTGGTGCCGGAGCTGCTTTTGCTGCGCTGACAACTGGAGCTGCGCCTGCTGTGGTTCCTTCTTCTACAGTTACGTTATATACATTTCCGTTTACGGTAATGGTGTAGTTTTTCATTGAAAATTTCCTCCTTAAGCTCTTTTGCCTTTTCTGCGGATCGGACGTGCAACATAAGCATCTCCGGATGCAGAAGCCATATCTTCTTCATACATGGCGATTGCAGCTGTAATAACAGCCTGCAGCTCCATATCGTCTGCTTCCGGTGCTGTCTCTTCAACAACCGGTGCTGCGACAGCCTTCGGTGCTTCCTGTACAGGTGCTGCCGGTGCTTTTTTCTTCTTCTTGTCTCCCAAAATGTAATCAAACGAAGAAATAACGAAAATCAGGAAAATCAGCATAACAAATACGGTACCGATTCCGATGATGGTGTTCATGCCGGCCTGGCCGATCAGAACGCCCTTTGACTCCTCAACGGTGATGGTGAGGTCGGTCGGAACTGGTGTTCCGGTGCTGATGTTCCAGAATACGCGGACAATACCAGGATTTTTTTCAAATTCACCCGGAATTGTGCAGGTTACAAAATCTCCGTCTACTTCGAGAGTACCGTCTTCCAGGCTTTTTACCTCTCCGAGGTCAGCCTTTGCCTCTTCCCATGCCTCAGCTGCTCTTGCATAGAACTGCTGGTCGGAAGCTTCCATATTGACAAGATCGTCATCGCTGTAGGTCATCAGGCTCTGTCCTACCCACTGAACACTGGAGGAGAGCAGAGAATCTACCGTAGATGCCTCAACCGGTGAATAAGCCGGTGTAGATGCCGCATCCGCAAAAACAGGAGCTACGGTCACAACCATGGTGCAGGCTGCGGTAAGGACGAGACTTACTAATTTTTTCCAGTTCTTTCTCATCGTATGCCACCTTCCTTAGACTGTTCCGTGTTTTCTGTCCGGTCTGTCTTCTCTCTTGGTATACAGCATCTCGAATGCGCCGATAACATATTTTCTGGTGTCTTCCGGCTCGATGATGGTGTCCACATAGCCTCTTCTGGCTGCGGAAGTTACATTGTTCTGAAGGGTTGCATATTCAGCTGCTTTCTCGTTGATGGTAGCAGCGTCAGATCCTTCGTACATGATCTTTGCTGCAGATTTTGCATCCATCATTCCGATTTCTGCGTTCGGCCATGCAAATACCATGTCTGCTCCGATGGATTTGCTGTTCATGACAACGTATGCGCTTCCGTATGCTTTGCCGACAACAACGTTTACTTTCGGAACGGTTGCGTTTGCGAAAGCTGCGGTCAGGGCTGCTGCGTTCTTAGCCATGGTTCTCTCAGAGCATTTGGTTGCCTTGAATCCGGTTACGTTTGTGATGGTAAGTACCGGGATGCAGAAAGCATCGCAGAAGTTTACGAAATCTGCTGCTTTTTTGGCTCCTCTTGCGCTTAAGGTTCCATCCATTTTCTCTTTTACCGTTCCGTCCTCGCCGTAGATTTCAGAGCGGTTTGCAACTGCTCCTACGGTTGCTCCGTTTAACTGGATAAATGCAGTTACAACATCTTTTCCGTAAGCGGCTTTGGTCTCAAAATAGATGCCGTTGTCGCTGAGCTGAGAAAGAAGGATTCCGGTATCGCCTGCGCAGTTTGCAAGGTCTGCACATGCACGGTTCAGATCATCCTCGCACTCGGTGTATGCTTCGTCCTCGTTGTTTGCCGGAAGCATAGATACCAGGTTTCTGATCTGTCCGAGGATTTCTTCCTCGGTTCCAGCAAAGTCAACAAGACCTGCTTCTTCGCCCTGGAAATCTGCGGATGCGGTATCACATTTGGATACGTGGTTTCCGTCCAGTGCGTTCGGGGAGTTTACGAAAAGTTTTCCGTTTTTAGACTCCATGAACGTGAAGTCTGTCATAGCCGGGATGAGTGCCATACCGCCGCCGCAGGTACCAAATACTGCTGTGATCTGTGGAATCACGCCGGATGCCATTGCCTGCGCCATATAGATTTCGCCGAAACCGTTCAGAGCATCAGTTGCCTCCTGCAGACGCATACCGGCACAGTCTACCAGTCCGATGACCGGAGCACCTGTTTTCTGTGCAAACTCATACAGTCTCGCGATTTTTTGCATGCATTTCGCCGATGGTACCGCCCATCACAGACGCATCCTGGCTGTATACGTATACCAGGCTGCCGTTGATCACACCGTAACCAGTAATTACACCATCGGATGGTGTCTCCATGCCGGCCATGTTGAAATCTGTGCTTCTGGCAGTAACCTGTCCGCCGATTTCCACAAAGCTGTTTTCATCCAGCAAAGAGGCGATTCTTGTGCTCGCTAAACTTTGTGCTGTGTTACTCATTCTTCAAACCTCCATCTTTCTATTTTCATTATAAAATTTTAAACAAATTTTATACAAGTCTATCATATCTGTTTTTTCGTTTTTTTTCAATACTTTTTCTCACCTTTTTGACAGAAAATAGACAGAAAAATTTCAGATTTTTCCTATTATAAATGGAAGGTCAAACTTGATTTTTCCCGGCCTTTCCTTTTTCAAAAAGTCCTGTTTTCTTTCCGCATCGTACAAAAAAGCCGCCCGGCGGCGGCTTTTCTTACACGTTTTTCCTTCGGTTTAATATAGTTCAATATGAACCGGAATTCCATTCTCATACTGCATCGCCGGTTCGCCAAGAATCAGCGGACGAAGATACGCCATCATCTCCTCGGTCACATCATGACCATCTTCTGTAATCCAGGAAAGCGGCACTTTCTTTTCTTTATTTGCCACTTCCGATACCGGAACGGAGGTATACTCCACGCGGTAAGGATCCGCGGAGATTCTTCGGATCGATGCCATCTGTCCTCCCTGTTTTTCCAGTGCACACTGGCAGGCTTTCATGCCGAGCATACGGGACTCCTCAAGATCGGTCGCACTCGCAAGATGAGCCGCGCACCGCTGCATCAGGTTCAGTTCAATCGATCTTACCTTACAGCCGATACGGTCACGCACCAGCTCTTCGAGTACTTTTGCAGAACCTGCAATGTAGCTGTGCCCAACTGATCCTGTGCATCGCTCTGCACCTGCTCAGAAACATAGCGGCCCTCGCTGTCATGGATGCCCTCGCTGATTGCAACCAGAACACTGTCCTTCTGTTCCAGTTTTTCCTGCACATCCTTTAAAAACTGTTCGGTGTCAAAGACCGGCTCGCAAAGATAGATCAGGCTCGGCCCTTCTCCGCCGTTGACACGGGACAGTGCAGACGCTGCCGTCAGCCATCCTGCGTTTCTTCCCATGACCTCCACGATGGTCACAGCCTTCTTTTCATATACATGGCAGTCTCTCTCCAGCTCTGCAAAGGTTGCTGCCAGATATTTTGCCGCAGATCCAAAGCCCGGGCAGTGATCCGTTTCGACAAGATCATTGTCAATCGTCTTTGGCGCCCCGACAACAAACACATCGTCACACCGTTTTCTTTGCAGTACTTTGACATCTTGTCTACGGTATCCATCGAATCATTTCCGCCGATATAAATAAAATAACGGATCTCATGTCTGCGAAAAATTTGAAGTATTTCTTCAAAATCCTCCTTGTTTTCTTCCGGATCGCCCAGTTTATAACGACAGGAGCCAAGCGCTGCTGCCGGGGTCTGCATCAGAAGAGAGATTTTTTCTGCTGAATCCAGTTTTTGTCCAAGATCAAGAAATTTTTCTGCAAGCACGCCTTCAATTCCATTTACCGCACCATAAATATGATCTACTTTTCCGGACAGTACAGCACAGGAAACAACTCCTGCCACCGTTGCATTGATCGCCGCGGTCGGTCCGCCAGACTGCGCTACTAACAGATTTCGCATATGATTTTCCTCCATCTATTCCCACTACTTTCTAAAAGTTTTTCACGAAATCACTTTCGCTTCGTCCTATAGCGTACCATATTTTTTTTCTTCCGTACACCCTGTTTTGCGTTTCCGGGAAAAGCCTGTAGACTTTCACAACGGATTGCAAAGTTTTTCGTTTTTTTCTTGCAGGATTGCCCTTAAAAAGCTATAATAGAAGCAATGTCCACGAAAAGGACGCAGAAAAATATACGTTTCATCAACAAAAAAACTGGAGGTTTTTTTCATGCAGACCAAGCAAGATGGCCGTCTCGGCACCGAAAAAATCGGGAAACTGATGCTCGAACTGGCCCTTCCCTCTGTCCTCGCACAGATTGTAAATGTACTATATAACATTGTAGACCGCATTTATATCGGCCGGATTCCTGATGTTGGTTCCCTGGCACTGACCGGTGTCGGCGTCACGTTTCCGATTATCACAATCATCTCCGCCTTTGCCGGATTCGCAAGTGGAGGCGGTGCTCCTCTTGCCGCCATCGCACTCGGACAGAAAAACCGGGACCGCGCAGAAAAAATTCTTGGAAGCTCCACTTCCCTGCTGCTCTTTTTCTCCGTGTGTCTGATGCGTTTTCTTTTTCTTTCAGACACCGCTTCTGTACCTCTTTGGTGCAAGCAGCAACACAATCCGATACGCTTCCACGTATATTTCCATTTATCTTGTCGGAACCGTATTTGTCGAGCTGGCTGTCGGATTGAATACTTTTATCAGCTGTCAGGGACACGCACGCACGGCCATGTGCTCCGTTCTCATTGGCGCTGTTATCAACATTGGTCTTGACCCGGTTTTCATCTTCGTTCTTCATATGGGTGTTTCCGGGGCCGCACTTGCTACCATTCTCTCCCAGGCTTTAAGTGCTGCATGGGTTCTTCGGTTTCTTACCTCAAAAAATCAGGTGTCCGCCTTTCTCTTCGCACCATGAAACCGGATTTTTCCATTTTAGGCTCTGTCATGGCACTCGGCATCTCACCATTTATCATGTCTGCAACGGAAAGTGCCATCACAATCGTCATGAACCACGGGCTACAGACGTACGGCGGCGACCTCTATGTCGGCTCGATGACAATTCTCCAGTCGGTGCTGCAGCTGATTTTCGTACCGGTCAACGGCTTTACGAACGGTGTACAGCCGATCATCAGCTACAACTTTGGTGCAGGCCAGTTTGACCGTGTCCGCCAGACAATCCGGCGCATGATCGCCATTACTTTTACTGCCGCTTTCGTCTACGTTGTATTCGCAATGCTTCGTCCGGCTCTTTTTGCCGGTCTTTTCACGACTGACCCGGAACTGATTGTCATCGTAGAGAAGGTACTTCCGGTTTACATTGCCGGCATGGCAATTTTCGGACTGCAGAGCGGCGTACAGAGTTCCTTCCTCGGTCTTGGCCAGGCGAAGATTTCTCTTTTTATTGCACTGCTTCGAAAAGTCATCCTTCTGATTCCGCTTGCACTCATTCTGCCGCATTTCTTCGGTGTCATGGGCGTTTACTATGCAGAACCGATCGCTGATGTATGTTCTGTTATCACTGCCGTTACGCTGTTTCTCTGCAATATCCGGAAAATTCTTTCAACAGAAACACTTGCAAAAGTGACTCATACCGAAGAATGACAAAAGAGGCGCTCTGCGACCTTTTCCATGCACCACCCATAATCAATTTTCTCGATCGTTTCGGCTGCATAGACGGGATATTCCGCGAGAAGAATCCCGTCGATCGAATACGTAACCGAACCGACCTTTTCTCCTTTCTTTACCGGGGCTTTCAAAAGCTCCGGTAAAAAAATGTCTTTTTCCGGTATTTCTGTCTCTTTCAGAAGAGCGGGAAGCGAGCGCGCCGGATCAAGCGCCGGGCTTGTAAGGGTAAGGCGGGCGCTGCTTTTTACCTGCAGCATCCCGTCGTAAACACCGTCTGCTACTTCAATCTGCCTGGGTTCCAGCTATGGTCCAGCACGTCACGATACATATACGATTCCAGCCCGTAGTTTAAAAGCTTTGCGGCATCCGCCCATTTATAGTTTTTATGGCTGGGCCATCCGCACGCAAGCAACGACACAATCAGACGCTTTCCATCCCGCTCCAGCGCACCGGTATAACAGTAACCGGCTTTTGCCGTGAAGCCGGTTTTTCCCGAAACAGCTCCATCCATCTGATCCAGCAGTGCGTTGTGATTATAGCAGTTGAACATGTTTTTCTTTTCCAGATCCCAGAAGGTATAGGACCGCGTCTGCGTCACTGCGAGAAACTGGGCGGCTTTCGGTGAAATCCAGACACAGTATCGCATGATCCGTGCCAGATCAGCTGCTGTCGTGTGGTGATCTCCGCCTGCGTCAGAAGCATCGAGACCGTTCGGCGTCACAAAATGCGTATCTGTACAGCCGATTGCTGCGGCTTTTTCATTCATAAGCGATGCAAATTCCTCTACACTTCCGCCGATGGTCTCTGCAATCATTACCGCCGCGTCGTTATGCGATTCCAGCATCAGGGAATACAGAAGATCGCCAAGCAGAAACTGTTCTCCCTCCCTCACACCGAGATGTACTTTCGGCGCTGCGGCTGCTTTAGCCGATGCAGTTGCGACCGTCTGCTCTTGTCCGTTTTCCAGTGCCAGAATGCATGTCATGATTTTCGTTGTGCTCGCCATTGCCATAGGATCTGTCTCGCGTTTTCCGAACAGCACACGGCCGGTATCGCCATCCATCAGGCATGCCGCCGTTGCAAACAGCTGATTCGGCTCGCTCTCCTGCTCTGTCGCAGTCACGGACACACTTCCCAAAAACAGAAGCAGGATTCCCAGGAAAAAACCTGTCTTGTTTCTTCTTTTTCTGTTCAAAATCAGATCCCCCTTGTGTTTTTTCTCTTTAAAAATGGAAAAGCCGGACGCTCTTTTGGGACCGGCTTTTTGTCTGCTTCTTCTTCATTATATGAGGTTTCCTGTAAAATCATGGTAAAATTTCGCAAAGTTATTGACACTGCGATCCATATCATGTATAATTCCCCGTGTTTGTATAGAATTACTAAACTTTTTGTTTATTTTTACTGAGATTTCCTGAGAATCCGTATTCAGCAAAAGGATCCCGGGAAAGACTTTGGATGCAGAAAGGATTTTTTATGGAAATCGGAAAAAAAATCAGGGAATTGCGGATGCGGAAAGGGCTGACGCAGGAGGAACTGGCAGATCGGAGCGAGCTGTCAAAGGGATTTATTTCCCAGCTTGAAAACGATGTGACCTCTCCCTCGATCGCCACGCTGGTTGATGTTCTTACCTGCCTTGGAACGGACCTAAAAACGTTTTTCGACGAAGAGCAGGACAATCAGGTTGTCTTTTGCGAAGAAGATTACTTTGTAAAGACCGCTGAAGCGCAGGGCAACGAGATCGCATGGATCGTTCCGAATGCACAGAAAAACAGGATGGAGCCAATCCGGCTGACGCTGCAAAGCGGCGCGTGCACCGAGATTGATTCACGCATGAAGGCGAGGAATTGGGCTATGTACTTTCCGGCCGTATTCTCCTTCATCTTGGAGATGAATGCCACAAAGTGAAGAAAGGGGAGAGCTTCTACTATCCCGCTTCCTGTAATCACTATCTTGAAAATCCGGGTAAAACGCCGGCCGTCATTCTCTGGGTCAGTTCACCGCCTTATTTTTAGATTTTTTGCACCGCGTGATTTTCACGAGAAACGGTGCTCCAAATTTCACAACCCGAAAGGAGCATTTTACACATGAGTACCAAATTACTTGATCTGGTCAACATCACAAAATCGTACGACGGAGTTACCATTCTGGATGATCTGAATCTTTATATCCGTGAAAACGAATTTCTTACCCTCCTTGGCCCGAGCGGCTGCGGAAAAACAACGACTTTACGTATTCTCGGCGGTTTTGAGACACCGGATGCCGGAAAGGTTTTATTTAACGGACAGGATATCACCCAGCTTCCGCCGAACAAACGCCAGTTAAATACGGTGTTCCAGAAATATGCTCTTTTCACGCATATGACAATTGCGGAAAACATTGCTTTCGGGCTGAAAATCAAAGGAAAATCCAAAGCATATATCGATGACAAAATCAAATACGCATTAAAACTTGTTAACCTTGAGGGTTACGAAAACCGCTCCCCGGCGCTTCTCTCCGGCGGCCAGCAGCAGCGAATCGCCATTGCGCGCGCGATTGTCAACGAACCAAAAGTTCTGCTTCTGGATGAGCCGCTCGGCGCACTTGACTTAAAGCTCCGTCAGGATATGCAGTACGAGTTGATCCGTCTGAAAAACGAGCTTGGTATCACCTTTGTCTATGTCACCCACGATCAGGAAGAGGCGCTTACTATGTCGGACACGATTGTTGTCATGAACCAGGGTTATATCCAGCAGATCGGCACACCGGAAGACATCTACAATGAGCCGCAGAACGCATTCGTTGCAGACTTCATCGGTGACAGCAACATTCTCGACGGCATCATGATTGAGGACCGTCTCGTCGAGATCCTCGGTGCGAAGTTCGAGTGCGTTGATGTCGGATTCGGCAAAAACAAACCGGTCGACGTTGTGATCCGCCCGGAGGATATTGATCTTGTGAAGCCGGAGGAAGGTACCATCCGCGGACGTGTCACCCATCTGATTTTCAAAGGTGTTCACTATGAGATGGAGGTTACGGTGAACGGCTTTGAGCTTCTCGTTCACTCTACCGATCTGTTCCCGGTCGGACAGGAAGTCGGCATTCACGTCGATCCGTTCGATATCCAGATTATGAACAAACCGGAATCCGAAGATGAGGAGGCGGCAGCATTGAAGAGTAATAAATTAAAGAAATGGCTGGCAGCACCGTATGCCGTCTGGGCTGCCGGTTTCATCATCATCCCGCTGATCCTGATTCTCTACTATGCGTTCACCGGGGAAGAAGGCGGCTTTACCCTTTCGAATTTCGCCTACGTTGCGACGAAGGAAAACATCAAGCACTCGGCCTGGCGCTGTGGCTGTCGCTTCTTAGCACCGCGCTCTGTCTTTTGCTTGCCTATCCGCTTGCCATGATTCTGGCAAACCGGAATGTCAACCAGACCAGCTTTATTGTGCTGATCTTCATTCTCCCGATGTGGATGAATTTTCTGCTCCGTACGCTTGCATGGCAGACACTGCTTGAGAAAAACGGCGTCATCAACAGCATCCTCGCGTTTTTCCATCTGCCGGCATTTCCATCATCAATACACCGGGAGCGATCATTCTCGGTATGGTGTACAACTTCCTGCCGTTTATGGTTCTGCCGATCTACAATGTTCTGATTAAGATCGACCGTGATGTCATCAACGCAGCAAGGGACCTCGGAGCAAACAGTGTGCAGACGTTTCTGAAAGTAACGCTGCCGCTCACCACGCCGGGTATCGTAAGCGGTATTACCATGGTATTCATCCCGGCGCTTACAACCTTTGTTATTTCCGACCTGCTCGGCGGAAGCAAGATCCTTCTGATCGGAAACGTCATCGAGCAGGAGTTCAAACAGACCAACAACTGGAATGCCGGAAGTGCACTCTCCACAGTCCTGATGATCTTCATCATCCTGTCGATGGTTCTGATGAACAAATACGATAAAGACGGGGAGGGAACGGCATTTTGAGAAAGAAACTGGAAAAAATTTACATGGCACTCATTTTTATTCTTCTGTATGCGCCGATTGTCACCCTTGTGGTGCTCTCCTTTAATGCTTCAAAAACGCGTGCCAAATGGGGCGGCTTTACCCTGCACTGGTACCGCTCACTGTTTGCCAATACAGAGATCATGAATGCGCTGTATACGACACTGATCATCGCGCTTCTTGCCTCTGCGATTGCGACTGTGCTGGGAACGCTTGCGTGCATCGGCATCAACAGCATGTCGAAAAAGAGCCGGACGGTTTTCATGGGCATCACCAATATTCCGATGCTTAACGGTGAGATCGTCATGGGTATCTCGTTGATGCTGCTCTTTATCATCTGCCGCATTCAGCTTGGATTCGGTACCATTCTGATGGCACATATTACGTTCAATGTTCCTTACGTTATCTTGAGCGTTATGCCGAAATTAAAGCAGACGAACAAATCGACGTACGAGGCAGCTCTCGATCTTGGCGCCTCTCCGCTGTATGCATTCTGGAAAGTTATCTTCCCGGACATCATGCCAGGCGTTGTTTCGGGCTTTCTGCTCTCCTTTACGATGTCCCTCGATGATTTCGTTATCACCTACTTCACCAAGGGACCGGGCGTTGATACGCTCTCCACAAAGATTTATGCCGAAGTCCGCAAGGGAATCAAGCCGGAGATGTACTCGCTCTCCACGATTCTTTTTGTCACCGTACTGCTTCTGCTGCTCCTTGTGAATGTGAATCCTTCTCCGAAGGAAGAAAAAGAGGAGGCAAAAGAGCGCGAGGCTATGGCGAAGAAGGGCATCCGTTTCCGCATCACGAAACGTGTGGTCTTCCGCCGGATTCTTCCGATCGCCATGGTGCTTGTCATCGGCGGCGGCGGTATTTACTACGGAAGCCAGAATGCTTCAGCCGGCGGCTCCCAGCAGCTGATTGTGTACAACTGGGGCGAATATATGGATTCTGATGTCATCGATATCTTTGAGGAAGAAACCGGTATCCACGTTGTTTACGAGGAGTATGAGACGAACGAAATCATGTATCCGAAGATCAAATCCGGTGCGATTCCTACGATCTTGTCTGCCCGTCCGACTATATGATTCAGAAGATGATCCAGAACGATCTGCTGCAGCCGATCAACTTTGACCATATTCCGAACGCTTCCAACATTGGAGATATGTACTACGAGACTTCCGAGCAGTTCGACCCGGGCAATCTCTACTCGATCCCGTACTGCTGGGGAACAGTTGGTATTCTGTACAACAAAAAATGGTAACCGAGCCGATCGACTCCTGGTCTGTTCTGTGGGATACCAATTACCGCGACAGCATTCTGATGCAGGACAGCGTGCGCGATGCGTTTGCTGTTGCTTTAAAGGATCTGGGATACTCCTTAAACTCCACCAATATCAAGGAGCTGACGGAGGCGAAGGATCTGCTTGTGACACAAAAACCTCTCGTGCAGGCGTACGTTGTGGATCAGGTGCGTGACAAGATGATCGGAAATGAGGCGGCTATCGGCGTTATTTACTCCGGTGAAGCTATCTACACGAAGCGTGAAAACCCGGATCTGGAATACGTTGTTCCAAAAGAAGGCTCTAACGTCTGGATCGATTCCTGGTGCATTCCAAAAGATGCGCAGCATGTCGAGAACGCAGAGAAATTCCTGAATTTCCTCTGCCGGCCGGACATCGCACTGAAAAACTTTGAGTATATTACCTACTCTACGCCGAATGATGCGGCGCGTGAACTGATTGAGGATGACGATATCCGAAACAGTGAAATCGCCTTCCCGGATGAGGAAACGCTTGCACGGTGCGAAACCTTTACGTATCTTGGCGATGATGCCGATGAGGTTTACAACCAGCTGTGGCGTGAAGTAAAATCAAATTAAAGATCTGCTTTCGGGCACAAAAGATCCCGGTCAGGAATTCTTAGGAAAGATTCCTGCCGGGATTTTTCTGTTCTTACTGTTGCTCTCAAAAGTCTGTTTTAATCAAAATTGTGGTCAAAGCGCGGGGAAAGCGTTCCGTTTTCATGGAGCACTTCATCCAGCTTTACAAGCTCCTGCGGCGCCTCTGCAAGCGCTCTTTCGTACAGGTGGACAAGATTCCGTGTGCCCGCTTCGCATTCCTTCTGCGGCCTTCCAGGCATCACACGGCCGCCCATCGAATCGTAGCAGCCGACCAGTTTCATCACTCCAAGAAGAAGGCTTCTTACCGCACTGCTGCGGCAGATCGTGATTCTCGTCCAGAGCTTCATGCCCTTCAGGCATTCGACAATTTCTGTTTCCCCGATTTCCGGAAAACAGCGGTGGATGACCTTGTTGCCGTCGGTGTGCGGGCAGATCGGCGATGCCGGAAGGTATACGAGCGGATCGAGGCCGTCCTCCAGCATGAAGTACTGGTCAAGGCTCGTCTCAATCTTTGCATGGGAAATTCCAGTGTGATCCACAAATTTCCGATATACGGATGACACGTCGAATCGAGAAGGTAATGGCAGGCAAAGCCTAACAGATACGCTTCCATCGCCTCTGACGGACTCTGCTGATACTTTTTCACCTCATCCTCGAACAGAACGGAAGCCGTCTGCTCATGCAGAAACGTTCCGTAATCAGACACACGGTTTTTCGAGAACGGATGGTAATAAAAGAAGATATCCGGCCCGTGCAGTCCGATCAGATACAGTTTTTTGTTTTCTCGAATGATCTTTTTCAAATTTGCCGGAAGCTGTTCATAGACTTCTCTTCCGAACCTGTCGTGTGCGTACGTAGTAGCATATCGGTATCTCCCTTCTTTTTTCTCCTGCCGGATCAGACATCCAGCTTGATCTGCATTTCCTCTTCCACTTCTGCGCGGAAGTCCTCCATCTTGACCGGACTGATCTCCGGCAGATTTTCGGTGGAATCGACGCCGAAATCCGCAGGAATTCTTCGGTCGTGCCGAACACAATCGGGCGGCCCGGCGCGTCGAGGCGGCCAAGCTCCTGCACCAGATTGTACTCCACCAGTTTGTTGACCGCGTGATCGCTCTTGACGCCGCGGATCTTGTCGATCTCCTGCTTCGTGACCGGCTGCTTGTAGGCAATGATCGAGAGGGTCTCCATCATGACGTCGGTCAGAACCGCCTTCTTCGGCTGCATGGCGATGTTGACAAGATAATCATAATATTCCTGTTTCGTGCACATCTGATACGCATTTTCAAGCTCCACGATGTGGATGCCGCGGTCTTTCGTATTATATTTTTCCATCATATGGTTCAGAATCCTGCGGGTCGTCTCCGTGTCATGGCCGATCGCTTTTGCAATCCTTCCCAGCTCCACGGAATCTCCCATCGCAAAAAGGACTGCTCGATGGCTGCTTCCGCCTCCTCGACCGAAGAGGGGCGTCTTGCCTCACCCAGGGCAGTTTCTTTATTCCTGTTCTGTTCTTCCATCTGTCTTGTCCTCACTGTCTGTCTCGTCTGTATACGGCACAACTACGGTGTCTTCATCCTCCAGGGATTCAATCAGGATATCCCCGAAAAGCTCCTCCTGGCTGATCCGGATTTTGCCGGTTTTCATCAGCTCCAGGATTGCAAGGAAGGTGACAATCACATGCACCTTGCCCGGCTGGGATTCCAAAAGGTCGCGGAAGCTGAAGCGGCGTTTTTTAACTGCAAACTGCTCGACATACGTCATCTTGTCCGGCAGGCTGACCTCTTCTTTTTCGATCTTTCCGAACTTGCTTCGGATCGGGTCGATCTTGTCCTCCTGGCGCTTTAAAATCATTTTATAGATCGTATGGAGCTTCGCGAGAGAAATCTGCGAGAGGAGCTCGGAGGTGTCGACCGGCGTCCTGTACTCCAGCACTTCTCTTGGAAGCGTCGGTTCCTTGTACACGGAACGGCTCGCTTCGTTCATGCGGTCACGCAGCTCGTACGACATGTACTTGTACATTTTGTACTCTAAAAGCTGCTGCACCAGCTCGGCTCTCGGGTCCTCTTCCTCGCCTTCCTCATTCACTTCTTTCGGAAGCAGCATGCGGCATTTGATATCCAGAAGCGTCGCCGCCATGACCATGAACTCGCTCATGATGTCGAGGTCTTCCCGCTCCATATGATGAATGTATTCCAGATACTGGTCCGTAATCTCTACAATGGGGATATCGTAAATATCTATTTTGTTTTTATCGATCAGGTGAAGAAGAAGGTCCAGCGGTCCTTCAAACACCGGAAGCTTTACTGGTATCGCCATGTGCTCTGTTCTCCCTTACGGTTTCCCGATATCTGTAATAATCAATTCTCTTCTGTTCCAGATGCGGACCGGAATGGTGTGTTCGCCCGTTCCTGCACTGATGATCTGGCAGGTGCCGCCCGTCAGGAACAGCCCGCGGCAGTCGAAAAAGGCGGAAATCCGGCGTCACAAGCCCCCGGTGCGCGCCAAGGCCCACCACGCCGCCGTGATAATGGCCGGAAAGCGTCAGATCGACTCCATATGATGCATAGGAGCTGCGGTAGGCAGGGTGATGCGCCAGCAGAATGCCGTAGTGCGCCGGATCCGGTTTTCCAAGGTGGTCCGTCAGTTCCGAAACCGGCAGCGGTCCGCGGTAAAAGCGGTTGTAATAGGTGCGGTCCATGCATAGCCGTAGATCCGGACCGGACAGCCGCTGATGGTAAGATCCGCCGTCTCATTTTCCAGATAGCAGATTCCTGCCTTTTTCAGGCGCTCCCGGAGCTTTTCATACAGATCACCGTACTGTTCCGGATACAGCTTCAGACGGTATTCGTGGTTTCCGCAGCCATAGATTACCTGGTATTCCTCCGCAAGACGTTCCGCGAAACTCAGACCCGGGTCGAGGTTCTCCCCCGGCTTTGCCACAATCTGGTCCCCGCCGATGATGACAAGATCCGGAGCCGCCTCATCGATGACTGCCTTTAACACCGTGTTGTCCGGGCCAAACTCCATATTGTGAAGATCACTGATAAACGCCAGACGAAAACCGTTTCCTTCCGGAAATTTTCCGTTTGACGAAAGTTTGTAATAGGTCGTTGTAAATTTTCTCATATCGTTCATTATACTTGATTTTTCGGTGTATGACAACCCGTTTTCCCTGCTGTTTATAAGCCCAGTGCCTGTTTTGCCAGCTGATCGGCTTTTTCGTTGTAGGTGACGCCGGTGTGGCCCTTTACTTTGCAGAAGCGGATCGCAACTTTGGCCGATGCCAGATCGTAAAAATTCCGGTAATCGATGGTTCCCTGTTTTTTCGCCTGCCATTCTCTCGTACACCAGCTTGCGATTCCCTGGTAATCGTGATAGATGGCCAGCTCCGGAATATCATGTGTCAGGCAGTAAGCCATGGCCAGCTCTGCGCCTTGATCTCGCCTGCCACATTCCGCATGGAGACGAGATCCGGGTCGCTGTATTCTTCTGCAAGATTCAACTCTTTCCGTCCAGGAAGAGGACCACACCGCAGGAGAACTTCCGAGCGCATGCTGATAGCTTCCATCCACGTAT
>ENA-OQER01000678-OQER01000678.1-human-gut-metagenome-genome-assembly--contig:-NODE-678-length-18100-cov-2.179046_pt1 | contig 18100 bp, 28 predicted proteins | sample MGYA00242797_ERZ504639 | MGnify/ENA primary metagenome ERZ504639 (study PRJEB26092, sample SAMD00036306) | human gut metagenome | host: Homo sapiens | study: EMG produced TPA metagenomics assembly of...
ATTGTACTCCTATTTTGTAAAACAGTAGGATCATCAACTGGACTTCCCTCGATAAAAAAGAATATGATTTGTGGAGAAAGAAGTTCCTTCGGGGACTTCTTTTCACTTACATAAAAATGTCGGTTTGAATGTCGGTTAAGTGTCGGTTTGTTTATGATATTTGACTGCAATACATATTATGTGGTTGTACTTTTAATAATAATCGTATACCTTACCTAAACATGCATAAAAACCAAGCTGATCACAATAAAATAACATAAATGATTAAAAAGTAACAAGAAATATGTTATCATATATAAAAACATGTTACAAGGAGACGTCATATGCAAAAGCAATTAGAGCAGTATTTCGGCTGCAAAGTAAAAATAGCAGAATACAAGAATAAATTACAATTGCCGATTTTTATGACTATGCGTGATATTATGATGGTTGAAATATATGGTGTTAACTTTGCCATAATAGATGTAGTGAAGGAAACGGAACTAAGTGTTGCTGCAATGAAAAAGCAGAAAGCAAAGTATGAAGAAGCATTGCAGTGCCCGGTAGCATATGAAGTAGCGTTAAACAGCGTATCCATGAGAAATGCTCTGGTAAAAAGCGGAGTTCCGTTTGTGGATCTGCCGGGAAATGTATTTTTACCATTTATGGGAATTATATTGCAGGATGTGTATCGTAAGCAGATTGTCAAGGCAGATAAGATGATGCCTGCAACACAGATGGTGTTTCTTGAATTGTTATATATGGATGATGAGGAATCTGTGTTAAAAAGTGAAGTTGCGAACAAGTTGAATCTTACCAAGACATCCATTACAAGAGCAACAGCCCAATTAGAGGAAATGGGACTCATCCAGCAGATGAAATCCGGAACAGAGATTGCTATTAAGAGAAATTACTCACGCAAAGAGTATTATGAAAATGCAAAAGCATATTTGATTAATCCGGTCCAGAAAGAGATTACAATTATGCGATGTGAAGCAACCTTTGAATCATTTAGCGCAGGAGAAACCGCTCTTAGTCAGGAGTCAGAATTGAATCCGCCTAGAATTGAGGAACGGGCAATCTATAAGGGCGAGGAAGTTGTTGACCAGTTGGAAATTGTGGATGCCAGATCTGAAGACCCGGACGACTGCATGAAGGTACAATTATGGAAATACAATCCTTCTTATTTTGCAAGAGAAGGATGTGTTGATCCTGTTTCGCTTGCATGTACATTCAAAGGTAACGAAGACGAAAGAATAGAAATGAGTGTTGAGAAACTGCTGGAGGAATTATAAATGGTACCAGGGCTAGACTCTTTTAGAGAAAATTTAAAAATTATACGGATTATTAACACTATTATCGGCAGAACTGCTTGCGATATTCTACTCTCAGAGGCAGACTTGCCGTTTCGAGCGACAAAAGATATTGATATGATCCTGATTATGGAGGACAACTTCCCAGAATTTGCGAGCATATTCTGGGAATACATAAAAGAAGGCGGCTATAAGTGCGGATGGAAGAATGAACAGAATATGCACTTTTACCGCTTCACAGAAGGCAAATTCGGTTATCCTACTATGATTGAGTTGTTTTCAAGAAAGCCGGGATATCTTCTTGAAATTGAAGAGGGAATTATACCGATTCATATTGATGATGATACTTCCAGTTTATTCAGCGATTCTTCTGAATGATGACCATTATAAATTTATGATGTCCGGACGTAGAGTGGTTGATGGTATTGGTGTTCTGGGAGCAGAGCATCTGATTCCATTCAAAATGTATGCGTGGATTAATCTTTTAGAACGAAAGAGAGCCGGCGAGCATGTCAATGAAAAGGATTTAAAGAAGCATAAGTACGATGTATTCCGCTTGTTGCAGATTGTCACAGCTGGAACAAAAGTTGAATCAGAAGGGCTGGTGACAGAGAGTATACATAGATATATCGAGCAAATCAGTGTACTAGATGAATTGGAAGTAAGACTTTTGCAGATGGGAATGCCTTTTGATAGAGATAGGGGTGTGGAGTTGCTGAAGGAGATTTATTTGTAAGCAAAACTGTTTTACATCCAACCTGTTCTGCTAATTTTCGGATAAGTGAGATCCTTTTGCATATGGAATAATTATAGTGAAACTAAAAATAAAAACGGAAAATCCGTAGATAAATTCAGAATGTGGTAGTATATCGTGCGAAAAACCAAAATAAAAACGGAAAATCTGTTTAAGATTTTGCAGCATGAATGAGACAAACCCAGGTGAGTTATGCATATTGATCGCTGATGCCGTAAAAAAATACGGAATAAGTTGAAATTTTCTACAGATCTTCTACCGGAACCAGATATCCGGTGTTCAGATATTTACAACAACTCATAATACAGATTTGATGAGCAATGATCTTCTCAGACCGGACAGCTAGGGCGTTATTTTTGTGGAAAAAACGATTATATAAGATTATAATATAATTAGGGTTTGCTCGGTTATATAATTAAGGAGGGATTCAAGTGTTTTTTTCAGAATATTATGGAATTGATTCTTCTGTAGTGGAGCATTATGGTGCTGTTGATATATCTTTTGTTTGTGACATTCCATTGTTCATTGATCCAATGTTGATATTCAATAGCGAAAAAGAGGAATATAAAAAGCTACATGAAGAAATAATAAGGTATTTTCATTTCTTATATCAAAAAGCATGTGACGGCTTATCAAATAAAGAGTTGAAAGCGTGGTTTGAATTCAATGAGGTTCCTAATAATTGGTTAGGGTATTCTATGTCAGGAAATAAGGGAGCTGCATTGGGAAAACAATATGCAAGATTTTTGTATAAAAACATAAGGTTTGCAACAAATACAAATAATATTACTAAATCGAATCATATTGAAAAGATTATGCTCTTGTATGAAGGAAGTGGTAAGGATAAAATTAGTGATTTGACAGTAAACTTAATAAAGGGCTTTTTATGCAGTTACACAGAAGAATTTGCAAGAAAATATCTTGATAAAAAGTACATAAAAAAGTTTCATGTTGAAAAAGCATACTTTAATTATGAAACAGAAAGCTTTGTGAGTAAAGAGTACGAACTACCATATATAACTAGTGAAAAAGGTAAGAAGGAATATGTATTATTAACTCCTAAAGATATCTTGAGAGAGGATGAACCAGCGATTAATCGAAAAGATTTTCTTGACAGTTATGATGATGTAAGAAGCATGATAGATAATGATTCATTAAGAGCATACGTTAATAATTATATTGCCAAAGCAATTCTTGAATATGAAGATAATCAAAAAAGAAATAAGAGAAGTGTCAACGAGCGTAGTGTTAAAAAAATAGAGAAAGATGCATTTAAGGAATTAGCAAAAGAATATCCTGAATTATATGACTATTATATAAAGTATGTAGAGAATAATCCAGAACAAGTAAGCAAACTTGCACATGAGGAATGTACAGAAGAATTGGAAAAATTCTACAGTAACTCAAAGATACTTATAGCAAAAGTAATTGATGAAGGTTATGTTATTCAAGAAGATATCGAAGCAAGAGAAGAAGCAAAAAATAGATTGAAATTTTTTAAGCACATTATAGAAGAATGTGATGGATATTTAGCTTTATATTACAATGGAAAACAGATTGCAAAAGAAAAAGATCTTCAAAGATTATTTAGGTTTGTATGGTATGGAACTTCGTATAAGGTAGATGCAGAACCTAATAATGGAAGAGGGCAGGCTGATTTTATTGTATCAAAGGGAATGAATAATCAAAATATTATTGAGTTTAAATTGGCTAGCAATAGTAGTTTAGGACATGTATTTACGCAAATAAAAATATATGAGGCGGCTAATTGTACGGATGGAAGTTTGGTTGTTATCTTTTATTTTACAGAAGAAGAAAAAAGATTTGCAGAAAAAGTCATTGAAGATTCAGGGTATAAATTGGCTATTGATGAATCGATTTTTTTGATAGATTGTAGAAAAGATAATAAGAAATCTGCGTCAATTGCTTGAAATATTCTATAAGTAAGAAAAATATTTTTACTACTAAGTAATAATAACAACTTGCTAAATCTTGCCTTGAATTGCTAACTTCCCACATTTCAGAGCAAAATCATGATTACTACGAGGTTTCTGAATGTCTTCTAAAGATGAGGCAATCTAGTGAAAAAGGAGGAACACATAATGACTCAATATAGTGAAAAATCTTATAAAATGGCGTCAGATAATACCAAGTATAATGCTGCCGGAAAAGCAGTAATATTAGAAAATGATGAGTGGCGTGATGAGAAAGAATGGGATGAAGTATTTGGGCTGATGCAGAATGAACAGAAAAACCCTTAGTAGTAAGAATTTCCCTTTTACTACCAATTTTACTACTAACAGGTAGTAACAACTTGCAGGGTTCTGCTCTGATTTGCCACAATCTGTAATTTCAGAGTAAACTACACGAAACCCGGAAACCCTTGCAAAACAGGGTATTTTAGGGCAAAACAAGGAGAAATAAAACTATGATTAAAGTACTTTTCATCTGCCACGCAACATCTGCCGCAGCACTATGGCGCAGAGTGTATTTACCCATCTGGCGGCGGAAGCGAACCTGGCAGATTATTTTGAAATTGATTCCGCGGCGACAAGCCGCGAAGAAATCGGAAATACACCACATTACGGGAACAGTAAGGAAACTCAGGGAAGAGAACGTTCCACTCATCCCGCACAGGGCGCGTCAGATGACAAGAAACGATTATTTATACTATGATTATCTGATCGGCATGGATACTGCGAACATCCGTAACATGATAAAAATCGCCGGAAGCGAGGACAGTCAGGGAAAAATCTACAAAATGCTGTCCTTTGTGGGATATGAACACACGCACAGGCTGTCGGAGGCGGGAGATGTCGCTGATCCGTGGTATACCGGAGATTTTGAGGCAACCTATCGGGATGTGAAAAATGGCTGTGAAGGTTGCTGGCATATATAAAGGAAAAACACGAGTTTACATTGTAATTTTGGCAGTTGAAAGTATAAGTAACCGGTGTTAGAGAAAGAGGAGTATCATGGAAACAAGAATTGCATTAATTGGAATTATTGTGGAGAATCCAGAATCAATCGAGGCGTTGAATCATCTTTTGCATGAATATGGAAAGTATATTATTGGTCGAATGGGAATCCCATACAGAGAGCGTGAAGTAAACATTATCAGCGTGGCAATTGATGCGCCGCAGGATGTGATCAATGCTCTGTCAGGAAAAATCGGACGTTTGGATGGGATTGGAGCCAAAACCGTTTACTCAAATATCAAAGGAAAGAATGAAAAATAAAATCAGATGTGCCGGGCAAGATTATCTCGCTACGCTGCAAGCAAGCCAGCTCGAATCCGCTGCGCTTCTTCTCGCTGTTGGGCTGTCGCATAATAAGGATAATGAAAAGCCATGCCCATTCGGAATCCGCTGCGCTACAAGCCGAGCCAGCTCGAATCCGCTATGCTCCTTCTCGCTGTTGGGGCTGTCGCCCAATAAGAATAAAAAGAAAAGATGACAGTCTGGTGAATAAATTCCCCATTCTGTCATCTTTCCTTTTTATCCTTACTCGGCTTGTGGCTTATCCAAAGTATCTCTCAAGTAATCCCTGAAGGCTTTGCCATGACGAGCCTCATCTCTGGCCATCTCATGAACAGTGTCATGGATTGCATCAAGGTTGTTTTTCTTAGCGCATTTTGCAAGATCAAATTTACCTGCAGTAGCACCGAACTCACAGTCAACTCTCCATTTCAGGTTATCTTTTGTAGTAGCTTTCATGTTTGGCTCTAAGTCCTCACCTAACATCTCAGCAAATTTTGCTGCATGTTCTGCTTCTTCGTAAGCAGCTTTCTCCCAGTAAAGACCAATTTCCGGATATCCCTCGCGGTGAGCGATACGAGCCATGCAAAGGTACATACCAACTTCAGAGCATTCTCCTTCGAAGTTTGCTTTTAACTGATCGAAGATGTATTTCTTGTCTTCATCGCTGATTTCGGGATTGTTTTTTACTGTTTTTGCGTAAACGCCATATTCATGTTCTGCAGCAAGTGTAAGATCTCCTTCTACTTTTTTGAACTTATCAGCGCCTACATGACAGACTGGACACTCTGCTGGTGCAGCATCTCCTTCATAAACATATCCACATACTGTACAAACCCATTTTGTCATAATTTTGTTCTCCTTTTCTTATTTAAATTTTATTTACTTTTAATAATAGTAACTATTACTGATTTTAATTTAAAAAATATATTTTGTCAATACTTTTTCTTATATTTTTTATAGAAGCTGTACAGTTCGCAGAACAACTGGAACTGTACCGTTAACTGCTCTTTTTACAGTCTGCGCATTTCCCATAAAAATATGTAATATGACCTTCAATTTCACCGTCAAATCCCTGATTTGCAAGGACATTGATATGATCAAGACCATCTACGGAAAGGTCTAAAATGCTGCCACAATGTTTGCAGATAAAATGATAATGTGGAGCCGGATTCCCGTCAAAACGGTCAGGTCCGATACCGGTCGATAATTTCTGAATCTCACCGATGTCAGAAAGTAATGACAGATTACGGTATACAGTGCCGAGACTGATATTCGGAAACTCTTCTTTGATGCCGAGATAAACAGTTTCAGCAGTAGGGTGGTCATATCTGCCGGCAAGGAAGGTCTTGATTGCTTCACGTTGTCTACTATATTTTAGCATGATAATCACCCTTTCTTTTTAATAATAGTAATTGTTACTGATATTATAATAGCAGAGAACCATACTTCTGTCAAGAATAAAGAAGATAAATTTAAACATTTCTGTGATCACTCAGCCACGCTTCATAATGTAAGTTTTTTGAAAAATCACGCATATCATAACCGACCAATGAATATATATAGTAGCAACAAAATAAATGCCGGGAGCATCCGATGGCAGGAATCAAACGTTTTATTACATATATATATGCATACGAAAATGGAACAAAAGGAATCAACGCGGGATTTGCAAAAGTGGAGATCAGAGGAAATGAATGCAGGATTGAAGTGCATCTGCGTGGAACACCAATTCGGATGGGAATGGATCAGGTATACCTTTTTAAAGTAGAGGGAGGGCAGATGCTTGCGTTCCGATGGGAGAGATGAGAATGATAAAAGGAAGCGGAGATTATGGAACAATTATAAAGGCAGATCAGATTGGAGGATCAGAATACTCGTTTGCGAGATGGATGGAATGGTTTTTGCAGGAGAGGAAGGCACGATTGCTATGACACGCTGGACGGAAGGAAAGCCATTTGCAGTAAAAACAGAAAATATCAGGTTGTGGGAACCGCAAAGATTTGACGTGGGTGGAATAGAAAACCAGAAAGAAAATGAGAAAAACGAGAATATCGAGGAAAGAGCGACCGCCGAAAGAGTGAACGCGGAAAAAGTGACCGCGAAAAAAACGGAAAATCCTGCAGATAAAAACGGAGAAAATGCTGTAGAGGAGCTTCATGCAACGGAAATGCCAATGCGCAATATTTTTCCGAAGTTTGTCTGGGTGGACACGTGGGAGCGGTTCAAAAACACGTATCCCTATTTTACATTGCCGGAGGATAAAAATGTGGAGTGTGTGCGCATTGAACTGAAAGACCTGCGTGAACTGCCGCGAAAATACTGGTATCTTGGAAATAACAGCTTTTTGCTGCACGGATTTTTCAATTACCGCTATCTGGTGTTGGGAAAGCTCGAAGAGGACAAATGGTTTATCGGTGTCCCGGGGATTTATCAGCAGCAGGAGCGCGTGATGGCAGCAATCTTTGGTTTCCCGGAGTTTATGACGACCGATCACATCAACCAGTTTGGCTATTGGTATCACACGTTAGATGAATAATACAGGACAATAATTGAGAGGGAACTGTCCGTTTATGAATGGATTTCATCGGGATTTAAGATAGCGTAGCGGATGTGATCTTCCCATTTTCCCTGAATGAGAATACTGTCGCGCTCAATTCCTTCCTCGAAAAAACCTGTGGCATGCAGCAGGTTTCTGGAAGGCGTATTTTCAGGCATGCAGCGGGCAAAGATTTTGTGGAGTCCGAGACCATAAAAGCCGACAGACAGTGCCATAGACAGAGCTTCTCGGGCATATCCATGATGCTGATAAGACGCATCGAATTTATAGCCGACCTCGCTCGTGAAATAAGGCATTTTTATAATATTGTGCAGACAGACCGTGCCGATGATGGTAGATGGATCTTCTTTCAAAAAAACATAAAAGCGCACACTGGAAAGCTTGAGCGCAAGTTTTAACTCGCATCTGGCGAGCGTCTGCTGGAAATCGAGTGTGTAATAATTCTCAGGGGCGGTTGGTTCATATTTTTCAAAGCAGGAGCGGTTACGATATAAAAAATCATGGATTTCCCGCAGATAATCCGTGGAGGGAAGCCGTAAAATTAATCGCTCTGTTTCGTAGGAAAAAGAAAGCCCGGTGGGCAGTTGTGTGTGATTCTGCATAAAAACCTCGAATGGAAAAATTCTTATATAACATTATATACGACACCACAAAAAAAGCAAAAATATTTCTATGGTAGTGATGCGATAAATAGTGTATCATTGTATACAGAGTACCAGAACAGGAAAACAGAAAAATGAAAATGACGCAGGACGAAAAATATATGAAGGCAGCCATCCGCGAGGCGAAAAAAGCATATGCCTGGATGAGGTGCGATCGGGTGCGTGATCGTGCAGGATGGCACGATTATTGCGAGAGGATATAACAGAAGAAACACCGAAGGAAATACGTTGGCACACGCGGAATTGACTGCAATCAAAAAAGCGAGCAAAAAGACCGGTGACTGGCGGTTAGAGGATTGTACGATGTATGTGACATTGGAGCCATGCCAGATGTGCGCCGGAGCGATCGTGCAGAGCCGCTGAAAAAAGTGGTCATTGCCACGATGAATCCGAAGGCAGGATGCGCAGGTTCGGTGCTGAATCTTTTACAGATGGCTGGCATTTAAACCATCAGGTGGAGATTGAAAAAGGCGTTTTGGAGGAAGAGTGCTCGACGATGTTGTCTGATTTTTCCGGGAGTTAAGAGAAAAGAAAAAGAGGGAAAAACAGGAAACGGTGACAGAATCCCTGTGAACTCTTGACAATGAAGGTTATTATAAGCTATACTTAAATCTCCGAGCAGCGGGGTGGCAGCGGTACCCTGAACCAGCAATCCGCTATAGCTGGGGTGATATCAAACTGAGGGTTATCTCTTTGCGGAGCAGCCCTTCATAAGTGGCGTTGACGTTTGGGTCTTACGCAACAGGAATTTACGAACCGGGTCAGGTCAGGAATGGAGCAGCCTAAGTAAAAGCTCTTGTGTGCCGTGAGGGTGCCTGGACCGAGTTAACTGTGGAGGTAACGTCCGTGGACTGGACTCGAAGGGCGATGCTCGGATTTTAAATTTAAGAACAGAAACCGTAAAGAGCCGCAGCAGTGATACTACGACTCTTTTGTTATAAGAAAAATGCATAAGACAGAATGTTTTTCTGTTGGCAAAAACGTTCTGAAACTACAAAAAAGGAGAAAAGCGAATGTGGGATAAAGTGAGAAAAAGAATTGTTGATGCATGCGATGTGATGGATATGGTCATGGCGGCAGTTGTGGTCATTGGAATTGTGATAGCGGCGATCGGAATTTTTCCACAGATTGGAGAACTGTGGCGTCACAGAGAGGAGACGGTTGCGTTTTTAGAATTTCTGGATGCAGTGCTCGGCGTTGTCATTGGTGTGGAATTCCTAAATGTTATGTAAACCAAATACTGCCAATATTATTGAAGCCCTGATTTTCGTGATCGCGCGTCATATGATCGTTCAGACAACGACAGCCGGAGAAGATCTGGTTTCCGTGATCAGTATCTGTATGCTTTTCCTTTTCCGCCGTTTTATGCTTGCGACAAAACCGGACAAGGAACATCATGTGCCGAATATTTTTAAGGCAATCAAGATCGCACAGTCGCCGGAATTTCAGGAAGCATTAAAAGAAACAGAAGAACATGAGACAATTTCTCAGGATGAAAAATAAAACTGCATTTATTTGAATACAAACATTGAATTTCCAAAAAACTGCTATATAATGTAAGCATGTCACGACAAAAGTGCCGAAAATTGTGTTTATCCGGTACATAGACACAGTTTTAGAGAAAAAGAAAAGTGAGGAAAATAAAATGTTTGGATTTGGTCAGTTAATTGACATCTTGAAAAAGAACCCGAAAAAATTGTTTTACAGAAGGAAATGATCCTCGTATCTTAGAGGCAGCTTCCAGACTTCTGGCAAGCAATTTCTTACATCCAATTTTAGTTGGTAACCCGGATGAGATTGCAAAAGTAGCAGAGGAGAGCGGTTTCAATATCCGTGGAGCAGAGATTGTCGATCCAATGAAGTACGACAGATTTGACGAGATGGTTGAGATGTTCTGTGAACTTCGTAAGAGCAAAGGTGTTACACCGGAGCAGGCAAGAGGAATTCTTTCCCAGGCAAACTACTTTGGTACCATGTTAGTAAAAATGGGAGTTGCTGATTCCCTTCTTGGTGGAGCAACATACTCTACAGCAGATACAGTACGTCCGGCATTACAGTTGATCAAAACAAAACCGGGTAACACAATTGTATCTTCCTGCTTCATCATGGTACGTCCGGCAGCTACAGGCGAGAACGAAGTACTTGCAATGGCTGACTGTGCAATCAACATTCATCCAACAGAGGACGAGTTAGTAGAGATCGCCGGTGAGACAGCAGAGTGTGCTAAGATTTTCGGTATCGATCCCAAGGTTGCATTCTTAAGCTACTCAACACTTGGTTCCGGTAAGGGCGAGGATGTTGACAAGATGCGCAACGCAGCAGCAAAAGCAAAAGAAAAATATCCAGAGCTCCAATCGAAGGAGAAATCCAGTTCGATGCAGCAGTTTCTCCACGTGTTGCACGTACAAAATGCAAAGATTCTCAGGTTGCAGGACATGCAAACACATTTGTATTCCCTGACATCAATGCTGGCAACATTGGTTACAAGATTGCACAGCGTCTTGGTAACTTCGAAGCTTACGGACCAATCTTACTTGGTTTAAATGCACCAATCAACGATCTGTCCCGTGGATGTAACGCTTCTGAAGTATATTCTATGGCAATCATCACAAGCAGCACTTGCTTAATTGCAATTGATCGGAACATAATAATAAGAAAGAACCGTATGCGAAGAGCGTTTGAAAGAATGTTTTCGTGTGTCGGTTCTTTTTGTTATGGCGACGACCGCTCATATCTCGTCTCTGTGATTGGAAACACTTGAATCGTGAATGGTATTTTGAATTTATATATGATTCTCGCAGACTGGATAATATAATTAGAATATGTGGATGAAACTGGGGAAGTATCAGATAATATGTGGATAACTATGTGGATAATGTGAATAAGTCGGTGAATATAGATAAATAATATTAATTGTTATACAATTAAAAAGAAATACGAAAAGAATTATAAAATGGAAATATATCTTTTTCTTTGATTGTATAGTAGAATATGTGTGCAATTCACATAATAGGAAAAAAAGATTTGCAGAAAATAACAAATGAATCAAACAGAGGAAAAAACAATGTTTAAAAATGCAGGACGTGTAAAACGCACAATAGAAGAATATTTTGTACTTACCGTGGCAACGCTTATTCTGGTTGTCGGCGTGTATGTATTCAAGTTCCCGAATAACTTTTCTTTCGGTGGAGTGACTGGTATTGCGGTCGTTTTGAGCGCCATTATGCCGACAACCCCTGGAAATATCACATTTATTATCAATATGGCACTGCTTGTGCTGGGATTTATTTTTCTTGGAAAAGTTTTGGAATCAAGACTGTCTATGTCAGTGTGCTGATGTCAGTTGGGTTAAGTGCAGCGGAGAAATGGTTCCCAATGTCTGCGCCACTCACCTCACAGCCGGTGCTGGAACTGATCTATGCGATCGTGCTTCCGGCGGCGAGTTCAGCCATCTTATTTAATGTCGGAGCTTCCGGTGGTGGTACGGATATTATCGCCATGATCTTAAAGAAATACACGAAACTGAATATCGGAGGTGCGCTGTTTCTGGTAGACCTGTTTATTGTACTTGCATCCTGCCTTGTCTTCGATGCGCAGACAGGTCTGTTTTCCCTCTGCGGACTTCTGGCAAAATCACTGGTGGTCGACAATGTGATCGAGAGTATTAACATGTGCAAATACTTCACCATTATCTGCAATGATCCGGAACCGATCTGTGAGTTTATCACCCAGAAGTTAAACCGCAGTGCAACGGTATATCATGCCGAGGGTGCTTATCAGCATAACGACAAAGCAGTTATTCTCTCTGTTATGAAGCGAAGCCAGGCTGTGGAACTCCGTAACTTCATCCACGAAAACCAGCCGTCCGCTTTCATTGCGATCACCAACAGCAGTGAGATTATCGGAAAAGGTTTCCGCGGGTTGAATTAGAAAACCAGAATTGCGAAAAAGTCCGAAAGTTTGCGGACATAGGGAAATTATGCTAAAATAGACGGCATATAAGATGAATGAATTTGACGGAAATTTGTTCAAAAATAACAGGTTTATCGAACACTAAAAGGAGAGATAAACAGGAGAAAACAGGAGAAGGATTTCATGAAATTTGGGAAGATGAGAAACAGGTGTACATCAGAGCGGCCATGGAGCGCAATATGCCGGAACAGAATGCAGCGCTCAAAGAGCGTTTAGAACGGATCGACTGGTCGATTTTAGAACATATCCAGAGAAAAGAGACCGTGAATGAGCGCGGAGTGTTCGCACCGTTAGAAGCAGTGGAAGTGCCGGAGATCGAGGCGCGCAGAGACGAGTTTAAAGCAGCAGGACAGGATGCAATCCGGGCAGGCAAAGTAGGAGCAGTGCTTTTAGCTGGCGGACAGGGAACAAGACTGGGACTGGACAGACCGAAGGGAACATTAAATATCGGTGTGAACCGGGAACTTTATTTATTCGAGCAGCTTTTCCGTAATCTGATGGATGTGACGGATGAAGCCGGTGCTTACGTTCCAATGTATATTATGACAAGCAATATTAACCATAAAAGATACCGTTGCTTTTTTTTGAGGAGCATCATTATTTGGCTATCCAAAAGACTATGTAAAATTTTTTCATTCAGGAGATGGTTCCGGCATGTGACCACGAGGGACGTGTCTATATGGAATCTGATACCGAGGTGGCAATGTCTCCAAACGGAAACGGTGGATGGTTTGGTTCCATGGTGAGCGCAGGATTATTAGATGACATCCACGCAAGAGGACTTGAATGGATCAATGTGTTTGCAGTGGACAACTGCTTACAGAGAATTGCGGATCCGCTATTTATCGGCGCAACAATCGTTTCTGGCTGTGAGAGTGGAGCGAAGGTAGTGCGCAAGGCAGCACCGGATGAAAAAGTTGGCGTGCTTTGTACTGAGGATGGAAAACCATCCATCGCAGAGTATTATGAGATGACGCAGGAGATGGCAACTGCAAGAAAAGAGAATGGAGATCTGCTTTACGGCTTTGGCGTGATCTTAAACTATCTTTTCTCTGAAAAAAAATTAGAGCAGATCGCAGACGCACGTATGCCGATCCATGTGGTGGAGAAGAAAATTCCTCATATTGATCTGGAAGGAAATATGGTGAAACCGGAGCAGCCAAACGGATACAAGTTTGAAACTTTAGTGCTGGATATGGTACATATGATGGATGACTGCATTCCATATGAAGTTGTGCGTGAAAGAGAATTTGCACCGATCAAAACCTTCACGGCGTGGATTCCTTAGACACTGCGAGAGAGTTGCTGAAAGGCTGCGGTATTACATTATAATACCTTTGAAAAAAAGCGGCTGCTTTACAGAAAAAAAGCAAAAAAAGAACATGAAAAACCGCGTAAAAATGGGCGTTTTGCCGGGAATCCTGCAGACGCCCATTTTGTGCAAAAGACCAAAGAAAATCTAAGAAATTTCGTAAAAACAACAGAAAAAGGAGAAAAATAACTAAAATATAACAAAAATACACTTTTCATATTGAACATATTGCACAATGAACACAGAAGGATTTTCAAGAAAAAAAGAAGTATTTTATATGTTTTTTTATAGGGACGGTTGCTATAATGCATCATGTAACAAGAAGTTACCAAATACATTAAGGGAGGTTTTCTTATATGAAAAAGAAGTAGTTAGTGTAATTCTTGCAATGACAATGGTAGCATCCATGGCAATGGGATGCGGAAACAGCTCTGATACAACAACATCAGACAATTCAACAACAACCACAACAACAAATGATGCAGCAGCATCCACAGAGGCATCCGATGCAGCAGACGCAACAGCAGATGCAGCAAACGGAGACTTAGCTGATAAAAAAGTTGGTGTATGTATTTATCAGTCGCTGATAACTTCATGACATTATTCCGTGGAGAACTTGAGAACTACTTAGTAGAACAGGGATTCTCAAAAGACAATATCACAATCGTAGATGGTGCTAACGACCAGGCTACACAGACAAACCAGATCCAGAACTTCATCACACAGGGTGTTGACGTTTTGATCATCAACAGTTAACTCTTCATCCGCAGAGACAATCACAGACATGGTTGTTGAAGCTGGTATCCCTCTTGTATACATCAACCGTGAGCCAGATGCTTCTGAGGAGCAGAGATGGGCAGATAACAACTGGGATGTAACATACGTTGGATGTGACGCTCGTCAGTCCGGTACATACCAGGGCGAAATGATCGCTGATCTTGGTCTTGACACAGTTGATATGAACGGAAACGGCAAGATCGACTACATCATGATCGAAGGTGACCCGGAGAACGTTGATGCCCAGTATCGTACAGAGTACTCCATCAAAGCTCTTGAAGATGCCGGATTAGAAGTAAACTGCTTAGACGATCAGGTTGGTATGTGGGATCAGGCTACAGCACAGCAGTTAGTAGCTAACTCCTTAAGCCAGAATGGTAATGATATCGAAGTTGTATTCTGTAACAACGATGCAATGGCACTTGGTGCTTTACAGGCAATCGAATCCGCAGGACGTACTGTAGGTGAAGATATCTACTTAGTAGGTGTTGATGCTTTATCAGAAGCTCTTGAAGATGTTCTTGCAGGAACAATGACAGGTACTGTATTTAACGATCACTTCTCACAGTCCCACAGTGCAGCAGACGCAGCTATCAACTACTTATCAGGTGCTGGAAACGAGCACTACATTGGTTGTGACTACGTGAAAGTTACAAAAGACAATGCCCAGGAAATCCTTGACATGGTTAAATAATCAATCATTGCTACATTGAAAAAGTAAAATGAAAAAAGCGGTGCGGGTGTTTGAATGGCACCCGCACTTGTCTTGAAAAAAGACTGACACAAGACGATCTTAATTGATTTGATAACGAAAAGAATTATGAAAATGTCATGTATTTGAAACAGCGGAAGTATTAATGGGTAAGGAATTCTGAATATTGACATTACACAGATTTTTGATCTGTATCAACATAAAATAAAACAGGTAATAGACCTGAATTTATAAAGGAGGAGCAAAATGGCTGAATATAAACTGGAGCTTAAGGGTGTTTGCAAATCTTTCCCTGGTGTAAAAGCGTTGGATAATGTACAGCTTTCATTAAGACCAGGAACAGTTCATGCACTGATGGGCGAAAACGGTGCAGGAAAATCCACTCTGATGAAATGCCTTTTCGGTATTTACAGAATGGATGCGGGGGAAGTCATTCTGGATGGCAAGAAGATTGAGATCAACAATCCGGATGAGGCAATGAAGTATGGTATTGCGATGGTACATCAGGAATTACAGCCGGTACCTGCAAGAAGCGTGGCAGAGAACCTTTATTTAGGACGTTTCCCGACCAAGGGATTCGGACCATTTAAGATGATCGACCACAAAACTATGTATGCAGAGACAGAGAGATGGTTAAAAGAGGTAAAAATGGATTTTGATCCAAAAGCACAGCTCGGAACTCTTTCCAATTGGACAGATGCAGTCCGTAGAAATTGCAAAGGCAGTTTCACAGCAGGCAAAAGTCGTGATCTTCGACGAGCCGACATCTTCTCTTTCTGATAACGAAGTAGAAGCGCTGTTCCGTATCATGAATGATCTGAGGGACAAGGGCGTTGCAATGGTTTACATTTCCCACAAGATGGATGAGATCAAGCGTATCGCAGATGATATCACGATCATGAGGGATGGTACCTATGTAGGAACCTGGCCGGCAGCAGAACTTTCAACAGACCAGATCATTGCAAAGATGGTAGGCCGTGAACTTACCAATGTATATCCACCGAAGGAGAACAAACCGGGTGAAGTCATCATGGAAGTAAAAGACTTATGTTCTATCCATGAAAAATCATTCCAGCATGTAAGCTTGAATTGAGAAAAGGTGAGATCCTTGGATTTGGTGGCTGGTAGGTGCACAGAGAACCGAGTTGATGGAAGGTATTTTCGGTATCCGCGGTATCGCATCCGGCGAGATTTATATGCACGGCAAGAAAACCAGGATCAAACATCCTATTGATGCAATGAATGCAGGTATCGGACTTATTACAGAGGATCGTCGTGGAAATGGTATCTTCGGATGTCTTTCCATCAAAGATAATGTAGGTGTCTCTGTATACAATAAATTCCTTAAAGCAGGATTTGTGTTAGACCACAAGAAAATCAATCAGGTTGTGGATGACAGCATTAAGAAGTTAAGCATTAAGACACCAAGTATGAAGGAACACATCGCAAACCTTTCCGGTGGTAACCAGCAGAAGGTTATCGTAGCAAGATGGCTTGCAAATGATCCTGACGTACTGATCATGGATGAGCCGACCGTGGTATCGACGTCGTGCAAAACATGAGATTATGAGATCATGAGTGATCTGGCAAAACAGGGAAAAGCAATCATTATGATCTCATCAGAAATGTCAGAACTTCTTGGTATGGCAGACAGAATCTGCGTTATGTGTAACGGTAAACTTACCGGCGAGATCGATCAGCCGGAAGAGATGACTCAGGCAAGAGTCATGGGCTTCGCAACCAAATTCTGATAGAGGAGGACAATAGAATGGAAAAGACAAAACAGCAGAAAGCAAAAGATTTTATTATCAACAATGGCGTTATCATTGTAATGTTTATTCTGGTTATCTACACCGGATTGACATCTGATAACTTCCTTACACGAAACAACTTAATGAACATTTTGATGAACATGAGTTCACGACTTGTCATCGCCCTTGGTATTGCAGGATGTGTAATCACCGCAGGATGTGACCTTTCCGCAGGACGTATGATCGGTTTCGCAGCATGTATTGCCGGTACATTATTACAGCGTATTGATTATTCCGGAAAGTTCTTCCCGGATATGCAGCCAATGAATGTATTCCTGGCATTGATCGTTGTCATGGCAATCTGTGCAGCATTTGGTAGTATCACAGGTTTCTTCATCGCTTACCTAAGCGTACCTCCATTCATCGCTACGCTCGCAATGATGGAAATTGTTTATGGTATTTCACTGATCTACACAGGAGCTACACCACTTGGTGGTTATGTAAAATCCTACACAGATATCGCAAACGGCAAATTCCTTGGAATCAGCTGGCTGATCTGGATCGCAATTTTAGTAGCAGTTATCACATGGTTCATTTTCAATATGACACGTCATGGAAAATATATGTATGCGATCGGTGGTAACCCACAGGCAGCAGAAGTTGCTGGTGTTCCTGTAAAAGCAACTATGATCTTAATCTACATGAAAGCAGCAGCTATGTATGGTCTTGCAGGTTTCATGCTTGGCGCAAAAGCCGGTGGTGCATCCGTTAACTTAGGATATGGTTACGAAATGGAAGCGATCGCAGCTTGTACGATCGGTGGTGTATCCGTTACAGGTGGACGTGGTAAAGTTTCTTCCGCTATCATCGGTGTTGCTGTATTCGAGTTATTAAAAGCAGCATTACAGTACTTGGGAGTAGATGCGAACGCACAGTACATTGCAATTGGTATCGTAATCTTCGTAGCTATTTCTCTTGATATCAGAAAATACGTTGCTAAGAAATAATAAAATACAAATAATTTTGAAACATCATAATGTTTTATATTATA
>ENA-OQER01000680-OQER01000680.1-human-gut-metagenome-genome-assembly--contig:-NODE-680-length-18075-cov-16.112603_pt1 | contig 18075 bp, 18 predicted proteins | sample MGYA00242797_ERZ504639 | MGnify/ENA primary metagenome ERZ504639 (study PRJEB26092, sample SAMD00036306) | human gut metagenome | host: Homo sapiens | study: EMG produced TPA metagenomics assembly of...
CGAATGGTTTGTTTGCCAGGATCATTGGCAAATTAGTGCACTTACCATTCTGCAATACGTAAACTTCATTAACGACAAGCCCATTGGCAGAATTAAGTATGCACTAAATTAATTCCGCCAACAGGTTTTGCATATATATTCAAAGCCTACTCCACTTAACAGCGAAAAAATAATTTCCCAGTTGGGAAAAATATTTTTCCAGTTGGGCGGATTCTGATTCCCAGTTAGAAAAGGATTTTTAGGCTATTATTGTATAAAAATACAGCATAAACATGCGCTTTAAATCTGTGGTCTGACAATTTCAAATGACCACTTCTTGCATGAATAATGCCTGCACTTTCTTATGTTCGGAAGTCAGAGAAAAAGAAAGCCCAGACTCTCAGAGCCTGGGCTATATAGATGATTTCTTTTACAAAAAAACTTCTCATTAGAGTTTCTCGTGAGCCTGACGGGCAATCACGTCAAGCTGCTGCTCGCGAGTAAGGTCGATGAACTTGACTGCATAACCGCTCACACGGATTGTGAAGTTCTGATACTCTTCCTTCTCTGGATGTTCCATGGCATCCATCAACTTGTCTACGCCAAATACGTTGACATTCAGGTGATGAGCACCCTGGTTAAAGTAACCATCCATCACGCCAACCAAAGTCTGGGCACGCTCCTCGTCATTATGACCGAGAGCACCAGGACTGATGGTCTGAGTATTGGAAATACCATCAAGAGCATACTCGTAAGGCAACTTAGCCACAGAGTTGAGCGAAGCTAACAGGCCGTTCTTCTCGGCACCGTAAGATGGGTTGCACCAGGTGCCAAAGGAGCTCCAGCAGGACGACCATCAGGCATGTTGCTGGTAAACTTACCGTAAACCACGTTGGACGTGATGGTAAGGATAGAGGTAGTAGGCTCAGAATCACGATAAGTATGATACTTCTTGATCATGTTCATGAAGGTCTTCAGAAGCCATACTGCAATCTCGTCGGCACGCTCATCATCGTTACCATAACGTGGGAAGTCGCCCTCGGTCTTGAAGCTGAGTGGGAAACCTGTCTCATCACGAATAATATTCACCTTAGCATACTTGATGGCTGAGATAGAGTCTACCACATGACTGAAACCCGCAATACCTGTTGCAAATGTACGACGGACGTCAGTATCGATGAGCGCCATCTCGGCTGCCTCGTAGAAGTACTTGTCGTGCATGTAGTGGATCAGGTTCAAAGTCTTCACATAAACAGAAGCCAACCAGTCCATCATGTCCATAAAGCGAGGCATGAACTCTTCGTAAGTAAGTACATCGCCCTCTACGGCACGGTATTTAGGACCACACTGCTCACGGGTCTTGGAATCAACGCCACCAGAAACAGCATAGGTCAAGCACTTGGCCAAGTTGGCACGAGCACCGAAGAACTGCATCTCCTTACCGGTCTGTGTGGCAGACACACAGCAGCAGATGCTATAATCGTCACCCCATACAGGGCGCATTACATCGTCATTTTCGTACTGGATAGAACTTGTCTTCACTGAAATCAAAGAAGCATAGTGCTTGAAGCCCTTAGGCAAACGAGAGCTGTACAATACAGTCAGGTTAGGCTCTGGCGAAGGACCCATATTCTCCAATGTGTGCAGGAAACGGAAGTCGTTCTTGGTAACCATAGAACGGCCATCCTGGCCAATACCACCCACCTCAAGTGTAGCCCATACTGGGTCACCAGAGAAGAGCTGGTTATAAGAAGGAATACGGGCGAACTTCACCATACGGAACTTCATCACCAGATGGTCGATCAGCTCCTGCGCATCAGCCTCAGTAAGAGTTCCCTCCTGGAAATCGCGCTCGAAGTAGATGTCGAGGAAGGTAGAGATACGACCTACCGACATGGCAGCACCATTCTGGGTCTTCACAGCACCGAGGTAGCCGAAGTAGAGCCACTGCACAGCCTCACGTGCATTCTGAGCAGGCTGGCTGATATCAAAACCATAGCTGGCAGCCATCTCCTTCAAGCCCTTGAGAGCCTTGATCTGCATAGAAACTTCCTCACGAAGACGAATCACCTCGTCAATCATCTCATGGTCACCCATGTTGGCAAGGTCGTTCTGCTTCTCCTGAATCAGGAAGTCGATACCATAAAGAGCCACACGACGATAGTCACCTACGATACGGCCACGGCCGTATGTGTCAGGCAGACCAGTAAGAATATGATTGTGGCGAACGAGCTTCATCTCGGGAGTGTAAGCATCGAAGACACCATCATTGTGAGTCTTGCAATATTTGTGGAAGATCTCGTGCAGTTTCTCTGATGGCTCATAGCCGTATGTAGTACAAGCCTGCTCTGCCATCTTGATACCACCATAAGGCATAAAGGCACGCTTCAGAGGCTTGTCGGTCTGCAGACCTACCACCTTCTCCAAGTCCTTGGTACCCTCGCCGATATAAGCAGCACCATATGCTGTCAATCCAGATACTACCTCGGTCTCCATATCCAGCACGCCACCCTTGGCACGCTCCTCTTTCTGGAGTTCCTTCAACATTCCCCAAAGGGTGTCTGTTGCTTGGGTAGGTTCTGCCAAGAACGACTCATCGCCGTCGTAGCTGGTGTAGTTGTTCTGAATGAAGTCACGCAAGTTGACTTCCGTTTGCCACTTGTTTCCTTTGAAACCTCTCCATTCTTTTCTCATAATCGGTAAATATTTAATAAATTAACAAATAAACAAAAAAAGCCCGAACACAAAAGTGCCCGGGTTTATATCCAACAAGTCGCAAAGCCGCCTTGCATGAAGCCTCTAACGGTACGCTTATTGAACTTTTGTTTTATCATTCTTTCTTTTTATCCTTTATATTGTGATTAATACTATTTTTTATCTCTGCAAAAGACCGAAAAAGGTCTCTTTCCTGATTGAGGGTGCAAAGTTACGCATATTTTCTGAAATGACAATGAAAAGCCGCAAATATTTCTTTCTCTACTCACATTCTATACTGAAAATCATCATTTATAGGGAGATAATGAAGACCCGCCCTCACCACTTCATGGTAAGAAGCAAGCAACTCCACCTCATTAATTCACCGTAATATGGAAGCATCCCTGCTTCACCTCGTACTTCACCAAGCAGCGGTTGGCCTGTCGCATGTCACGCAACACCTCGCTGAGCACCCATTTCAAGGAGTCGTTGCGCACCTCACGCCGAGGTTCGCTTGCCGTCTGCACGGTCTTATACCTGTTGTAACACACATCAAAGGTTGTACCATAAAGATGACACGAGTTCTCGGTGGCATTACTGTTGCGTGTACGCAGTTTCGCCACATCGTCCTTGGTACGCAGGATACTGGTGACGATAATCTTATGGAGCGGAATGCCCTTGATCTGCAACGAGTCGAAATAAGCCTTGCCAATATCCTGAAGCAACACCGAGGCTCGTGGCACAAGATAAGGAATGCTGTTGTTCAACTTGTCCACATAGAAATAAGGGTTACTGCCCACATACACCAGTTTGCCCTTGCTGTGCTCAGCCTCTTCACGGTTTTGCACCGGACTTACTCCATACTTATTGGCAGCAAGAAGCTGCACATCATTCTGATCGGGAAAGGTATTGCCAAAATGAGGGACTGAGAAAATACGATGTTTCACTACCTGCCCCTTGGAATCGAAAAATACAGAAGGCTTCATCCTCTCTACCGCCGTGGTGTCGATACTGTCGACAACTGCCGTGTCGGCCTGCGCCACCGACTTGTGAGCCAAGGGTTGTGCCACACTCGGGAAGACAAGGCGTACCAGGGCAAGCAACAAAGTTGCTGCCACAAAACCTTTCAAAAACTTATTCTTGGATAGCTTCATTTTCTATGTGTCGTTCTTTATTTTCATGCAAAGGTAGTAAAAAGGAATGAATTAGAGCCATCGACATTCCGCAAAAAGACACTCACAATACATTTTTTTAATTATTTATCATTTAGCCTACTGTTTTTTGATATTTAAGGCTCGATTTTGGGAGTATTAATTTGCTCATGTCGTGGAAAATGATTACTTTTGCACCGTGTTATATATTACATATCTTTGAACAAAAAAATTGATATAAAAAGGTTTTGATAGAGAAGCATATAGTACTCGAAGATGTAGACCCAGTGATGTTCTACGGAGTGAACAACGCTCACTTGCAGATGATCAAGTCGCTGTATCCTAAGTTGCGTATCGTGGCACGTGACAATGTGTTGCGTGTGCTCGGCGACGAAGAGGAAATGGCAAAAGCCGAAGAAGAGATAGAACGTATGAGGATACATCTGCTCAAGTACAACACCCTGACAGAGGAAGACATCCTCGACATCGTGAAGGGAAAACAGACCAAAGCCGACACCGTGAAGGGAGTATTGGTATATAGCATCAGCGGAAAGCCCATCAAGAGCCGAAGCGAGAACCAGCAAAAACTTATTGATGCCTACGAAAAGAACGACATGGTGTTTGCCGTAGGACCTGCCGGTACTGGAAAAACCTACCTCAGCATCGCCCTTGCAGTAAGGGCCCTGAAGGACAAAGTGGCCAAGAAGATCATCCTTTCAAGACCTGCCGTCGAAGCTGGCGAGAAATTGGGATTCCTGCCAGGCGACATGAAGGACAAGATAGACCCATACCTGCAACCACTCTATGATTCGCTCGAAGACATGATACCTGCCGTGAAACTGCAGGACATGATGGAGAAGCACATCATACAAATAGCACCCCTGGCTTTTATGCGCGGACGCACCCTAAGTGATGCTATAGTCATCCTCGACGAGGCGCAGAACACCACCTCACAGCAGATACGTATGTTCCTCACCCGAATGGGCACCAACACCAAGATGATCATCACGGGCGACATGACACAGATAGACTTGCCGCGCGACCAGAGAAGCGGACTGAAAGAAGCGCTCAAGATTCTGGAAGGAGTAGAAGCATCGGAGTAGTGAACTTAGGCCAGAAAGACATCGTGCGCCACAAACTGGTTACCCGTATCGTCAACGCCTACGACAAGTATGACAAGGAACGGGCTGAGGCACGGGAAGCAAGATTAGCAGAAAAAGAGAATACAAAATAATTAGAATTTAAGAATGGACGAAATGAAATGGAAAACCATATCATCGAGTCTAAATTTCAAAGTTCAAATTTCAACGTAAAATGAAAGCTTTAACAAAGACAGATTTCCATTTTGATGGACAAAAGAGTGTTTACCACGGAAAAGTACGTGATGTGTATGACATTAACGACGATATCCTCGTGATGGTCGCCACTGACCGAATCTCGGCATTCGACGTTGTGTTGCCTAAAGGCATTCCTTTCAAGGGACAGGTGCTCAACCAGATTGCAGCCAAGTTCCTGGATACAACAACTGACATTTGTCCTAACTGGAAGCTGGCTACGCCCGACCCTATGGTGACCGTAGGACTGAAGTGCGAGGGTTTCCGTGTAGAGATGATCATCCGCTCTATCCTTACAGGTAGCGCATGGAGAGAATACCAGAAGGGCTGTCGCGAGATCTGTGGCGTGAAACTGCCAGAGGGTATGCGCGAGAACCAGCGTTTCCCAGAGCCAATCATCACTCCTACAACCAAGGCTGACGAGGGACACGACATGAACATCTCTAAGGAAGAGATTATCGCACAGGGTATCGTTAGCGCAGAAGACTATGCAGTCATGGAAGACTACACACGCCGCATCTTCCAGCGCGGACAGGAGATTGCTGCCAAGCAGGGCCTCATCCTCGTAGATACAAAATACGAGTTTGGCAAGCGCGACGGCAAGGTGTATCTCATCGACGAGATTCACACTCCAGACTCAAGCCGCTATTTCTATGCTGACGGCTACGAGGAGAAGTTCGAGAAGGGCGAGCCTCAGCGCCAGCTCTCTAAGGAGTTTGTACGCCAGTGGCTCATCGAGCACAATTTCATGAACGAGCCAGGACAGACCATGCCTGAGATTACCGATGAGTATGCAGAGAGCGTAAGCGAGCGCTACATCGAATTGTACGAGCACATCACAGGCGAGAAGTTCGACAAAGCTACCGAGGAAGGCGACATTGCCGCACGAATCGAGAAGAACGTCAGCGAGTGGCTCGCTTCACACAAGAAGTAAGCTGAAGACAACAAGAAGAGTTACGGAACGGCAGTCTTTCGACCGACATTCCGTAACTCATACTATACAGTAATATTCTATATATAATATAAGGTACGCGCGAGGCATGTACAAGCAAGAGAAAATAAAGCCCTACGAAGGACAAGGCGATAAAGGGAAACTGGTAGAGGAAATGTTCGACAACATCGCCCCCACCTACGACACCCTCAACCACAGACTCTCGTGGGACATAGACAAAGGCTGGAGAAAGAAGGCCATCAAGCAGCTGGCACCTTTCAGACCTCAGAAAATGCTCGACATAGCCACAGGCACAGGCGACTTCGCTATCCTGTCGGCACAAATGCTGCACCCACTGCAACTCATCGGCACCGACATCTCGGAGGGCATGATGAAGATAGGCAAGGAAAAGGTGGCAAGAGAGAAGTTGGAGCACATCATCTCCTTCCAGAAAGAAGACTGCCTGAACCTCTCGTTTCCCGACAACACCTTCGATGCCGTGACAGCAGCTTTCGGCATACGCAATTTCCAGAATCTGGACCAAGGTCTCAGAGAGATGCACCGCGTACTGAAGAAGGGCGGACATCTGAGCATAGTGGAACTGACATCACCCGTCCGCTTCCCTATGAAACAGCTTTTCCGCATCTATTCACACACCGTACTGCCCATTTATGGCAAGCTGATTTCCAAAGACCAAAGCGCCTACAGCTATCTTACAGCTACCATAGAGGCTTTCCCTCAGGGAGAGACTATGATGGAAGTGCTTAGGAAAGCAGGATTTGCCAAAACAGAATTCAAAAGACTGACTTTCGGAATCTGCACCATGTATTTCGCAACAAAATAAACAGAGCGCAACGATAAAGAACAATACAAAACAAGGATATTATGGACAAATATGGACTTATAGGTTATCCGCTGGGACATTCCTTCTCAAAAAACTACTTCAACGAGAAATTTGAGAACGAAGGAATTGATGCCAAGTACATCAACTTCGAGATACCACACATCGAAGACCTGACAGAAATCTTGGACACCACACCCGAGTTGAAAGGACTCAATGTCACGATCCCCTACAAGGAAAAGGTTATCAGCTACCTCGACTTCATCAGCCCCGAGGCTACAGCCATCGGAGCTGTCAATGTCATCAAGGTGGAACACAAAGGAAATGACGTCAAGTTGAAAGGCTACAACAGCGATGTCATTGGATTCACCCGCAGCATTGAGCCATTCCTGGAGCCTTGCCATAAGAAAGCCCTTATCTTAGGTACTGGCGGCGCATCCAAAGCCATCAACTATGGACTGAAATCTCTTGGACTCGAGACCGTCTACGTGAGCAGATTCGAGCGCCCTGGAACCATACAGTATGACAAAATAACACCAGAGATTATCAAGGAGTACAACGTTATCGTAAACTGTACCCCTGTAGGAATGTATCCACATACAGACGAATGTCCCGAACTTCCCTACGAGGCTATGGACAGCCACACCCTGCTCTACGATCTCATCTACAACCCTGACGAGACCCTCTTCATGAAGAAAGGCAAAGAGCAAGGAGCCACCGTGAAGAACGGTTTGGAAATGTTGCTTCTGCAAGCCTTTGCATCGTGGGACTTCTGGCATCAGGAATAACATCCACTCTCTGCAGACAATATATAATTCAAAATTATTTTCTTTTTATATCAATTGATTATGAGCAACAACAGATATATGATGCGCGGTGTGAGTGCCGCCAAGGAAGATGTGCATAATGCCATCAAGAATATTGACAAGGGAATCTTTCCACAGGCTTTCTGCAAAATTATTCCCGACATTTTGGGAGGCGACCCTGAGTATTGCAACATCATGCATGCCGACGGCGCCGGCACAAAATCGAGCTTGGCATACATGTATTGGAAGGAGACTGGCGACCTTTCTGTATGGAAAGGTATTGCACAGGATGCTGTGGTAATGAATACCGACGACCTCCTCTGCGTGGGAGCCGTAGACAACATCTTGGTGTCTTCTACCATTGGACGCAACAAAATGCTCGTACCTGGAGAAGTCATCTCTGCCATTATCAATGGTACTGACGAACTCCTGAGCGAAATGCGCAACATGGGCATTGGCATCTATCCTACAGGAGGAGAGACTGCTGACGTAGGCGACTTGGTTCGCACCATCATAGTAGATTCAACAGTAACCTGCCGCATGAAGAGAAGTGAAGTCATCAACAATGCCAACATACAGCCAGGCGATGTCATCGTAGGTCTTTCTTCTACAGGTCAGGCTACCTACGAAAAGAAATACAATGGCGGAATGGGCAGCAACGGACTTACCTCTGCCCGCCATGATGTCTTCGCCAAGTATCTGGCAGAGAACTACCCAGAGAGCTACGACCATGCAGTACCAGAGGAACTGGTATACAGTGGCAAATACAAACTGACCGACGAGGTGGAAGGCGCTCCTGTCAATGCTGGCGAACTGGTTCTCTCTCCTACCCGCACCTATGCTCCTGTTATCAAGAAACTGTTGGACGAACTGCGTCCCGAAATACATGGTATGGTACACTGCACAGGCGGTGCACAGACCAAGGTACTACATTTCGTAAACGAGAACTGCAAGGTTGTGAAGGACAACATGTTCCCTGTTCCACCTCTCTTCAAGGCCATCCACGACTGCTCTGGTACCGACTGGAAGGAAATGTATCAGGTATTCAACATGGGTCACCGTATGGAAATCTATGTGCGTCCTGAGGTTGCAGAGAAGGTTATCGCCATCAGCAAGAGCTTCAATATCGATGCTCAGGTAGTGGGACATATCGAGGAAGGCAAACGCAGCCTGACTATCAAGAGCGAGTTCGGAACTTTCGAATACTAAGAGTTTAAATAACGATGGACAACAACAATATACTACAGAAATTAGAAGGCTTGGAGAGCCGATACGAGGAAGTCAGCACCCTCATTACCGACCCTGATGTGATAGCAGACCAGAGCCGATACGTGAAGTTGACCAAGGAATACAAAGACTTGGGCGACATCATGGCGGCACGCAAGCGCTACATCGACTGCCTCAACGCCATCAAGGAAGCCAAGGACATTCTCGCCAATGAGAGCGACCCTGACATGAAAGAGATGGCACGCGAGGAGCTCAATGAGAACGAGGCCCTACAGCCCCAGATTGAGGAAGAGATAAAGATTGCCCTTGTGCCAAAAGACCCAGAAGATGCCAAGAACGTACAAATGGAAATTCGTGGCGGAGCTGGTGGCGACGAAGCCGCACTCTTTGCTGGCGACCTCTTCAATATGTACAAGAAATACTGCGAGTCAAAGGGATGGACTGTCAGCGTGACTTCTGTATCAGAAGGTGCTGTTGGCGGATTCAAGGAAATCGACTTTGCTGTTAGCGGAGCTGACGTTTATGGCACACTGAAATATGAATCGGGCGTACACCGTGTACAGCGAGTTCCTGCCACAGAAACTCAGGCCGTATGCATACAAGTGCTGCTACAGTAGCCGTACTGCCCGAAGCCGACAAGTTTGAGGTAAACATCAACGAGGGTGATATTAAGTGGGATACATTCCGTTCGAGTGGTGCCGGTGGCCAGAATGTCAACAAGGTGGAGTCCGGTGTACGTCTTCGTTACCCCTGGAAGAATCCTAACACGGGTGAGGTGGAAGAAATCCTCATAGAGTGTACCGAAACTCGCGACCAGCCTAAAAACAAGGAACGTGCCTTGAGCCGTCTGTACACTTTCATCCACGACCGCGAACACCAGAAGTACATCGACGATATTGCCAGCCGACGCAAGAGTCTGGTGTCGACAGGAGACCGTAGCGCCAAGATTCGTACATACAACTTCCCTCAAGGACGTGTCACCGACCACCGTATCGGTTATACCACCCATGACCTGAGTGGATTCCTCGGAGGCGACATACAAGGCATGATAGATGCCCTGACCGTAGCCGAGAATGCAGAAAAACTGAAAGAAACAGAATTGTAGAATTATGAACAGAAAAGAACTTGTAGAACAGATATTCGCCAAGAAAAGTTTCTTGTGCGTAGGTCTCGACACCGATATCAAGAAAGTGCCAGAGCACCTTACCAAACAGTATGAAAAGACTGAAGATGTTATCTTCGCCTTCAACAAGGCCATCATTGATGCCACAGCACCCTACTGTGTTTCTTACAAACCCAACCTGGCTTTCTATGAGAGCATGGGACTGGCAGGCATGATAGCTTTCGATAAGACCATCGCTTATCTGAACGAGCACTATCCTCATCACTTTATCATCGCCGACGCCAAAAGAGGTGACATCGGCAACACATCAAAGATGTACGCCCGCACATTCTTCGAAGAGTATAAGCTCGACGCTCTCACAGTAGCTCCCTATATGGGCGAAGACTCTGTGAAACCATTCTTGGAATATGAGGGAAAATGGGTCATCCTGCTGGCGTTGACAAGCAACAAGGGTAGCCACGACTTCCAGCTCACAGAAGACAAGGACGGTCAGCGTCTTTTCGAGAAAGTGTTGACAAAGAGTCAGGAATGGGGAAACGACGAGAACATGATGTATGTCGTAGGAGCCACACAAGGCAGCATGTTCACCGATATCCGCAAATGCGCTCCTAACCACTTCCTCCTTGTTCCTGGCGTAGGTGCACAGGGAGGCAGTCTGCAGGAAGTGTGCAAGTATGGCATCATCAAGGACTGCGGTCTGCTGGTCAACTCTTCACGTGGCATTATCTATGCCAGCAACGGTGAGGACTTTGCCGAGACTGCTGGCATCAAGGCCAAGGAATTGCAAGAGCAGATGGCAGAAGAATTAGCCAAGCTTTCATAAAAAAACGACTACCTTTTATGGCGCAAAGAACCTCTTTTCAGGGCACTTTGCGCCTAAAAAGTGTATGTTTGCAAGCCAAAAAGCAAAATATTACGATTTAATTACAAGTTTATAAATCTTTTTTGCTATATTTGCAAGCAATAAGGAGCTAACTGGCTAATAACAATCATTGAAAACAAACAAATATGGAGTTTACCGCAAAACAAATAGCCCAGTTTGTACAAGGGCACATAGAAGGTGACGAGAATGCAATCGTCAATACCTTTGCAAAAATTGAAGAAGGTAAGAAAGGTGCTATTTCTTTCCTCTCAAATCCCAAATATACACATTATGTATACGACACTCAGTCGTCTGTCGTATTGATAGACGAGAGTGTAGAACTGGAAAAGCCCGTTTCCACAACATTGATTCGCGTAAAGAATGCCTACGAATGCGTGGCAAAACTTCTGCAGATGTATGAATCAATGAAGCCTAAGAAGACTGGCATAGATCCATTGGCCTTCGTTTCTCCTAAGGCTAAGGTAGCGAGGGTGTTTACGTAGGAGCTTTTGCTTATATCAGCGATGGAGCTGAGGTGGGCGAAGGCAGCCAGATTTATCCTCATGCCTACATTGGCGAAGGTGTCAAGGTAGGAAAGAACGCACTCATCTATCCTAACGTGACTGTTTATCATGGCTGCAAGTTGGGCGACAACGTAACTCTTCATGCAGGCTGCGTAATAGGTGCCGATGGATTCGGCTTTGCACCTGGTCCTGACGGTTACGACAAGATTCCTCAGATAGGCATTGTCACCATTGAAGACGATGTAGAGATAGGTGCCAACACTTGTGTTGACCGTTCTACTATGGGAAGTACCTATATCCGTAAGGGTGTGAAACTCGACAACCTCGTTCAGATAGCTCACAACACTGATATTGGCGAGAACACCGTGATGTCTTCACAGGTAGGTATCGCAGGAAGCACCAAGGTGGGCCAGTGGTGTATGTTTGGCGGTCAGGTAGGTATTGCAGGTCACATCACTATTGGCGACAAGGTGTTCCTCGGTGCACAGAGTGGTGTTCCTGGAAGTCTGAAGAGCGGACAGCAGCTCATCGGCACACCTCCTATGGAGCAGCGTTCATACTTCAAGTCACAGGCCATCTTCCGTCGCCTGCCCGATATGTACAAGGAGCTCAACGACCTGAAGAAGCAGGTGGAAGAACTGAAAAAGAAGTAATAGAAATAACAAGGCACGAATGATACGGATGACACACAGAGTGTAACGCCACTAAGGCATCCGAAAAAAGAAAAAATCCGTGAAATCCGTGCCTAAAAAATAATATAATTATGTCAAAACAAAAGACTCTGAAAGGCAGTTTCTCACTTTGTGGAAAAGGCTTGCACACAGGATTAAGCCTCACTGTAACTTTCAATCCTGCAGCAGAGAATACCGGTTATAAAATACAGCGTATCGATCTCGAAGACCAGCCAGTCATCCAGGCAGTAGCTGAGAACGTAGTAGAAACACAACGTGGAACAGTGCTTGGCAAAGGTGATGTGCGAGTAAGCACCATAGAGCATGGTATGTCTGCTCTTTATGCGCTCGGCATCGACAACTGTCTGATTCAGGTAAATGGTCCAGAATTCCCTATTCTCGATGGTTCTGCAGCTTTGTACGTAGAAAAGATTCAGAGCGTGGGCATACAGGAGCAGAATGCAGAGAAAGACTACTATATCATCCGTCATAAGATAGAGGTGAAAGACGAAAGCGGTTCGGTCATCACTATCCTGCCAGACGAAGACTTCAGTATCACAGCCATGTGCTCGTTCGAGAGCAAGTTCATCAACAGTCAGTTTGCTACACTCGACAAGATGGAGACCTATGCAGAGGAGATTGCTTCTGCCCGTACCTTCGTTTTCGTACGTGACATCATGCCATTGCTGCAAGCCAACCTGATCAAAGGTGGCGACCTCGACAATGCCATTGTGATCTATGAGCGCCAAGTAGAGCAGGCTCAGCTTGACCAACTCGCCGACCATCTTAAGGTTCCTCGCATGGATGCCAACAAGTTGGGCTATATCCAGCACCGACCTCTGCAGTGGGAGAACGAATGCACACGTCATAAACTTCTCGACATTATCGGCGACATGGCTCTTATCGGCAAGCTATCAAGGGTCGCATCATCGCTACCCGTCCTGGTCATACCATCAACAATAAGTTTGCCCGCCTGATGCGCAAGGAGATTCGCAAGCACGAGATTCAGGCTCCTATCTACAATCCTAACGAGGAGCCGGTTATGGACAACATACGCATCCGTCAACTTCTACCCCACCGTTACCCAATGCAGTTGGTAGACAAGGTGATAGCCATGGGTCCAACCAGCATCGTCGGTGTGAAGAGCGTAACAAGCAATGAGCCATTCTTCCAGGGTCACTTCCCAGAAGAGCCAGTCATGCCTGGTGTGCTGCAGGTAGAAGCCATGGCACAGTGTGGAGGCTTGTTGGTGCTCAACCAGTTGGAAGAGCCTGAACGCTGGAGCACTTACTTCATGAAGATAGACGACGTGAAGTTCCGCAAGAAGGTAGTACCTGGCGACACTCTCCTGTTCCGTGTAGAGCTGCAGGCTCCTGTACGCCATGGCATCAGCTCAATGAAGGGCTATATGTTTGTTGGCGACCAGGTAGTGGCTGAGGCAACCTTCACTGCACAGATTGTTAAGAATAAGTAAGAAAACTATCCTTTGACATGCAACACAGGCAAGAAAAAATATATAAAAAGCCTCTCTGCATGTGAGACTTGAATCAACAATAGTTAATTAAATTGTAAACAAGAAATATGAATCAGATTAGTCCTTTAGCATTTGTTCATCCTGAGGCAAAACTCGGAGATAACAACATCATCGGTCCTTTCTGCTATATTGACAAAGACACCGTTCTGGGTGACAACAACGTGATGCAGAATTCTGTAACCATCCATGTGGGAGCACGAATCGGCAACAACAACGAGTTCTTCCAGGTGCCAGCATCTCTACCAAGCCACAGGATCTGAAGTTCCGCGGTGAGCAGACAACCTGCGAGGTTGGCGACAACAACAGTATTCGTGAGAATGTAACCATTTCCCGAGGTACTGCCTCAAAGGGCAAGACTGTTGTCGGGAGCAACAACCTCCTCATGGAGTGTGTGCACGTGGCTCACGACTGTGAGTTGGGCAGCGGTTTGATCATAGGCAACTCTACAAAATTTGCCGGAGAGGTGGTAGTAGACGACAACGCTATCGTCAGCGCCAATGTTCTCGTTCACCAGTTCTGCCACATTGCAGGATACGTGATGATTCAGGGTGGATGCCGATTCTCACAGGACATTCCTCCATATATCATTGCCGGTAAGGAGCCAACAAGATACTGCGCACTCAACCTGGTAGGTCTTCGCCGCCGCGGTTTCAGCAACGAACTCATTCAGCAGATTCATGAGGCTTACCGCCTTCTCTACTCTAAGGGCGTACTGAAAGAAGGTATCGAGGAAATCAAGAAGAACCTGCAGATTACCCCTGAAATACAGTATATCATCGACTTCGTTGAGAACTCCAAGAGAGGTATCATTCGATAAAAGTAAAAGGGTAAAAAAGTAAAAGGGTAAAAAGATAAAAAGAGCATTCTTGCTTAAGTTTATGAAACGAGCAAGGATGCTTTTTTCTTGAATATAAAGAATGATTCAACTTTCGCATGATATGAAGACATTGATTGTGGTCTTAGGTCCTACGGGTGTTGGAAAAACAGAGCTTTGCCTTTCGCTGGCAGAGCATTTAGGCACGCCTATTGTCAATGCAGACTCCCGTCAGATATTCGCCGAGCTCCCTATAGGAACTGCAGCCCCTACTGCCGAACAGCAGAAGCGCGTGAAGCATTATTTCGTAGGCAACCGCCACATCGAGGACTATTACAGTGCTGCCCAATACGAGGCTGACGTGATGAAACTTCTAAAAGAGGATATCTTCAAGAATCACGACGTAGCCCTGCTCACAGGAGGAAGCATGATGTACATTGATGCTGTATGCAATGGCATCGACGACATCCCCACCGTACGTGATGACATCAGAGAATGGATGAAAGCACGTCTTGCCAATGAAGGGCTCGACACTTTGGTGGAGGAACTGAAAAACCTCGACCCAGAACACTGGGCCATAGTAGACAAGAAGAATCCACGTCGCGTGGTTCATGCCCTGGAGATATGTCACCAGACAGGAAAGACCTACACATCCTTCCGTACCAACAAGAAGAAGAGCCGTCCTTTCCGCATTGTCAAGATAGGACTGAACAGAGACCGTTCCGAACTGTACGACCGTATCAACCAACGAGTTCACGTCATGATGCAGGAAGGTTTAGAGGCAGAGGCAAGAGGCGTTTATGCCCATCGTGATCAGACAGCCCTGCGTACTGTGGGCTACAAAGAGATGTTTGCCTATTTCGACGGCGCCATCGACCTGCATGAAGCGGTACGCCAGATACAGTCGCACAGCAGAGAATACATGCGCAAGCAGCTTACATGGTTCAAACGTGACGAGACGATACAATGGTTTCACCCCGATAATATTAAAGAAATCATAAAATATGTAGATAGCTGCTTGAAGATGGAATAATTTTACTACTTTTGCAAAGAAGTTTAAAAGAGTATTCAATATACAACAACAATGAACAAAATCAAGAACTTAGCAGCATGGCTGTGGCGCAAGTTCCGCGCTTTCTGGCCATGGTACAAGAATCTGTATCGAGGCAAGGCATGGTATACCAAGACTCTCATTGGCATAGCAAGCTGCATCGTGGCTTTCATACTGTATTTAGGTGCAGTGGATATTAACTTCCTCTGGCTGTTTGGTAAATCGCCAGGTTTCTTCTCTGGCATTACGAATCCTCAGACCAGCGAGGCTTCTGAGATTTACAGCGCCGACGGCAAGCTGATAGGTAAGTATTTCAACGAGAACCGTACTCCTGTAAAATACGAAGAGGTAAACCCTGCCTTCTTCAAGGCTTTGGTCGACACCGAGGACGAGCGCTTCTACAAGCATTTGGGTATTGACCCCATCGGACTCTTTGGTGCCATGAAGGATGCCTTGCTGCATCACGATGCACGAGGAGCTTCTACTATCACCCAGCAGTTGGCAAAGAATATGTTCCGCGTCCGCTCCCAGTACTCTACAGGTTTGCTGGGCAAGGTGCCCGGTCTGCGCATTCTCATCATCAAGAGCAAGGAATGGATTATAGCAGCCAAGTTGGAGGCTGTCTACACCAAGAAGGAAATCATCACGATGTATGCCAACACTGTAGATTTCGGTTCCAACTCGTATGGCATCAAGACAGCGGCAAAGACCTACTTCAACGTAAGTCCTAAGGAACTGACTACCGATCAGGCTGCCGTACTCGTAGGTATGCTTAAGGCTACCACCTATTATAATCCACGCACCAACCCTGAACACAGTCTGGAACGACGCAACGTGGTGCTCAACAATATGGTACGCCATGGTGACCTGAGCCGCGAGGAATACAACACCCTCAGTCAGGAGCCTATCAAGCTCGACTTCAAGGTGGAGGAAAACTACGACGGACAAGCCAAATACTTCCGCGAGGCTGTGGCTGACTATCTGGCAGACTGGTGCAAGGACGAGGGTTACGACCTGTATACCAGCGGACTGAAGATATACACCACGATAGATACCCGCATGCAGAAGTATGCTGAAGATGCCGCACGCAAACAGATGCGACAGGTACAGCAGAACTTCAACAACCACTGGGATATCTACCGCAAACAGGATACCAACTGGCTTCGTCAGGAACCCTGGCAGGACGAGAAGCATCAGGTCATCCCCAATTTCATTCAGGGCATTGCCGAGCGCCAGCCTTTCTATAAAGCTTTGATTGCCCGCTTCCCCAACAATCCCGACTCAGTGAACTATTATTATAAGGAGTGGGTTCACCCAGTCAAGGTATTCGATTACGACAAGGGCACCATCACCAAGATGATGACATCCGAAGACTCCATCAAGTACATGACCACCTTCATGCATTGTGCCTTTGTGGCCATGGAACCACAGACGGGTGCCGTCAAGGCATGGGTGGGCGACATCGACTTCGACCACTGGAAATACGACAAGGTGACAGCCGAACGCCAGCCAGGTTCTACCTTTAAGCTCTTCGTCTACACCGAGGCCATGAACCAGGGTCTTACGCCTTGTGACAAGCGTCGCGATGAATATATCTCGATGGATGTCTACGACAAGAAGAAACATGAGATGGTGAAATGGACCCCATCCAATGCCAATGGTTCTTTCTCGGGCGACTCCATCCCACTGAAGAGTGCATTTGCCAAGAGTATCAACTCTGTAGCAGTGCGATTGGGTCAGGAGATGGGCATCAAGCGCATCATAGAGACAGCACAGAAGATGGGTATTCAGAGTCCGCTCAACGATGAGCTCTCTGGCTCTTGGTTCGAGCGACGTCAACCTCTTGGAATTGGCAAACGCCTACTGTACGGTTGCCAACAACGGAAAACATCATGACCCAGTCCTGGTGACAAGAATTGTAGACCGCGACGGCAAGGAGGTATATACTGCCCCATCAACCGAGGAACAGGTGATTCCTTACAAGTCTGCCTTCCTGATGCAGCAGTTGCTGCAGGGCGGTATGCGCGAACCAGGTGGAACCTCACAGAGTCTGTGGGGCTACGTGGGCAATATTCGTGATACTGAGTTTGGTGGAAAGACCGGTACATCCAACAATCACTCCGACGCCTGGTTCATGGGTGTGAGCCCTAAGCTCGTAGTAGGTGCATGGGTAGGAGGAGAATACCGCTGCATCCACTTCAGGACGGGTGCTCTCGGACAAGGTTCCCGAACGGCATTGCCTATCTGCGGATACTTCTGGCAATACGTGATGAACGATCCTGCCTTCCAGAAATACCACGGCAAGTTTGACAAGCCTCACGACGAGGACATCACCCGCGACATGTACATCTGTGCAAGTTATGTGCCCAAGGCTAAGGTTGACACCACTCAGGTAGACAGCACTGCACTCAACGAAGAGATCATCCTCGACGAGAACGGCAACCCTGTCATCAAGGAGATACCTGCCGAAAAGAATGAGGCAACAACAGGAGCTGCCACAGAGAAAAAGCCAGGCGAGGAACAGGGCGAGAAG
>ENA-OQER01000681-OQER01000681.1-human-gut-metagenome-genome-assembly--contig:-NODE-681-length-18059-cov-7.167410_pt1 | contig 18059 bp, 23 predicted proteins | sample MGYA00242797_ERZ504639 | MGnify/ENA primary metagenome ERZ504639 (study PRJEB26092, sample SAMD00036306) | human gut metagenome | host: Homo sapiens | study: EMG produced TPA metagenomics assembly of...
CGCACCGCTAATTTCATTTGAACATTTCGACTCCTCCATAATAATAATGGTGCGTTAGTTCAGTTGGTTAGAATGCCTGCCTGTCACGCAGGAGGTCACGAGTTCGAGTCTCGTACGCACCGCAGAAACCTTCGAGAGTGATCTCGGAGGTTTTTTGTTTTTATTTAAATCTAAGAGAATATGGCTATCGTTATCACAGTTCTGGCATACTTCTGTGTGCTGCTGCTCTTCAGTCATCTTACTGCCCGTAAAATGGCAAGTAATGAAACTTTCTATCGTGCCAACCGCCGTTCGCCTTGGTATATGGTTGCTTTCGGTATGGTGGGAGCGTCTATTTCGGGCATCACTTTCGTCAGTGTGCCGGGCATGGTGATGAGAACGGATATGACCTACCTTCAGATGTGCATCGGTTTCATCCTGGGTTATTTCCTGGTTGCCTTTCTTTTGCTTCCTATCTATTACCGGTATAATCTCACTACGATTTACGGTTATCTGCAGCAGCGGTTGGGGGAACGTTCGTATAAGACTGGAGCTTCGTTCTTCCTCTTGTCCAAGATGACGGGTGCGGCGGTCCGTTTCTTTGTCGTCTGTATCCTCTTGCAGCGTTTCGTGCTCGATGGGTTGGTGTTCCGTTCTGGGTCACGGTTCCTGTCATGGTACTGCTTATCTGGCTTTATACGCGCAAGGGTGGCATCAAGACGCTGGTGTGGACGGATACCTTTCAGACGCTCTGTATGTTTGCTGCGCTCATCCTCATTATCTGTCAGGTGATGTCGGCGTTGGGCATGACTCCTTCCGAAGCGATCACTGCGATTGCTCACGACAGTCATTCCCGTATTTTTGTCTTTGATGACTGGATGTCAAAACAGAATTTCTGGAAACAGTTCCTCAGCGGTGTCTTTGTAGTGATTGTGATGACCGGTCTTGATCAGGACATGATGCAGAAGAATCTTACCTGCAAGTCACTCCGTGAGGCCCAGAAGGATGTTTGCAGCTATGGTTTTGCCTTTGTGCCTGCCAATCTGCTTTTCCTGAGTCTGGGTGTGTTGCTGGTGATGCTGGCTCAGAAACAGGGAGTGGCTTTGCCTGATGCTCCTGATGATCTGTTGCCGATGTTTGCGGCTTCGGGGGCGATGGGAAACCTGGTGGTGGTACTGTTTACCATTGGCATTGTGGCGGCAAGTTTCTCAAGTGCCGATTCAGCATTGACCGCCATTACTACGAGTCTCTGTGTGGATATATTGGGCAGGAAAGAGGATATGAAGCTCCGCAAGCGTATGCATCTGCTGGTGGCTTTCGTCTTCATGCTCTTCATCATTGCTTTCAAGGCAATTAATTCTACGAGCGTGATAGATGCCATCTACATCCTCTGCTCTTATACTTACGGTCCGCTGTTGGGTTTGTTTGCCTTCAGTCTGCTCACCAAGCGTCAGGTAAACGACCGCTGGTCGCCATGGGTCTGCATCGCCAGTCCGCTCATCTGCTTCGCCATCGATACCCTTACCTCGCAGTATGTGGGCTATAAGTTCGGTTATGAGCTTCTGATGCTGAATGGCGCCCTGACATTTGCAGGTCTCGCTCTTATAAAAAAAGAAACAGTTAAATACAAACAATAATGAGAACAAAAGTATTATTCGCAGCATTGTTGCTCAGTGCAACAACTGCTTTTGCCCAGCAGGAGAAGTTGGGCTCCGGTATTGACAAGACCAACATGGACTTGACCATTAAGCCGGGTAATGATTTCTATCGCTATGCCGCAGGCAACTGGATGAAGAATCATCCACTCGATGCCGAGCATACCGACAATGGTGCTTTCACCGATCTCTTTGAGCAGAACCAGAAACGCATCCAGGACATCATCCTTGAATATGCTTCCAAGCCACAGCAGAAGGGGTCACTCGGACAGAAGATCGGTTCGCTCTACAACCTCCGTATGGACAGCGTTCGCCTGAACAAGGAGGGATGGGCACCTATCAAGCCAACTCTCGACCGCATAGCAGCCATCAAGGACCGCAGAGAGTATCAGCTCGTTACCGCTCAGCTCGATTTCCGTGGCGAGGGTACCATGATGTATGGCATCGGTGTGGGCGCCGACCTTCGTGATGCCGCCAACAACCTCGTTGAGGTAGACCAGAGTGGTCTCGGTCTTGGTGTACGCGATTACTATGTAAACGATGACGAGCAGACCAAGAAGATTCGTGATGCATACAAGGCTTATATGAAGAAGCTCTTCCAGATGGTAGGCAACGACGAGGCTACCGCCCAGAAGAAGATGGAGGCTGTGATGGCTATCGAGACCCGCATCGCTAAGGCAAGCTATAGCCAGGTACAGCTCCGCGACATCGACAAGAACTATCACAAGATGACCTACAACCAGCTCGTGCTCGATTATCCTGGCATCGACTGGGGCAATGTGTTCCTGGCATCCGGTTTCCCTGCTTTCAAGGAAATTTGCGTGGGTCAGCCTGAACCAATCCACGAGGTTGAGAAGATTCTTGCAGAGACCTCTCTGGATGATCTGAAGACATACGCAGAGATCAAGGTGATTTCTGGTGCAACCAGCGTATTGAGCGATGATTTCCGTGCCGTATCCTTTGAGTTGAGCAAGGTAATGAGCGGTGTTCAGCAGGACCGTCCTCGCTGGAAGCGTGCCGTAAGTACCGTGAGCGGTGTGTTGGGCGAGGCTATCGGAAAGATTTACGTAGAGAAGTACTTCCCGGAGAGCAGCAAGAAGCGTATGCTCGAACTGGTTCACAATCTTCAGACTGCGCTTTCACAGCGCATCGACGAGGCTACATGGATGAGTGCTGCTACCAAGGCACAGGCTAAGGATAAGCTGGAGAACTTCATCATCAAGATCGGCTATCCTGACAAGTGGAAGGACTATAGCGGATTGCAGGTAGATGACAGCCTTTCTCTCTACGAGAATATGGCAAATATCTCTGAGTTCTTTACCAAGGATGAAATCGCCCGCAAGGTGAACAAGCCGGTAGATAAGACAGAGTGGGGAATGACTCCTCAGACTATCAATGCTTATTATAACCCAACTACCAACGAGATCTGCTTCCCTGCAGCTATTCTCCAGCCTCCATTCTTCGACCCGACAGCCGATGATGCGATGAACTATGGTGGTATCGGTGGTGTAATCGGTCATGAGATGAGTCATGGTTTCGACGATCAGGGTAGCCAGTTTGACAAGACCGGTAACCAGCACAACTGGTGGACTGCTGCTGACAAGAAGAACTTCGAGTCTCGCACCAAGATCCTGGTTGACCATTTCAACAAGATTGAGTTGGCTGGCAAGAAGGTAAACGGCCAGATGACCCTGGGTGAGAACATCGGTGACAATGGTGGTTTGAACATCGCTTTCCGTGCACTTCAGAATGTGATGAAGACAGAGAAGTTGGGTGTGAAGGATGGATTTACTCCAGAACAGCGCTTCTTCCTGGCATGGGCACGTGTATGGGCAGGCAATGCCCGTCCTGAGTACCTGCAGTATCTGATGACCGTGGATGTTCACTCTCCAAACGAGGCTCGTGTGAACGGTGCCCTCCCAATGGTGGATTCATGGTATAAGGCATTCAACATCAAGAAGGGCGACAAGCTCTTTGTTCCTAAGAACAAGCGTGCACATATCTGGTAAAAACATAAAACATAAAAAGTCTTGCAGGCTATATGCTTGCAAGACTTTTTTTTTTATCTAATCATTACTTTGTTCCGAAATAGAGGAAGAGCATTCCGAGCAGAACGAGGAGAAGGTCTACGAACTTCGCCTTAAGATTCTTCTCATGGAAGATGGCTGCACCGAAGAGGAAGCTGACGATGACCGAACCGCGGCGAATCATGCTCACGATACTGATCATGGCGCCAGGCAGACTCAGAGCGTAGAAATATACGAAGTCGGCTGCCGAAAGGAAGATACTGATGAAGATGATACTCCAGTGCCAGTGGAATGGGGTAGAATTCTTCTTGGTAGGCCACCATATCATCAGCAGCATGGCTCCCATGAGGAAACACTGGTAGATGTTGTACCAGCTCTGCACAATCATTCTGTCTAATCCTACACCACCATTCTCTGGTGGAGCCATCAGATACTTGTCGTAGAGACCGCTTATTGCACCGAGTACGGCAGCCAGCACGATGAAGTAAATCCATTTGTTGTGCTTGAAGTCGATACCCTCTTTCTTGCCGCTGCGCGAAAGCATGGCAAAGGAGATGATGGCAAGTATGACACCAATCCACTGATACAGATTCAGTACCTCGCCATAAACCAGCAGGGCACCCACGAGTGTCATTACCGGTCGGGTGGCATTGATAGGTCCCACGATGGTGAGCGGCAAGTGCTTCATGCCGAAATAACCGAAGATCCAGCTGCTCAATACGATGAAACTCTTGAGCACGATGTACTTGTGAACTTCCCATCCGCCTTCTGCTACATGAAACATCGTTCCATCCAGCGAATTCCTGTATAGCTCATCACGATGAACGGCAGGAAGATGAGCGATGAGAAGAGCGTGTTCAGAAAGAGCACGGGAATCACTGCGTTACCTGAAAGCGCCTTCTTCTTGAAGGCATCATAAAATCCCAGCAGCGCTGCTGAGAGAAATGCTAATACTAACCACATTTTTATGAATGTTAAATGTTGAATGTTGAATGAGGCTCGCGCCCTTGTGTTTCTAATCATTTAATCTTTGAAATCATACCCCACGTCTTCCAGGAACAATGCGTTACCCGGCATGCTTTCGCCTGCATCGCTGCGGCTTCCGTTGTGCAGGATATCGAGAAACTGTTCCATCGTAATCTTTTCTCTGCCTACATCGATGAGTGTACCTACTACGGCTCTCACCATGTTTCTCAGGAAACGGTTGGCGGTAATCTCAAAATACCAGGTGGTAGGAGAGGTCTGTATCCATCGGGCGGCTGTTACATGGCAGATGGTAGTCTTGTTGTCGCCACCCGCCTTGCAGAACGCTGCATAGTCTTCGTGATGCAGAAAATGCTGAGCCGCCTCGTTCATCTTCTCGAAATTCAGGGGATAGTTCATCTGCAGTGAATAATGGCGCTCAAACGGATCTTTCTGCGTATGTATATAATAATGGTATGTGCGCGAGATGGCAGAGAAACGGGCATGCATCTCTGGGGCTACCTCCCTTACTTCGTATACGGCGATGTCGCGGGGCAGGATGCGGTTCAGGCGGTATACCAGCTGGTCGGGTTCCATCGGAATCTTGTCGGTATCGAAGTGGGCTGCCATGTGTCGGGCATGTACGCCGGTATCGGTCCTTCCTGCTCCCACCACCTCCATTTCCTTTTTCAGAAGTATGGAGAGGGCGCGCTGCAACTCCTGCTGTACCGAATTGGCATTGGGCTGAATCTGCCAGCCGTGGTAGTTGGTGCCGTCGTAACCGAAGAATATGAAATATCTCATGATGATCTTTGAACTTTTTTGTTTTTTGCTATGAACTTTGAGCTTTGATTTGTTCTACGTTCTTTGCTTAATTCGGGTGCAAAGTTACTAAAAAAACGTGAAATATGGTATAATAATACAGATTTTTTTCAAAAATGGTTCAATCTTGAAAGAAAAGTTCATTTTTATTTTGCAAATTGACAATAATTGTGTACTTTTGCCAACGTTTTTGATATTATAGATTATGGCACAGAACATATTCAAGGGTTTAGGTGTTGCCCTTATACTCCTTTCAACACCGATGGCTCGGTTGATTATCAGTCGCTCAAGCGATTGGTAGAGTTTCAAATTGACAATGGTGCAGACTTCCTTTGCATCCTTGCCACAACTGGTGAGCTCCATGTCTTACACAGGAAGAGAAAGATAAAATCACAGAATTGGTGAAAGATGTGAACAAGGGTCGCATCAAGATATTGAAATATTGTGGCGGTAATAATACTGCTGCTGTCGTTGAAGAAATCAAGAACACCGACTGGAGTGGCATCGATGGCATTCTCAGTATCTGTCCTTACTACAACAAACCTTCTCAGGAAGGTCTCTATCAGCACTTCAAGGCCATCGCCCAGGCTAGTCCGCTGCCTATCGTGCTCTACAATGTTCCTGGCAGAACCGGTATCAACATGAAGCCTGAAACAACCTGCCGTATCGCCCGCGACTTCTCTAATGTGGTAGCCGTGAAGGAGGCTAGTGGCAGCCTGGAACAGGTAGATGAGATATCAAGAACAAGCCTGATAATTTTGATGTTATCAGCGGCGATGATGCGCTTACCTTCTCAATGATTGCCAGTGGTGCTGCCGGCGTGATCTCTGTTATCGGCAATGCCCTGCCTAAGGCTTTCAGCCGTATGATCCGTCTCGAGTTCCGTGGCGAATATGAGCAGCCCGTAAGATTCATCATTCTTTTACAGAGCTCTACAGTCTGCTCTTTGTTGACGGTAACCCTGCCGGTGTAAAGGCGCTCCTCAATGATATGGGCTTCATCGAGAACGAGCTCCGTCTGCCTCTGGTTCCTACCCGTATTGCAACCAAGCAGAAGATGAGCGACATCCTGAAGACTTTGAATATCTAAAATAGTGATTAGTTACTGAACTTTCGCATATGGGGAAGTTAAGTGAAGTTAGGGAAGTTAGAAGGAAGTTAAGGGACAAATGTCCTACGTTTTACGCTAGAAGACTATTGTCCCTTATTCCCGAACGACCGTAGGGAGTGATAACTTCTTTAACTTCAATCAATTCCCTCACTTGCGAAACTTGAATATAATACAGCCAACGTAATCGTTTAAGTGAAATTATCAAAAATATTTCGCTTAAACGATTCTTTTTCGGATATTTGTTGTATCTTTGCGCTACAATTTGAAATGTATAAATAAACATTTAAAAACTACGATAACGAATTATGAAGCAATTTATGGATGAAAACTTCCTGCTCGACACGAAGACTGCACAGGATCTTTTCCACAATCATGCGGCTAAAATGCCAATTATCGATTATCACTGCCACCTCATCCCTGAGATGGTAGCCAATGATCACAAGTTTAAGAGTATTACAGAACTTTGGCTCGGCGGCGACCACTACAAGTGGCGTGCTATGCGTACCAATGGTGTAGATGAGCGCTTCTGCACAGGTACTGATACTAGCGACTGGGAGAAGTTCGAGAAGTGGGCTGAAACAGTGCCTTATACATTCCGTAACCCTCTCTATCACTGGACTCACCTGGAGCTCAAGACTGCTTTCGGTATCAATAAGCAGCTCAGCCCTAAGACAGCCCGTGAAATCTACGATGAGTGTAACGAGAAGTTGCAGTTGCCAGAATTCAGCGCTCGTGGCCTGATGCGTCACTATAACGTAGAGTGCGTTTGTACAACAGACGACCCAATCGATGACCTGCGTTACCACAAGCAGACACATGAGAGCGGTTTCGAAATCAAGATGATTCCTGCTTGGCGTCCAGACAAGGCTATGAACATCGAGAAGCCAGATTTCGCTGACTATATGAACAAGCTCGGTGAGGTAGCAGGTGTTAACCTCGTTACATTCCAGGAAATGGTTGATGCTTTGCAGAAGCGTCACGACTTCTTTACTGAGAACGGCTGTAAGTTGAGCGACCACGGTATCGAGGAGTTCTACGATGAGCCATACACAGATTCTCAGATTGAGACTATCTTTGCCAAGGCTATGCGTGGTCAGCAGCTTTCTGCTCTCGAAATCCGTCAGTACAAGCATGCATTCCTCAAGGTTTGCGCTGAGATGGATCACGCTGCCGACTGGACACAGCAGTACCACTATGGTGCTATCCGCGACAACAATACACTGATGTACAACAAGCTCGGTGCTGATACCGGTTTCGATTCTATCGGTGAGTTCACTACAGCCAAGGCTATGAGCAGCTTCCTCAATGGGCTCAACATGAGGGTAAGCTCACACGTACTATCCTCTATACATTGAACCCATGTGCCAACGAGGTAATCGCTACCATGCTCGGTAACTTCCAGGATGGTTCTTGCCCAGGTAAGATTCAGTTCGGTTCTGGCTGGTGGTTCAACGATCAGCTCGATGGTATGACCCGCCAGATGAACGCACTCTCTGTATTGGGTCTCCTGAGCCGTTTCGTAGGTATGTTGACCGACTCACGTTCATTCCTCAGCTATCCACGTCACGAGTACTTCCGTCGTTTGCTCTGCAACCTCCTCGGCAATGATGTAGAGAAGGGCTTGCTTCCTAACGACATGGAGAGCCTCTCTCGCATGGTAGAGGATATCTCTTACAACAATGCTCGCAACTACTTCAAGTTCTATTAATCCATAGAACTGAAGCAATTTATACTAAGACAAATCCCTTCACGGCATCCTGGTGGTGTTGTGGAGGGATTTGATGTTTCATCGTGAAACCAATACTTTAAACTTATGGGGGTAATAGACAGAATACTAGGTTTTTACGAAGATATCAGAGAGTTCAATTCTTCTAATATCAAAGACTTTCGGGGCAGACTCAAGTCTTGGATCAAGATGGGTATGCTTGCCGGTCGCATCTTCTATCTCAAGGATATGTGGGCCAGGGATGTGGCTGCCTTGACTTTTGCCTCCTTCATGGCTCTGATACCTTTCATGCTATGATGTTTGTCATAGCCCGTGGTTTCGGCTATGCCTCTCTGCTTGAATCCTGGCTCTCTACCACCTTCGAGGCACAGCCCGTTGTAGCGCAGACCATCGTTAACTTCGTTCACAATTATATCGAGAATACGCAGAGCAACTATATCATCGGTACGGGTATCGTGATGTTTCTCTATACCATCGTTTCGCTGATGCAGAAGATAGAGCTTACCTTCAATGATATCTGGCATACGGGCGAGCGTTCGTGGAAGCAGATTGTTACCGAATATCCTACCATTTTGTTTGGTCTGGGACTGCTGATACTCTTTGCTTCGAGCATCAATGTATGGACGGTGAATATGGTTGATAATGTAGACAGGATAGCGGATATCGGTGATACCATTCCTTCGTTCATCCTTCATCTGGCGGCTTTTGTTCCTATGTTCCTGTTCTTCGTGTTCTGCTATTATGTCATCCCGAATACCTATATCCGGGTTCGCAGTACCCTGGTTCCATCGTTCCTGGCGGGTGTCTGCATGACGGCACTTCAGTATGGATATATCTATCTGCAGGTTTTTCTGTCCAGCTACAATGTCATCTATGGTTCGCTGGCAGCCATTCCGCTTTTCCTGTTATGGCTTCAGATTTCGTGGGCTATCGTAGTGTTTGGCGCCTTGCTTTGCCATACCAACCAGAACATCCATTATTATGATGGTGATTTGCAGTACGATCATCTGAAACTGGTGCATCGCATCAAGGTTTGTGGGGTAGTGATGCATCTGGTATGTCGTCGGTTCAATCAGGGCGAACAGGCGTATACTCCGAAAGAAATTCATGATTTAACGAAGATACCTCAACAGATTGTCAACCAGTCGGTTAAGGAACTGTTACGTGCCCGTTTGCTGGTAGAAATCCGGATTGGTAAGAAAAGCAGTTTTGAGGAATCGGTGGTTCTTCATCCGATAGAGAAGATAGAGCATCTTACCTATGGTGTAATGATAGAGCGCCTCTTCAGTTATGGCGAGGATGTCTCAAGCCTAGCCGCATTGGAGTCGGATATGGCGATGTGGAAGGATATCGACATCGTGAATGCAGAGTTCATAGAAAAGGGAAAGCAAATCGCTTTCTGATAATAAACGGTGTTTTTTTAGGCACGTGTAATCCGTGCCTGAAAAACTATCAATTTATAGTATCTTATTTCTGGTCATATCCGTCAGAAATCTTTTTTCCCAGTGCTAGAGCCAGTTCAACCTTGGCACCATATCCTTCCAGCTGGTCGGCAAACTTGGCTACCGAATTGCCGGATGCGATGATGTCATCAAAGAGAATAATCTTTTTGCCCTGGAAGAAAGCCTCGTCGATATGGAGTTCATCTACAGGATCGCCATCTTCATCTACATCATGCGTGTAGCTGAAGGCAGGGTAGGCGTTGGTCATACCCGTAGCCTTGCATATCTCCTCGCTGAACTCCTTGAAACGGCGCTTGGTATGCGCCTCAAGAGCTGCAGGAATGCAGACCAGGGTAAACTGTGCTGCCTCTTCGCCCAAAAGACTCTTCAGCTTGTCTGATACCATTTCGATAGCCTTCTTCAGGGCTTCCTGATGGTCCTTCTCTGTAGTGAGCTCAGAGTTACCTTTAAAGTTGACGATAAGGTCGCGTTTTTCCCATTCCTCTGCTGTGAGTTCAAAAGTACCGAAGGCGCTGAATGCAGCGTAGTCGACAAGCCATTTGTAGTGCAGTCCGTTTTTCAGGACTGGCCACGAGTTGATTTCATTTTCGTAATTAGCCATAGACTAGAAATTTTTGATTATTAATAATGCATAGTTTCTGCAAAAATAGGAAATCTTTTCGAATTAAGGTGCCGGTTTCATAAAAAAGATTTGTTTTTTAAGTAATATTTCACGTAGCTGCCCTTTTTTTACTTATTTTTTAGTACCTTTGCACCGCATTTTAAGAAATACGTATATTTATATGACGAGAAAAACAAAACTTCATGAAATCCGCGACTACGTTATCATTGCCCTGGCGATGATAGAAGGTAGTATCGGTTTGAACATCTTCCTGCTCCCCAATCATATCACGATGGGTGGTGTAGGAGGTATCGCTTCTATCCTTTACTGGGGATTTGGCATCCCGGCATCTGTATCTTATCTGGCGCTCAATGTGTTCCTGCTTCTCATCGCATTCCGCATTCTGGGCTATAAGTTCTGTCTGAAGACCATCTATGGTGTTGGTATCTTTGCCTTAACTACCCGTCTGATAGAGACGCATACGGTAGGCATGACGCCGCTGCTTCACGACCAGCCGTTCATGGCAACGGTCATCGGTGCGTTCTTCATGGGCAGCAGTGCCGGTCTGGGTCTTTCCTGCAATGGTTCTACGGGTGGTTCTGATACCGTAGCGGCGATGATCAACAAGTATTGGAACATTTCCCTGGGTCATGCCATCATGATTTGCGACCTGTGTATCATCACCAGTTCTTATCTGGTATTGCGCGATTGGGAGATGGTGATTTACGGTTATGTCTGCCTCTTTGTGCAGTCGCTCTGTGTAGATCATGTGGTGAATGCGTTGCGCCGTTCGGTTCAGTTCTTCATCATCAGCGACAAATATCTGGAGCTCAGTGCAGCCATCAATACCGCCGCCGACCGAGGTTGTACGGTGATGGATGGTCATGGCTGTTACAGTGGCAAAGATGTCCACATGCTGTTTGTATTGGCGCGTCAGCGTGAGTCTCAGAAGATATTCCGTCTTATCGAGAGATAGATCCTACCGCCTTTGTTAGCCAGAGTGCCGTCATCGGTGTTTATGGCGAAGGTTTCGACCGTTTCAAGGTAGGCAAGAAGATAGGTTTGCCAAAGAAGAAATAGATAAAAAGAAAAAGGGTGTGTCATGCAGTTATGACACACCCTCTTTTAATAATGAAGAACAATCGCAAGTCGCTTTATACGCTCACCGGCGCGAAGCGGAATTGAAAATCGCTGGTCGAAGGGTAAGCAAAGTTAAAGGGCGAAGGTTTTGTCGGCGAAAAATCAGAAAGGCAAATCAGAATTCTGTTCTCATCCGTTACCCCGAAGATATCAGCCTCTTCCGGTTCTCCATCCGCAATTACGATATCCCTTATCTTCTTGCGGTAGCTCTTTACGATACTCCCGTTCTCCGTTCTACCCTTCTCCTGATGCTCAGGTCCAGATATTCCTTTTCCCTTTCTATGCCCAGATAGCGCCTGCCGGTCAGCGAGGCAGCGATGCCGGTAGTTCCGCTTCCCGAGAACGGGTCGAGGATCCATGCTCCGTGCCGGGTTGAAGCCAGGATGATGCGTACCAGCAGGGCGAGCGGTTTCTGCGTAGGATGCTTGCCCTGCGATTTCTCCCATCTTGCGATGGCTGGCAGCCTCCATACATCCGTCATCTGTTTGTTCTCGTTCAGCAGTTTCATTAGGTCATAGTTGAAGTAATGCGGCTTCTTCGGACACTTCCTTGCCCAAATGATGAACTCGGTGCTGTAGGTAAAGTACCGGCACGAGATATTAGGCGGTGGGTTTGTCTTCGCCCACGTGATAACGTTTAGGATTTTGAATCCGAGCTGTGTGAGTTTGTTGGCCACCGAGAAAATGTTGTGATAAGTTCCCGAAATCCAGATGGTACCGTTTTCCGTCAGATGTTCCCTGCATTCCGCAATCCATTCCTCGTTGAACAGGTCGATATGTTCGGGCGTCCCACCCTTATCCCAATCTCCCTTGTCCACGCACACCACCTTTCCGCTCTGTACGCTGATTCCGCCATTCGACAGGAAGTAAGGAGGATCGGCGAAGATCATGTCGAACTTGAAATCAAATTCGCCCATCAGCCGGATGCAGTCTCCGTGAAGGAGAGTGAAATCATCAGCCCTATGATATATCGCCTTTTTATTCATCATTTCGGGTGCAAAGGTAATGCAAATATTTGATTTATAAATGATTAGATCATACTTTAACTTTCATGATCAAAATAGATCAATTCGGCAGACAGAAAAGAAAAATTGGTTAAAATGAATAAAAACAGAAAGTTTTTCATGTATTTTTTTGTTCTTTCTGAATATTGATGTAAATTTGCAGAGTGTTTATTTATACAGGCTTTAAACGAAATAAAACTTAGCGAGATATGAAACAATACGAAGCTGTAATAGAGACCTTGAAGAGGTTGGGTGGATGTGCTACATTCGGTCAGCTGAATCAGGAGGTGTTCAAGATTGAGGATTGCACATGGAATACCAAGACTCCATTTGCATCCATACGTCGTATTGTGCAAGACCGCAAGGAAATCTTTCGCATTCGTCCGGGATTATGGGCTTTGGAGGAATATAGAAGCCTCTTGGCGGATAGGGGGATTGTGGCACAAGATGTGACGAATTCGGATTCTGAGCAGGTGCAGGATTTCAATCATTCCTATTATCAGGGACTTCTGCTGTATATCGGTAACATGAAGAAACTTGAAACCTATGTCCCTGCACAGGATAAGAACAGGAGATGTATCAATGTGAAGCTGGGCGAAATCTCCACATTGACGAAGTTCCGCCATTCTCCTATCAGGAATTCGTGAATAGGAGTAGCACGATAGACGTTATGTGGTTTCAGCCTAATTCTTTGGGCAGCGAGGTGATGATGCCCGATAGTTTCTTTGAGGTAGAGCATTCTACGGATATTCAGAATTCTCTCTGTAAGTTTTCTGACCTCCAGTGTTTCAATGCCCAGATGTTTATCGTGCTGATGCCAGGCGCCATGATGAATTTATAGCCAAGTTGAGCAATGATTATTTCAAGCCAATCTCGGATAGGGTGAAATTTGTAAGTTATGACAAGCTTGATAGATATTATGAGGGGCTGATGACGCAGAGAAAGAGTTCGCTTATTCTCTGATGATAGGATTGGCTTGTCTATATTTTCGATAAATAGAAGAGGTATTTGTATATACTAATTAGAAAGTGGTACACTTTTAAATTAGTATATACAGATGTGTCAGGTTTTTACGAATGCCTGAAATCCGTCATATTATTCATTTTAAGACTTAAGAAATATGGATTTTTTTGATTTGTTGTTCGGTGGCGGTGAAGCCATACAGAGTATCTTTCAGCTAGGGTTTATCCCTAAAGAAGAGGACTTAGAGAGTTTTCGAGTGTAGAATATCAACAGTTCAATGAGAAAGAGTGTGACATTTGCGGCAAGATGTACACATTCAATTCAGACTTGCCAGTTTCAGGAAATGATATTTATGCCTTCAGCGAGAAAGAGAAGGAGTTTATGCTGAAAGGGGCTGAGATTATTGACAACCTCTGTGAAAAGAAGACCTTCATCTCGGATGATGTAAAACTTCGATATGTTGCCACCTTATTGCCTGGCGTGTTCTCTGAAGGGACAAAATATGCTTGTAATGAAGAATAATCTATGCAAAAATGAAAAAGAGGGTGTGTCATGGATTTATGTCACACCCTTTTTGAACTAATTAACAGGGCGACAGGTTTGCGTCCGTAATTACCCAGGCGCTGCCCTGGGCTAGGGGCTTCTGCCTTTACCTTTCCGCTACGCGCCGGTGACCGTTGGTTCAGGGCGTGTGGGCAAAACTTGCGAAAGTTCTCTTATTAATTTAATAGTGCAAAAGATAATTGTGAAAAATATCTCACCCAAAATTTTCCTATTCAAAAAAATATTCGTAACTTAGCAGCGCAAAACGTAAAGCATGTAGAAATATGGCAAAAATGGTAAATTTCTATCCTGTAGGAATACAGACATTCTCGAATATCAGAGAGGGTAATTATCTCTATATAGATAAGACCCAATACATCGTGGATTTTCGAGAGAAAAAAATGAAGTATGTTTTTCTGAGTCGTCCAAGACGATTCGGAAAGTCGCTCTTTGCATCTACTCCAGGCCTATTTCGAGGGAAGGAAAGAACTTTTTGAAGGATTGGCCATTGCTGATTATGAGAAGGATTGGGTGAAGCACCCTGTGCTGCATTTCGACCTGAGCGGCGCCAAGCACATGGGAGTGGAGCAGCTGGAAAGATACCTGGCTGATATGCTTGAAGAGCAGGAGACAATCTGGGGATATAAGACGCATCAGGTGGACGCTAACCTCCGTTTAAAAGACCTGGTGAAAGAAGCATACAAGCAGACGGGTAAGAAGGTAGTGATTATCATTGATGAATATGATGCCCCTTTGCTGGATGTAGTGCATGAAAAGGAAAATTTGAAACCGCTGCGCCTCATCATGCAGAACTTCTATAGTCCCATCAAGATGCTCGACCCATACTTGGAGTTCACCTTCATCACGGGTATCACCAAGTTCTCGCAGCTCAGCATCTTCAGCGAACTGAATAACCTCGATAACATCAGTATGTTCGACCAGTATTCGGCTATCTGCGGTATCAGCAAGAAGGAACTTACCACTCAGATGAAACCGGATATTGAGGCATTGGGAGAAGACCTGGGTATGACGTATGAGGAGTGCCTGGCAGAGCTGACAAGATTCTACGACGGCTATCATTTCAGTAAGAAATCTGAAGATGTATTCAATCCGTTCAGTCTGGTAAAGGCACTGAATGCACAAAAGATTGCTCCTTACTGGTTTTCCGATTTATACATCCATAAAACAGTAAATGAGTACCTTTGTAATTTTGATGTTGCTAAGAATTATAATATTGGGGATTTGCCTGAAATTCCTTTTGGGGAGTCAGACATAATTCCTTTCCTTTATCAATTTGGAATTCTCTCAATAAAAAAATATAACCCTATTATTGGAGTATATACTATAGGTGTACCTAATGATGATATTCGAAAAGGGATATCTGATTCCATATTCTGCCGATGGTAAGCGTCTGTTTAAGATTGGCGTAAATTATGACAGCAACCAGCGGACGATAGGTGATTGGATTATCAAGGAATAGGTCACTTGAATCCAACCTTGTTTTGCCATGATGAAATGCTATACAAGATAGATAAGTAATTATACGAAAGTAAAATCCCCCATCCCGCTTGAGAAAGCAGGATGGGGAATTTAGTATTATTTGGCCAATAATGATGTTAATTTCATTCAAATATTTGGCGTTGTCAAGATTTTGCAGTATATTTGCATCCAAAGAATTTAAAACTACTTTAGCAACCAGATCTTATTCCAACAAAGATTAAGGATATTGTTAAATTTAAAATAATTAAGGATTATGAGTGAAAGTGAGATTGAGGGCTTTATCAACAAAGTTGAATCAGGTTTAGTTGAAGCTCAGCATGATATGTTGGTAGAAAAGGCTTTATACAATCGTCCTGTGGTCATTAGTGACGGAAATGGCGGGGTAGTAGAAGTTTCTGCCAAGCAATTATTAAATTAGAAAAGGTTTTATCATTCTTTTAACTAGAGTCGCCCTTTGCGGCATGGATTTTTAATACAGATGATTATGAAGCAGGTAGAAGAAAGATACATCAGCTTGCTGACCGACTTCGGTTTCAAGCGAATTTTCGGAACAGCAATGAACAAGGATTTGCTCATTTGCTTCCTCAACAGCTTGTTTAATGGCAGACAGGTTGTGAAGGACGTATCGTATCTGAACCCGGAGCACGTGGGAGATGTATATACCGACCGCAGAGCCATCTTTGATGTATATTGCGAGGGCGAAAACGGCGAGAAGTTCATTGTAGAAATGCAGAATGCCTACCAGACGTATTTCAAGGATCGCGCCCTTTTCTACTCAACCTTTCCTATCCGTGAACAGGCACCAAAGGGGAGTGAATGGGATTTCAGACTCAATCATGTCTATACCGTTGCCCTGCTCAACTTCAGCATGAACGAGGATGCCTTCGACAAGGAGAAAATCCGCCATCATGTGCAGTTGTGCGACACTGCTACCCACAAAGTATTTTACGACAAACTCGAATATATTTATGTAGAGATTTCCAAGTTCAACAAACCCCTGGAAGAACTGGATACGCTCTACGAGAAGTGGCTCTATGCACTGAAGAACCTCTATAAGCTTACCCAGCGTCCTAAAGAGCTGTGCGACAAAGTCTTCGACCGTCTCTTCGAGGAAGCCGAGATAGCCAAGTTTACTCCGCAGGAAATGAGGGAGTACGAGACCAGCAAGATGGCATATCGCGACATCAAGAATTCCGTAGACACTGCTAAGCGTGAAGGTATAGCTGAGGGTATGGAAATTGGTATGGCAAAAGGTAGAGCAGAAGGCAAACATGAGGCCAACACAGAAACAGCACAACGATTGCTGGCAATGGGACTTTCTGCCGAACAGGTTGCCAAGGCTACCCAGCTGCCTTTAGATATCATTAAGAATCTGAGCAATTCATAAAAAACAGAAAGCGGAGATGTAGATTACGAATATCACCATATAATCAAGGGTCTATACGCCACCTTTTATTCGTGGCATATAGACCTCATCGTTTTCCGTGAAGTGCGGGGAATTATACAGAAGAAAAATCCCCCAGCCCGCTTGAGAAAGCAGGATGGGGGATAGTTTCTTATTTCTTCTTGAGCCCCTTGTATGCAAGGAAAGCTACAATAACAACGGCAAGAGAAGATGATGTAACCGAGCTCATGACTATACTTTAATGCCTGCTGATATATACATTATTATATGAAAACGCTTACAAAAGTACAATAATAATTTCAGATAGACATAATAAATACTCATACATTGAACGGAAGAACCGCTTTATACTTCATCTTCTTCCTCTTCAGCAGAAGCGTTGGTATCCAACTTCTCATCCTTTGATATAGAAATACTACCCATTCGGGAAATTTTAAGTACCAGAGGTACATATTCATCACTGGTAACATCAGGCGACCCTACACTTGCTGCGAAGTAAAGATAATCACCTTCTGCTTTCACATACACAATACCGAGCAAAGCACCCATGTCCTGTGTATGTTTGTCAATATAGGATGTGAAATCTTTCTTTGTGAAAGTACGGCTAAAGAATTCTGAGCCATCACTTCTCAATACCTTAACCGAAATTCTGTTATCATAATACTTGGTGTTTTCGTCCAACTGGAGAACCGGAAGTTCCTTGTCAGAACTACGCTTCACCACCACTTTATAATGAGAACCAACCCAGTCAGCCTCCCTGGTCTGCTCATAATCACTCATTTTCTGAGTAGCTTTGTTCACAACCTTAGCCACCGGTTTAGGAGCAATAATGATATTACTCTTCTTCTTTTCAGTACAAGCCGTCAAGCTAGAAATAGCCAAAAGACCTATTAATATATAATCAATTCGTTTCATTCCGTTATTTTTTCTTACTGCAAAAGTACATTTTTCTTTTGAAATAGCCAAAGAAAAGAACCGAAATCTACATTCTTACACAAAATCAGACGCAAAAAGACGCCTACTTTCACAAGCAGACGCCTTAACATACCTAAATACTAACTAATAAATTTCCTATTGATCTTACACGATATAATAAAAGTTCAGTTTATGAATCTAATCGTAACTTTGACGAAAAGAAAATGAAAAGGTTTAATCAAAG
>ENA-OQER01000683-OQER01000683.1-human-gut-metagenome-genome-assembly--contig:-NODE-683-length-18046-cov-2.288465_pt1 | contig 18046 bp, 19 predicted proteins | sample MGYA00242797_ERZ504639 | MGnify/ENA primary metagenome ERZ504639 (study PRJEB26092, sample SAMD00036306) | human gut metagenome | host: Homo sapiens | study: EMG produced TPA metagenomics assembly of...
GGCGTACGCCAGTTCGAGCGCAGTCGATCATCCACTTCGCCTCGCCGGATTCGTTGGCCACCGGCGGCATGGATTCCAGCGTCGGATCGGACTTGAACGCGATCGCCAGCAAATCCAACAGCCAGGACTGTACCACGGAACCGTCTCGCCATGAAGTCATCACGGCCGCCGGATCCTTGATGAGATCGGACTTCACCATAGTGGCGAAACCCTCGCCGAACGCCTGCATCATGCCGTATTCGATGCCGTTGTGCACCATTTGGCGAAATGGCCGCCGCCGACCGGGCCTGCGAGCACCAGTCCGGAATCGCCTTCAGGCTTGAGCGCTTCGAAAATCGGGCGAGCGCGTTCGAAATCCTCTTCGCTGCCGCCCACCATAAGCGCGTATCCGCGGTCAATGCCCCATACGCCGCCGGAAACACCGCAATCCATGAAATGGATGCCCCTCGGCTCAAGTTCGGCCGCGTGGCGCGCGTCATCGGTGTAACGGGAATTGCCGCCATCGATGATCATGTCGCCGGGCTCCAGCAGCTCCGCCAATTCGTTGATGGTGCTGTCGGTCGCCTCGCCTGCGGGCACCATCACCCACACGATGCGCGGCGCGGTGAGCGCTGCCACCATCTCTTCGAGGCTTGCCACGGTGCGATCCGATTCGGGGGAGCGGTCGTATCCGACCACCTCGTGCCCGGCCGCCGCGATGCGCTTCGCCATATTGCCGCCCATTCGGCCCAGACCGATCATTGCCAGCTGCATGATGTTCTTCTTTCTACGGTTTTGTTTGATATGGAATTTGATTGGGATTGGTGCCGTCCACCCGCTTTCAGCATCTTCCGCAACGCAGAAAAGAAGATGCGGAAAACGAATGGACGGCAAGTTTTTTGTATTTCAGATATGTTTTTTTCAGATATGATGCGCGCGAATCGCAATCGCAATTCGTGTGCGAAGTGTTGCGTCAAAGCACCAGCGAAAGCAGCATGACGCAACCCAAGCCGGTGACCGACAGAATCGTTTCCATCAGCGACCAGGTCTTCAATGTCTGACCGACGGTCATACCGAAGTATTCCTTGACCAGCCAGAATCCTGCATCATTCAGGTGCGAGAAGAATACGGAACCTGCGCCGATGGCGAGCACCAGCATCGCCAGATGCGTCGGGCTCATGCCGGTGGCGAGCGGCACCATAATGCCGGATGCGGTGACGGTGGCGACGGTTGCGGAGCCGGTTGCCAGGCGGATGAGCACGGCGACCAGCAGCCTGCGATCAGCGGATTCATGGCGGATTCGGTGATCGAATTGGCGATCACGTCGCCAATGCCGGAATCGACAAGCGTCTGCTTGAAACCACCGCCGGCGGCGACGATCAGAATAATGCCGGCGACGGAGCTGAACGACTGCCCGACCTGCCATTGACCGCGTCGCGAGTGAACTTCTGCATGTAGCCGAGCACAACCATCGCGAAAATCGTGGTGATGAGCAGAGCCACCAGCGGAGTGCCGATGAAGGCGAGCGCGCTCCCCACACGGTTTCGCTCTGGCCGGTCAGATCCACGATGGAAGATGCGAGCATAAGCACGACCGGCAGCAGGATGACGGCGATTGCGGAAGTGAAAGACGGGCGGTTTTCCGCGGATTTCGGGGCTTCTGCCTCAGCAGTGTTTTCTGGGGCCGCGATCGGCACCCACTTGGCGGCGAGCTTGCCGAACAGCGGGCCGGAGATGATCACGGTCGGAATGGCGACGATCAGGCCGAGCGCCAGAGTGATGCCAAGGTTTGCGTTCAGTGCGCCGATGGCGGTCAGCGGGCCGGGGTGCGGCGGCACGAATGCGTGCAGGGTGGACAGGCCTGCGAGGGCTGGAATGCCCAGCAGTACGACCGGAGCTTTGGCGCGGCGGGCGGCGAAGAGCACCACCGGAATGAGAATGACCACGCCGACTTCGAAGAACATCGGAATGCCGACGATGAACGCGATCAGTGCCATGGCCCACGGCAGACGCTGCAACGGCGTCTTGGACATGATGGTGTCGACGATGGTGTCGGCGCCGCCCGACTTGAACAGGATCGTGCCGATGATTGAGCCGAATGCGATAAGCAGGCCGACGTTAGCGATGGTGGAACCGACGCCGGACGTGAAACTGTCGAATGCCTTGTCGTATTCCACGCCCGCGCACACGGCCATCGCGAATGAGCCGGCAAGCAGGGAAAGGAACGGATGCACTTTGCATACCGCGATAAGGAGAACGATGATGGCGATGCCGATGATCGCCGCAGCAATAAGGTTCATGAATCCTCCTCGATTCATGGGGTTGGCTTGCTAGATTTGTCCGATTCTGGAGATTCGGACATATGGAAGCCCATTTTGGTGCGTACATGTCCGTTTCTGGTGAATCGGACAGTTGGGCTGCTGTTTTTGGGTTCTGTTTGTCCGTTTCTGTGGAATCGGACAAACATGCACCGGTTTTGGGTTTTGTCTGTCCGTTTCTGCCGAATCGGACACATGCGGACTGGGGGAATGGTGGGTTAGGCGGCCTGGGTTGCGGTTTGGGCTGCCACCGTCGCGGCTACGGTTGTCGCATAGGCGTTCAACGCTTTGATGGCACGGTCGACCATTTCGTCGACGCTGCCTTCGATGGAGATTTCCGCGCCGTTCTCTTCGGGGGCAAGCGGCTCAAGAATGGCGAACTGGCTTGGTAGTAGCGCGGGCGGCATGAAATGGCCCTTGCGTTCGCTGAGCCTCTGCTGAATGAGCTCGTGGCTGCCGTTGAGGTGAATGAAGAATGTGGCACGTCTTTGGCGAGTACCTCGCGGTAGCTGCGCTTTAACGCGGAGCTGGACACCACGGTGTTTTCGCCGAGCGCCTCGCGTGCCACCATCCAGGAGTTGATGACGTTCAGCCATGGCCAGCGGTCCTCATCGGTGAGTGGAATGCCGGCTGACATTTTGTCGATATTTGCCTGCGGGTGGAAGTCGTCGCCTTCCGCGTACACGTATCCGAGTCGTTTATGGATGGCTTCTGCGACGGTGGATTTGCCGCATCCTGCAACGCCCATCACACTACGTGAATGCTCATGTTGCTCTCCTTGCTATTGACGATCCTGTGCCGCTCCGCACCAGGAATAAGACTACTATAAACCGTAAAAGTAGTATCAGTCAAATAAAAAGTACTACGAATTGGAAAAAACGTGTGACTTGCTATGCTGAAGATAGTGCAAAATGGCGGTAAATCACGCAATCGCAGATACGCAATCATCTGCGATTGGTGATTGCCGTGCGTGTCGCAGAATACGTGAAACATACCGTGAAACAAAGCAGGCATGGTGTGAAGTGGACAAGGGAGGAGCGATCGATGGCTGAAGGCACGGTAATCGCAGAAAATACCGTCGGTGAGCTGATGCAGGATTCGGTGAGTCGAACGCTCGCCATCGAAATGCTCGACGGCGTGTGGAAGGCTGGCGAAAGCCTTACGTTGGAAGCCTTGCAAAGTCGTTTCGGTATTTCCAGAACCGTGGCGCGAGAAGTCGCGAAAACACTGGAATCCATGAATGCGGTACTCGTCAAACGTCGCATCGGACTTGTTGCACGTCCATTCGGCGAATGGCAGGCGCTCAACCATCAGGTGATCGAATGGCGTCTCCACTCCACGCAACGCGAACGGCAGCTGTCATCCCTCACTGAACTGCGACTGGCGGTCGAACCGGCTGCGGCCGCCTCCGCCGCACGTCTTGCCCCCCTCGACGTCAAGGCGAAATTCCCCGTGTATGCGGCGCGAATGCGGCAGATCGCCGAAGCCAACGAGGAAGGCGAAGCCGGGCTTGCGCAATTCCATGATCTTGACGTGGAATTCCATACGCTGATTCTGCATGAAAGCGGCAATGAGCTGTTCGCCGCGCTTTCCGACACCATCGCCACCGTGCTGCGCGGGCGTGTGGAACTCGGCAAATACCCGATGAAGCGAAGTCCGACGCACTTGACGCGCATGATGCCGTAGCCGACGCGATCGCCAAGGGGGAGCCTGAACGTGCGCGCAGCGCCATGCTCGACATCGTCGACGAAGTGGCACGTGCCTCAATTTCTTCTGATTTTCGAATCAGCATTGCTTCTTTCGTAGACTCTGAAGAAGAGTGCAATTGCGATTACTATGCGGCCGACTCTTGCCATGCGTGACTTTTCAGACGTAAGTTGACATCGGAAATACGGCATGAAGCAGCTCTGCCAACGTTTCTTTAGGCAAATATGAAGACGCCAGAGGGTTCCCTTTGACGGCTTGGAGCCTTCCTTGTTACCGGGAGAAAGCTTCGCATGATGACAAAATGCGCATGCAGAATCAATCGGTTGCGGTGATTGAATCTACATGCGCATTTAGTAGACAAGTACTACTTGCGGGTGGGGTCTTTTTGCAGGAGGAGGAAGATGAGGGCGACGATCAGCAGGATTGCGATCGAAAGCACGCCCACCGAAGCGTTGCCGGTCAGCGACGTGGTGGTCGCAACGAGGAAAGTGCCGATAATCGAAGCGGTCTTGCCGAAAATATCATAGAAACCGTAATATTCGTTGGCACGATTCTTTGGAATGATCTTGCATAATACGAGCGCGACAACGCCTGAATGCCGCCTTGGAACAGGCTACGAGAATCGCAAGAATCCAGAATTCCGTTGCGGAACGCAAGAAGAACGCGGCGAACAGCACAATGCAGATATAGGCGACCACAGCGTGGTGATCATGGTTTTCGCGCCGAAACGACCGGCAAGCTTGCCATACGCGATTGCGCTCGGGAATGCCACGAACTGCGTGACCAGCAGCGCCATTACCAGATGCGTAGAGTCGATGCCTAACTGCGTGCCGTATGAGGTGCTCATGGAAATCACCGTGTTCACCGCGTCTATATAGAAGAAGAACGCAATCATGAACATCCACAGCGGCTTGTTCTTGCGGATTGCACGAAAAGTGGAGCCGAGCTCTGCGAATGTGCCGCGGATGGCCTCACCGGTCTGACCCGCGGTAGCGCGGTAGTGCACCTGCTTATAGCTGGTGAGCAGCGGAATGGTGAACGCCACCCACCACAATGCGGTGATTACGAACGAAGCGCGCGTGCATGCCACCGTGGACCATCCAAGCAACGACGGACCGCCGAAAATCAGCGCGATACAGGCGATAAACGGAATCGTGGAGCCAATATAGCCCCATGCGAAACCATGCGAGGACACGCGGTCCATACGTTCATTCGACGTGATATCGACCAGCATGGAATCGTAGAACGTGAGCGAACCGTTCAGCCGACCTGGCGAGAATGCACACCACCAAGAAAACGAGCCAGCTGAGCGGCAACGCCATCGCACAGCAGGCGACCACGCCCGTCAGGAAGAATCCGGTAAAGAACTTCACCTTCATGCCCTGCACGTCGGCCATGGATCCAAGCACAGGCATCATCACCGCGATGATCAGCGACGCGATGGTCTGCGCGTACCCCCATGTCGACACGATATTCGATTGGCCGGCGGACTGCAGCAGCGAGTTTGCGTAGATTGGCACGACTGCGTCGACAGCATCACGAATGCGGAATTGCCGACATCGTAGACGATCCACTTCTTTTCGCGGGTGGTAAGTTTTGCGTTGGGGTCCGGCATATGCTCTGGGGCAGTCTCTGTGGCCATGTCGGACGTAGGTGCGGATGCGGGCGCTGTTGCGCGTTCGGACATGATTGTTGACTCTTTCGAATAAACCGTCAATTCACTATTGTATATATTACAGTTCATCTTAAGCGGCTGTAAGGGGAGCGCTCTGCCGTTACGCATGAACATTGCATGAACATTGCGACTGATGTGTGATCGACATAAAAAATCTGAAATATCGAAATGCTGCAAATAATACTGGGAATACTGAAATGACGGAGATGAACATGTGCAGATTGTGGATTGCATCATCTGTATGTTGATGTCGTATGTTGATGTCGTGAAAAACGTTCGCAGAACGGTATATTGGAACGTGTCAAAATACTGGGAAAACACGAACTAAGTTTGCTGTGTGTGACTGCCGCCGCGCTGTTGCGTCGGCATATTTCTGCGAAGAGTCGAGGAGTCTGTATGAGTGGGGAAGTTCCGGACATGCTTGGTGCGAACGCTGAAATATTGCGCTCGATATTGAGCCAGCCATTGCCTGACACGCTCGACATGATCATCTGGCGTGGCGTCACGAACTCCGCGCAAGCGTCGCCATTCGAACGATTCGCGGCACGACTTTTGGTGGAAGCCGGTGCTGCGGGCATCCGAGACATTGCTGCCGAAAACGATTTTGATGTGATCCGACTGAGCACGACGAAACGATTCTGGCTGCGCTGCAACGGCAACGATCTTTCCAATGAACAATTCAATGTTGTGCAGGCGGTCGAATCGGCGCTTAACCGCATCGACTATGCCGACGACGAAGCGCGCAGGGCGGTGCACGGAGGTATGCCGGAAGCGTGCATCGACGAAAACTTCTATATTGCGAAATCGCAACAGTATCTGCGAAACGTGTCGGGTGCGATCGTGGCAATCGACGGTCTGCAGGAAGGTGAAAACAACTTCCGTAGAATGAGGGGTACGGAAGGGGCGCGCGGCGGAAATTGGGATATCAGCACCAGATTCGCCAATGTTTGCGAAAATCTCGAATTGCCTTTCCGCTTGCATTACCGATTTGACGTCGATGCGTCCAGCGGCGTGATGGTAGTGCGTTTCAGCATACCGAACACGGCGATCATGCCGGTTGCGTCGCAATATCGCGACGGATTCGCCTCCGCGTATGCCGTGCGATTGGCGGGCATGCTTGCGTGGGCGGCGTTCTCGTCAAGCGTACGACTGACGCAAGTCGATCTGACCGGTTGCGTGGGGGATGCTGACGGCATTCCCGTGATTTCCATGGGATTCGATCGCGTGCCATTCATGATGGGTGCGCTGCCTGCCATGAAAAACGGACAATGCGACGTGGTTCCGTTGGATGTCGATCCGCTGGCGCTGCTCAATTTGCTGCGCCCGGTGCGTTATGTGGGTTTCTTTGATGGGAACCGTGCCCTGACGCAATCACACCGCTTGCAACGCCAGCCGTATTCTTGGAGAAACGTGTTTCCGAATGGCAGGATCAACGTGCGCTGCCTGAAGGATTGCGGGGATTCCTACGTGCCGACCGTGCCTGCGAACTTGACGTGATGCATGACGAATCGCCGGTTTCCACCGATGATGTGAACGCGATTATGGAAGAAAACGAAGGATCCCCCATGGTCGCCGAACTCCAATTGGAAGCCGCGTTGGCGCAACTTGGCGAAAGCGGTGAAGCAGGTGGGGTGTGCGAAGCGGGCGGAACTGACGAGACAGGCGTAGCGAAAATTGGCGAAAATGGCGAAATTCCGCTCTACTGCAGCCGTCCAGGCGTGCGACTCATCATCTCCCTGCTAGACGGCGACGAACACACGCGCTACTGGAAACTGCCGGATGCTGTAGTCGACGTACACCAGAATCTTGGGGAACTCGCCAAAAACAATGGCGACTATGAGCGCGCGGAACGTGAGCTGCGCGCCTGCATCAAACTTGCCCCAACCAGCGTACGTTTCTACGAGGAACTATCGCAGGTATACGCAAGAACCGACGAATACGGCAAAGCGGCCGACGTGCTCATCGGCGCGTTGAAAATCGCAGTGCTGCCTATCGATTGCGAAGTACTCTACTATCGACTTGGCTACGCATTGTGGCAGTTGGGACGTCTGCCGGAAGCGCTCGCCTGCTATGCGATGATGGTCAACGGCGGCACGCCATTCCGTACGGCCGCGCGCGATGAGGCCGAAGAAGTGAGTAGGCAGATGGGATTGCCTTCGCCGGATATGAAATATGGGGATGCGTGCGATGCGCTGCGATCCGGCGGCGTGCCGGTTGCGCCGGAAGACAAGGTGTTAGATACGATTGCCCGCGCCGCGATTTGCCTGACGGATGCTGGTTTCCCGCTACTGGCTCAGGATGCGGCTTGGATGCTTGGAATGCGCGATGGCGGTGATGTGATCGGCGCGGTTGCGATGAGCCTGCGTTTTGGAGCCGAAGGGCGTTCGAAGAACTAGCGCGACGACGCCGGGTGGGGTGTGCTGGGCGGTTTGACTGGCTGGCGGCTCGGGCTATGACTGGCTGGCGGCGTCTATGCGCGGGCAAATGGTGGTTTGGATGCGCTGTCTGCCGACCTGACGCATGTTGACCAGACAGCGGCATTCCGGGGAATTTAAGGCGATTGCTATCCACAAATTTGCGATTGGCTGGGGCTGGTTGTATAGTTGAGAAGTTGTGTGTTCTGCCTTGCATTCAGTTGCGGGGCATCGAACGCGCAGACTTGCAAGTCAATAGTAATTATAGGGAGTCCATTATGGCAGCTCGTTGCGCAGTGTGCGGCAAGGGACCGCAGACCGGTTTCACCGTTTCGCACTCACATATTCGCAATAAGCGCACCTTCCGCCCGAACCTGCAGCCGGTTCGCACCACCATCGACGGCGAGAACGTTCGCGTTCGCGTTTGCGTCAAGTGCATCAAGGCTGGCAAGGTTCAGCGCGTTGAAGCGTGAATCGCGAAATAACAGCTTGAAACCCCGGTAGACCAATGGTCACCGGGGTTTTGCTTTATCTTGATCCCGCCAGGGCTTTAAGCGTTCGGATTTCTCCACTCGATGGAGAAATCTTCCCGCTTACAGTGGCGTTTGCGTCCGTATTCCTCCAGTAGGTGGAGGAATACTCCCATTGGTTGGCTGGTTTGCGTCCTGATTTCTCCAGCGACTGGAGCTTTTTGCCCGCTAAGGGGCTTGTGGACGGGGTGATTTCTCCAGTGGGTGGAGGTTTTTGCCCGCTGAGGGGCTGGTTTGCGTCCGTATTCCTCCAGCGAGTGGGGAATTTGGGCGGTTTGAGTCGTACCAGTGGTAGAACCGCATCTGTCGGCATAACTGGGGAGAATGGTGCGTTATGAGCACCACACTGGAAACACCGATTTCATCAATCGAGAGCAACCGCCGCAGAGTCGGCGCGCTGAAATCGCTTGGTGTGGTGTCAGTTGGCGACGCCCTGACCTATTATCCGTTCCGCGTAACCGATCCGGTTCCCGCGCGCTCACTGCATGAAGCGAAAATCGGGGAGAAAATGGCGTTCGCCGCGCATGTGCTCGAAACGCGTGTTTTCCCCATGCACGTCGAGGCTTCCGCCTGATCGCAACAGTCACGGACGACGATTTCGCAGCGCGTCGCAACACCCCAAATCGTTGGCGTCGCTGGTCTTCTTTTCGTATCGCAAATCGTATGTTGACTGGGTGCAGCGCAAACTGCACGCGGGAGCGCTGCTCGTCGTCGCAGGCGAGCCAAGCGTGTACGACAATCGTCTGCAATTCACGCATCCCGACCTGCTCACCATCAATCCCGTGCAATCGCAGTCGGAAAACGGGGAATGGAACGACGGTTTCGGCGATCCTGCGAATCCGCCGCTTGGTAATCTGAAATACGATGCGCAAACGATCGACGAAGCGCTGAAACGAGTTTGCCGTCCACGACCGGTATATCATGCAACTTCGCGAATTTCCAGCGAACATATTCATGAATCGGTATTGAAATATATGGATGCGTTGCGCGGAGCCGAATATTTGGCAACGCAAAATGCAGGGAATTTCTTAGATAATCCTACGCAAGAAGGGGATTTTGATATTCCCCAAATTGATCGAGAAATACAGATTAAAGTACTCGGTAATGCTATTCCCGATATTATTCCGGAAGATTTTCGTGAGGAATATGGCTTATGCATCGTGCTGAGGCATTCATGGCGATTCATGATCCGGTTGATCGCAAGAATTTCGATAACGCCTTGCAAACGTTGCGATATGAGGAAGCGCTGATCTGCCAGACCGCGCTCGTCAAATCACGCGATGCATCGCGCAAATCCAAGGCTACCGCATGCCCTGAAACGCGGTTGAAAGACGATTTCATCGCGTCGCTGCCATTCGCCCTTACGAACGGCCAACAGCAGGTCATCGCCGATATTTCCGTCGATATGGCGCATGATTACCCCATGCAACGATTGCTGCAAGGCGAGGTCGGTTCCGGTAAGACCGTGGTCGCGGTTGCTGCCATGATGCAGGCCGTCGGATCAGGCGGCCAGGCCGTGCTTGTAGCGCCAACGCAGGTTCTTGCCGAACAGCATTATGCGAGCATTTCCACAATGGTATCCAAACTGGGAAAAAGCGACGCAAATTCGAGTGATAATCAAAAAAATCTAGATGATGCCAATGCGCGACGAAGCAATAAACGGTCCGCGCAAAGTTCGAAAGATGGGGAATTCGACGCAAAAACAATTCACAATAATGCTGTGGATAAAGGTGTACAACTTGCAGACCTTCTTGATTTGGCCGCATCTGATGATGTGGAAACCGGATTTTCCGGCAAAGGAAACGATATATTTGGTACAAAAGATGGGGAGATTCCTGTATTTCTTCTCACGGGAAGTATGCGACTTGCCGAACGTCGTCGCGTGCTCGCAGCAGCCGCATCGGGCATGCCCTGTATCGTCGTGGCGACGCACGCCGCATTTTCCAAGAGTTTCCAGGCGCCGAACCTCACCTTGGCGGTGATCGACGAACAGCACCGCTTCGGTGTGGAACAGCGCGAATCGTTGAATTCCAAGGGTTCTACGGCGCCTCATCTGTTGGTCATGACGGCCACGCCGATTCCGCGCACCGCAGCCATGACCTGGTTCGGCGATCTCGACATTTCCTCGCTGACCGAACTTCCCGGCGGCCGCAAGCGATTCGCACATTCGTGGTGCCGGAAGACAATGCGTCGTTGATGGGCGAAATGTTTGCCTGATTCGCAAGCGCATCGACGCGGGGGAACGTGCCTACGTGGTCTGCCCGCGCATTGACGCCGATGCCGAAGACGCGGACGGCGCGCTGGCGGCGTCAGCGGCTTCAGGCTCGAAAACCGCAGGTTCGTCGGCCGCGGCTTTGACGACGCCTACGATCTTGGCGAAGACGACGACCGGCGCGCACAACGCCCCCCGTTGCATTCCGTGGCGGAAATCGTGGAGCGTCTGCAATCGCTGCCGCAGTTCAAAGGCATTCGATTCGCCACGTTGACCGGGCGTGACGATGACACCACAAAATCGCAGGTCATGGCCGATTTTGAATCCGGCATAACGCCGATTCTGGTGGCGACCACGGTGATCGAGGTCGGCGTGGACGTGGCGAAAGCCAGCTGCATCGTGATTTTCGATGCGGACCGGTATGGGCTTTCGCAATTGCACCAGTTGCGTGGGCGCGTCGGCCGAGGCGGCACCGATTCGGGGGCTTTCCTGATTTCGCGTGCGCCCGCGGACAGTGATGCCGCCCGCCGTCTTGACGTGATTCAGGCACGTTGGATGGTGCCGAAATAGCGCAGGCCGATTTGGAATTCCGCGGCGCCGGCGACGTGCTCGGCGACGCGCAATCTGGCGGAAAGTCAGGTTTGAAGCTGCTTCGTGTGGTTAAGGATGTGAAGATTATTGAGCATGCGCGGGTTGAGGCTACGAGGCTTGTCGCTCAGGATCCTGATTTACTCGAACATGTGCAGTTTGCCGGGGCGGTGCTTGATTTCACGCGCGGCAATGAAACGTTCCTGACCAGTAATTAGTTTGGTGCGATTAATTAATCGCCTGGCACGCTAGAGTGGTGCGTATGCGCGTAATTTCAGGACGATTCAAAGGCGTTGCATTGACCACGCCGAAAGCGGGCACTCGACCGACCACCGATCGCACCAAAGAGGCGATTTTCTCGCATCTCGATTCATGGGGAGTGTTGGACGATGCCCGCGTGCTCGATTTGTTTGCAGGAACCGGCGCTTTGGGCATCGAAGCATTGAGCCGTGGCGCACGAGAGCTGGTGGCGGTGGAATCATCCGCTCCGGCGGCCGCATTGATCGCGCAGACGCTGACCGCACTGAAACACAACCGTTCATGGGAGCTGGGCATGAGCGCGCGCGTGATCAAGCGCGCGCGGAAAAGTACGCGGCCTGCGCCTCCGCGGTGGCCCCGTTCGACGTGATCTTCATCGATCCGCCATACGCGTTCGAAACCGAGGCATGCAACCAGCTGCTGACCGATCTGGCGGGCCGCGAGCTGACCGGCGATGATACGGTGATCATGTTGGAACGCTCCACACGATCCGCCGAACCGGCCGCGCCGGAAGCTGGACCATCTCCGACCACCGCGATTACGGCGAAACCGCCGTGTACTACATCGAACTAAGCAAGCCAATCGCTGAATCGTAAATTCGGCGCTATGATGTCAGCATGTTTACCAGTGCCGCATCGTCGCGAATGTTTTATGTCGACAGCGAACTCGATTACAGTTCGGTGATCAACTCCGATCACCGCGAATCTTGGGGCAGTAATCAGCTATATCCAGCAATTGTGCGTGTGCATACGGAAATGCCTGCGCAGAATGTGCCATTGCATTGGCATCTTGGCTCGGAACTGGTATATGCGCGTCATGGTGACGTTCGTTTGTTCATCGACGGCATGGACGTTACTCTGCGCAGCGGGCAGTTGTGCTTGATTAGTCCCAAAGCCCTGCATTCCATTCATCCAATGCCGCATGATGATTCACAGAACGTGTTATCCATATCCTTCGATGGTGAATACTTGTCTCGCATGTGTCCGGAATTAGCGAATATACGGCTGAATCAAGGGGTTGTCTACGGAGTAGATGGCATTGTGGACGGTCAACTCCTTGGCTTGTGCGAGCAGATTGTCGGTTGTGTGGAAAATGATGGCTCGGCGCTGCAGATGCTGCAACTCAATGCGTTGCTGTATGAGCTGCTTTATCATGTGTGTACCCAGTGTACGGTGATGGATTGCTATACTACTGATGGTGAGGCAAAACATATCAGCAGTAACGCAGTCTGCAGTACTGCACATGCTTTCAATGCTGGCGATGTTGCGACTGTCAGCGAAGGCTCGGGTGTTGGCGTGCGTCGTATCACTGAATATATGGAACGGCATTACGCGCAGGATCTGTCTATCGGGCAGCTCGCATCACAGTTCGGCTATTCACGTGAGCACTTCTCTCGACTATTCAAACGCGGCACAGGAGTTACGCCCGACCGATATCTGACGGAAATCCGGTTGCAATCGGCTCTTGATGATTTGCTCAATACTGGCGATACCGTTGCGCAAATTGCGCAGCATAATGGATTTCCAACGTGCGATCGTTTACAACAGCATTTGCAGCACGTTTTTCCGCTACTCCTGCAGTATATCGACGTGCTCACAACGCATAAAATATGTAGTGCGGGTGCTTGCGTAACGTTATGCTTAACTCTTGCGTAACGTTATGCTTAACTTGAGTGATTTTTCGCAAAATCAAGTATTCTCAGCGTGTCACAAAACCGACTTTTTTATAGAAAAAGTCACCTAAATAGTTGATATGTGCTCTCGTAAGCTGAAATCACAGCCGCATGTCGTAGCAGACAGGCGGCACAGTCACGTGAACAGTGTGCATAAAGAGAAATAGCGAAGGAGCGAACTATGAGTGATACCACCGTGACAGCTAAAGCTGCCCCAATGTCGCAGCTGCCGCAATCCGGACCGAAACGAGTCATGCTTAAAGGTGCAATCTTGTCTCTGGCTCTGCTGCTACAAAGCATTTCCGTTACTGCAGCAGTCGTGTCCAGTCTTAAACAGGACTTTCCCAACGCTTCTGCCATGGAACTGCAATGCTTTGTGACAGTGCCTGTGCTGGGTAACATCATTGCCACGCTGATTGGAGGACGCTTCGCCACAAAAATCGGTAAGAAAAACCTGTGTATCATCGGTACGTTGTTGTGCTTCATCGGTGGTTTTCTGCCAATGTTCGTGCCGATACTTGATGGACAAACCGCGCTTCGTGTGTTCGCAGGTTTTGGTTTGGGTTTGATCCAGCCGTTGTCTGCATCGTTGATTGTCGATTGCTTCAAAGGTAAGGAAGCGGACACACTGATGGGTTTCCAATCCTCTGCGGTTGGTTTGGGCGCCACTATTATTTCTTCCACCATTGCAGGCATCATGTCGTTCGACTGGCACTACTTCTACTACGTGTATTTCTTCGCACTGGTGGTTATGGTGATTGTGTTGTTCTTCATTCCGAACGCAGTAAACGACTTGGGTCGTGAAGAAGTAATTTCCACTGAAACTAACGCAGCTCCGAAGCAGCGCAAGAAGATGCCGATTTCCGCGTATTTCGGCATGTTGCTACAGATCATTTTTGCCACTGGTTACGGCTTCTACACTATCAATCTGTCGCTTGCCGCTGAAGAAACCGGCACCATCACCGCAGTACAAGCGGCAACGGTCATCACCATCATTTCCGTGTCTTCCCTGATTGGTGGTCTGTTCTTCGGACTTGTCAAGAGCTTCGTCGGCATGTGGGTTGGCGTGATCGCCATCGCCATGCAAGGTATTGCACTGCTCATTTGGGGTAATACCACTTCGCTTGCCGCTTGGAACGTGGCTGGTGTGCTGCTGGGCGTGGGTTTCTGCTGGTTCATGCCATACGTGAACATTCTGGTGAACGAGCATACCGATCCATCCATCTCTGCACAGGCCACTTCTTATGCGTTCTTCGGCAACTCCGTTGGTTCCTTCATTCCGCCGTATGCATTCGCAGCACTGGGCGCAATCACCGGTATCACCAGCCCGTGGAAGTCCATGAACATGGGTGCCGCATTCATGGTCGTGTGCATCGTGCTCATCCTGGCATTCATGGCGTCGGAAAAGAAGAAGACTGCAGCAATTGTTGCCTGACGGCAATTCGTGTACTGCAACATGCATATTGAAAAATGGAGAAAACAATAATGATTGATATCGAAACCATGGTAGAACCACCCGCGGCGGAGCCACTCAAACCAATCTTCACACCAGTCGATAAAGTCGCGGAATTCCCCCATTCCGATGAGCTGCCGGAAGGTTGCCAAGTATTTGACATCAACACTGACGATTTCTTCTACTCCACGTATATAACGCACGAAACATATGTGACGCGACGTGACGTGGACGGCAACGACCTCGATCTGCAGATGACCATCTACACACCGTTCCATGACGATGGCAACATGCCCGACGGTAAACCAGAAGCAGGTTGGCCGGTAATCGTGATCATACGTGGAGCCGCTTTCTTTAAGCCGAACCTGTCCAGTTTCAACAGTCTATATATTCGACTGGCGGAAAAGGGATATATGGTTGTAGTGCCGGAATATCGTCCAAGCACCGTCGATCCGTTCCCTGCACAAATGCAGGACTGCAAACCGCTGTACGTTATGTGCGCCGCAATGCCGAACGGCTGGATGCTGATCCTAATCGCATCGCATTATTCGGTGACTCTGCTGGCGGCCATACCGTACTTATGGCAGGTTTACCGGTGATCGCGAGCCGGATACTCCAGATTACGGCGAGACCAGTGCTGAAGTGCGCTGTATCATCGACTGGTATGGTCCCACCGATTTGTGAAAATGAACTACTATCGAGTTCGCAAGATCACAATCCTGCGCAATGCCCGGAAGGTATGGAACTCGGCGGCGTTAGTGTGCTGGAAAACCCGGAACTGAGCCGTGCAGCTTCGCCAATGACCTATTTGAGCGCTGACAGGCCGACTCCGCCGACCTTGATTATGCATGGCGGTCGTGATCTGCTCGTACCGTTCAACCAGAGTTGCAGGCTGTATGCGACCATGAAGGTGCTTGATAAAGACGTGACTTCTACAAGCTTGACAATGCCAGCCATGCCGCCTATGGATTCCGCAGTGACAAGGCAATCGGGTTGGTACCTGATTGGCTGCGGAAGCGTTTGTGAAACTGGCGGATAATGCGGTAATGCTGTAAGGTTACCGAACTGCTGCCAAATTGTTGCCGAGTCGATATGAGAAAACGTCAATCCGATGATGTTACGTGCATCTTGGATTGACGTCTTTCGTATTTGCGCTTTTGGGAATACGCGACTTTTATCGCTTGCGGGGGTAGGGGCCGGAGACTTCCCAACCGAGCGACATAAGCGTCTTGCGATCGGCCTTGTCGAGCTTGGTGCAATCCAACGCTTCAATTAGATCCGGACGCAGCTCGTCGGTTTTGGCCAATGCCTCATCGCGGCGGAAACGATCCACTTTCGCATGATTGCCGGAAAGCAGCACGTCCGGAACCTTGATGCCACGCCATTCCGCGGGCTTCGTGTACTGTCGGTGCTCCAACAGCGCGTTCTCGCCCGTATACGATTCCTCAACAATCGAAGCGGCATTGCCCATAAAACCGGGCAGCAGCCGCGTGATCGCCTCCAACATGACCGACACTGCGACCTCGCCGCCGTTCAACACGTAATCGCCGATCGAATATTCGCGCACGTCAATGCCTTGCGCGCGGTAATACTGCGGAATGCGCGCGTCATACCCTTCGTAACGGCCGCAGCCGAACAGCAGATGATCGGCATGGCTCAGTTCCGTCGCATCCTGTTGTGTGAACAGCGGGGCGGAAGGATTCGGAAAAATCAGCACAGGACCTGCGGAAGATGGTGCAATATCAGTTTTTTCGGAATTCTCAGGACCTGCGGAAGATTGTGCAGTGTCGGAATCTGCAGTATCGCAAGAATCGCCAGTATCGAAGGAATCCGCAGAATCCTCAATATTTTCCGTATTTTCGATTACCGCAGGCTCAAGCTGCAGCAGCTCGTCGAGGCATTCGCTCCACACTTCCGGCTTCATCACCATGCCCGCGCCACCGCCGACAGGAGTGTCGTCGACGGAATGATGCACGTCGTGCGTCCAATCGCGCAAATTATGGGCGGTCACTTCCACAAGACCTTTCGCCTGCGCTTTGCCGAGCAGACTGAGGTTCAGCACTTCGAAATATTCCGGGAAAACGGACACGATATCAATCTTCATAATGATTCCAGAATACCGGTATGTCTGCCAAATAGCGGAAAACAAAAGGTGGGCATGGAATCCAATGCCCACCTAATAAGTAATTGCGATCACAGACCCGGAATAAGTCCTCCGGGCGGATCGAGGGTCAGATAGCCCTCTTCGAGGTCGATGTCTGGCACGAGCTCGTCCACGAATGGCACGAGCGCGCTGTTCTCAACCACAACGCCGTCGGCATCCTTCACCGGATTGGCGAGACGAATCTTCAGCAGCCATTGGGCCACTTCTATCACGTCAACGACTTTGCCGACCACCACGCCCGGTTCGAGACCAAGCATATTGTCTTCAGCCAGTCGCGCCTCAAGACCGATGAGGTCTTTCGGATACCACTCGTCGGCTTCAAGCATGTCTTCCGGATCGTCCGCCTCGCCATACAGCACAATGCCGTTGGCCGCTTCGGACTGGTCGCGGTTGTCAATGCCTTCGAACTTGATGATCCAACGGTTTTTGAAGGTACGGGAGTTCTCCACCACATACTCTTCTTCGCCGTCTTTCGTGTACAACACAGCACCGGGAGCGAACCGGTATTCCGGTTCGTCCGTAAAGATCTGCACGGTACTTCGCCTTTGAGCCCTGCGCACGCCCGATACGACAGACCCTCAGCAGCTCGGGCTGTTGAGGGTCGTCAGAATGCATATCACGCACCACGCTAGGATCTCACCTGCGCACGTCCATGATGTCGACGCGCACCTTGTGGTCGGACAGTGCCTGCACCACGGCGCGAATCGCATTTGCCGTGCGTCCGCTGCGTCCGATGACGCGACCGATGTCTTCCGGGTTGACGCGCACGCGAATGAGTTCGCCACGCGCGTTCTCATGGGACTTCACCGAAACGTCGTCGGGGAAATCGACGATGTTCTTAATCAGATGTTCCACAGCCTGGGCGAGCATGATCACTCAGCTTCCGCAGCCGGCTCTCAGCCGGAGCTTCCTCGGTAGCGGCGGCTTCGGCTTCAGCCTTGGCCTTGGCGTCAGCTTCGGACTTTGCAGCCTTCAGCTTCTGAGCCTGAGCCTCAACGGCCTCAACGCGAGCGGCGGCATCCGGGCCAGCTTCAACGGTCTTCAGGGTGCCTTCAGCACCGTCAAGGCCCTTGAACT
>ENA-OQER01000684-OQER01000684.1-human-gut-metagenome-genome-assembly--contig:-NODE-684-length-18040-cov-4.970692_pt1 | contig 18040 bp, 24 predicted proteins | sample MGYA00242797_ERZ504639 | MGnify/ENA primary metagenome ERZ504639 (study PRJEB26092, sample SAMD00036306) | human gut metagenome | host: Homo sapiens | study: EMG produced TPA metagenomics assembly of...
AAACAAAACAACTTGCGAATGCTGATGTGGCTCAGTCGGTAGAGCGTCGCCTTGGTAAGGCGGAGGTCACGGGTTCGATTCCCGTCATCAGCTTACTAAGAAAGATCCTGGGAAACCGGGATCTTTTCGTTATATAAAAAACAGCAGGAGATGGGCAGGAAGAAAAAGACACTATTACAAAAGGTACAGTTATGATTGTGAGGGAAAAAGAAGATGCGTCATTCGCTTGGGGGAAAGAAAGCTCGAATATAAGGATTCCAAAGGACAGGACTGTTATTTCTATTATTCGAACATTGCCGGAACCGATCTGGATATGCTGGGCTATGTGCCCGTTGCAGATATTGAGTCTGAGGCAACGGACTGGAGCATTGTTCTGCTGGTCAGCGGCATGAAAAAGAGAGAATCCAAATCGGAGACATTCAGCGCAAATCCGTTTGAATACGAATTCCTATACGCACCGCTCGGGGACAAGGGCGCTTACGCGTACCAGCAGCCGTGGTATGGATTTTCGGTCAACAAAGACAGCGAAGAGAAAGAGATCGCGGTTGAGTTTCTGCGCTTTATGATGCAGGAAAAAGAGATCGACGAGATGGCCAGTATTAAAGGCCTGCCGTCGGTGGCAGAAAATGGAACCGGCGAGTGGTATGCGGGGTTTCGGGATGCAAAAAGTATTGAGGCAAGTTTCATCAACGACGGCAGCGTGCCGGATTCCATCCGCGCGGCATTGGAGCAGGCGTGTACGGCAATGCAAACGAGGCAGTGCAGGCGTTTGTGGAGCTGTGTGCAGAGAAATAAGATAGGAAAACGAGAAGAGCGACTTATTTGTGAAAACAAGTGGGTCGCTTTTTGGTGCCAAAGATGGTAGAATAGGTACAACAGAAAAAATGAGGTGAAGAAAACAATGGAGTCAAAAAGTAAGGTACTGCAAAAACTGTTCCTTTCCACGCTGTATCTGAGTGCATTTACGTTCGGCGGCGGTTATGTGATTGTGACGCTGATGAAGAAGAAATTTGTGGATGAGTACCACTGGATAGAGGAGAATGAGATGCTCGATCTGGTGGCGATTGCGCAGTCATCGCCGGGGCCGATTGCGGTGAATGGGGCGATTGTTGTCGGGTATAAACTGGCGGGGATGATTGGTGTGCTGGTTTCGATTATTGGAACGATTATTCCGCCGTTTCTGATTATCTCTGTGATTTCGGTCTGCTATCAGGCGTTCCGGGATAATTTTTTCGTGAGCCAGATGCTCGAAGGAATGCAGGCAGGCGTCGGAGCCGTGATTGCATCCGTGACGTATGAGATGGGAGCCGGGGTTGTGAAAGAAAAAGATCCGCTGTCGCTGGTGATTCTTGTCTGTGCGTTTGCAGCAGCCTGTTTTTTCAAGGTCAACGTGATTTATATTGTACTGGTCTGCGGTGCCATCGGTGCGGTGCGGACGATTCTGGCGAAACGGAGGGGTGCGAAATGATTTATTTTCAGCTATTTTTAAGCTTTTTCCAGATCGGCCTGCTCAGCTTCGGCGGAGGCTATGCGGCCATGCCGCTGATTCAGGGACAGGTGGTGCAGGGACACGGCTGGCTTTCGATGTCGGAGTTTACGGATCTTATCACCATCTCTCAGATGACACCGGGGCCGATCGCAGTCAATTCGGCAACCTTCGTCGGAATTAAAATCGCAGGCATCCCAGGAGCGCTCGTGGCAACGTTTGGATGTATTCTGCCGTCGTGTATTCTCGTCACACTGCTTGCGAAGCTATATTTAAAATACCGCGAAATGGCAATGCTCCAGGGAATCCTCCGCTCCCTCCGCCCGGCGGTTGTGGCGATGATCGGTTCCGCAGGGATTTCAATTCTGGTCACGGCGTTTTGGAGCAGTGAAGGAGATACCGTGATCCGGCTGGCGCAGACGAACTGGAGTCTTGTCGTGATCTTTATCATCAGCCTCATCCTGCTGCAGAAAGGCAAAAAGAACCCAATCTTTGTGATGGTACTGGCCGGGGTGATGAAGGTGGCAGTGGCGCTGGTGGAAAAATTTGCGGCATGCTGTGGGACGATTTTTTAAATTCAAAGGTGAATGCTTTTCAGGACGTATTAAACTCAAAAATATATATCGATAAAACAGGATTGCTGGAATACACCAACAGTGTGATTGACACAACATCGAAGTTTATCTGCAACAGCCGCCCCAGAAGATTTGGAAAATCGATCACAGCGGATATGATGACTGCGTACTACAGCAGAAGTCTGGATACAGAAGAAATGTTTGAAAAGCTTAATATTGGTCAGGCGGCAAATCAGAAAATACAGGATGAATATCAAACAGCAGATTCTTAATAGGGAAGGTAAACATAGTGTTATACATTATTTTTGATTTTATAATGGCAGTAATTATGTTTATGTCACTTCCTTTTATTATTGGAATAATGGTAGATATCCGCCATCAGGGAATTGGGTGCTTTGCGGCATGGGTAATATGGGGAGTTATGTTTATCTTATCGTTGAGGCTGTTTAATACTCTGAAATTAAAATGTCAAAAAAAGCCAGAAAAAAGATAAAAAGGATCTTTCTTTCTAAACATGAATCGTGTATAATAAGCATTACTGTTCGGGGCCTGCCTGGAGAAATCCAGAAAGGCTCGATTTATGTCATTTATTTTACACAGCAAGAAAAGGGGGAAACCATGCAGAAACACAGAAAATTTATTGGGGACAAACGGTTTTACCTGATGGTGCTTGGCGTTGCGATGCCGATTATGATTCAGAACGGTATCACCAACTTTGTCAGCCTTCTCGACAACATCATGGTAGGACAGGTCGGCACCGAGCAGATGTCCGGTGTTGCGATCGTCAATCAGCTTCTTTTTATCTATAACCTCTGTATCTTTGGAGGCGTGTCTGGCGCAGGAATCTTCACTGCGCAGTATTTCGGACAGGGCAACGACGAGGGTGTGCGAAACACCTTCCGCTTCAAGCTCTGGATCGGCGTGATCCTGACGGCAGCGGCAATCACTATTTTCCTTGGTGCGCACGAGCCTCTGATTCGTCTCTACCTGACAGGCGATCAGGGAAGCCAGGACATGAATGCGACATTAGCTTATGGCATTTCTTATATGAAGGTCATGCTGGTAGGTCTGCCGCCGTTCCTGTTTGTGCAGCTTTATGCCAGCACGCTGCGCGAATGCGGCGAGACGATGCTTCCGATGAAGCCGGTATCACAGCCGTATTTGTCAATCTGATTTTTAATTATATTTTAATCTACGGAAAATTCGGCGCACCGCAGCTCGGAGTTGTCGGCGCGGCAGTTGCAACGGTGCTGTCCCGTTACGTGGAGATGGCGATCGTGCTGATCCGCACGCACGGAAACAAAGAAAAATATCGTTTTACGAAGCATCTGTACCGCACGATCCGTGTTCCGGCGGCTTTGACGAAACAGATCCTTATCAAAGGAACACCGCTGATGCTGAACGAAACGTTCTGGGCAGGCGGCGTTGCGATCCTGATGCAGTGTTACTCCGTGCGTGGACTGAATGTCGTAGCCGCGATGAATATCTCCAACACGATCTCGAACCTGTTCAACGTCGTTTTCATCGCACTCGGCGATTCCGTTGCCATCATCGTCGGACAGCTCCTCGGAGCCGGAAGGATGGAAGAGGCAAAGGATACCGATACGAAGCTGATCACGTTTTCCGTATTACTCTGCATTGTGATCGGCGCGCTGATGGCGCTCGTGGCTCCAATCTTCCCACGCCTCTACAACACGACGGACGAAGTACGCCACATGGCGGCAATCTTCATCGTGGAAGTGGCCATGTTCATGCCGGTCAATGCATTCCTGCATGCAAGCTACTTTACCCTGCGCTCCGGTGGAAAAACGATCATCACGTTCCTGTTCGACAGCGTCTTCATCTGGGTTGTCAGTGTGCCGGTGGCTTTCTGCCTGAGCCGTTTTACCGGACTTTCGATCTACGCAATCTACTTTATGGTTATGTCGGTTGACCTGATCAAGTGCGTGATTGGATTTGTCCTTGTCAAGAAAGGAGTCTGGCTGCAGAATATTGTGGCGGAGTAAAGAAAAAATCTGTCTGTTTTCCAGTCTGAAAAGGATGGGAGGCGGGCAGATTGCTTTATAAAAAACTTGTTGAATTTTACTGTAAAGCAAAAAAGCCTCCGGGCAGGATCGGACTGCGGCTGAGAGAAAGAAAAAGAGTATTTTTGATAAAATTTCGCAAATGAAGCAGCCGTTTTTGGCGGAAAAGTGGAAATTTTTCATTAATCAAAACACCGGTTGAAATTTAGAGAACGCTTGTTATAATAAGGGTGCAGCGAACAGACATCCCGTGTGACGCGTGAATCTCTCTTCCTATTATTAATGAGACGCAGTCACACATGAAATGGAGGAAAAAAGCGATGGATTACGCAAAAGAATCATTAAAAATGCACTATGAATTACGCGGAAAGCTTGAGGTCACTTCCCGGGCGGCCGTAGATACAAAAGATGCCTTGAGTCTTGCCTATACACCGGGTGTGGCGGCGCGTGCCTGGAAATTCAGAAAGATGTCAACAAGAGCTACGAGCTGACCAGAAGATGGAACACGGTAGCTGTTGTTACAGATGGAACCGCAGTTCTCGGACTTGGAGATATCGGCCCGGAGGCCGGCATGCCGGTCATGGAAGGAAAATGCGTGCTGTTTAAAGAATTCGGTGGTGTCGATGCAATCCCGCTCTGCGTGCGCAGCAGGATGTGGATGATATTGTCAATACCGTGCGTCTTCTCGCAGGAAGCTTCGGCGGTGTCAACCTGGAGGACATCTCCGCACCGAGATGTTTTGAGATCGAGAAGAAATTAAAGGAATGCTGTGATATTCCGATTTTCCACGATGATCAGCATGGAACAGCCGTGATCACACTGGCCGGTGTCATCAATGCGCTGAAACTGGTTGGAAAGAAACTGGATGAAGTCAAAATTGTTACCTCAGGAGCCGGTGCAGCCGGAATCGCCATTATCCGCCTGCTGATTTCGATGGGTCTCAAAAACGTCATCATGACAGACCGCAAAGGTGCGATTTACGAGGGACGCGACGGCCTCAACCCGATCAAAGAGGAGATGGCGAAGATCACAAACTACAACCATGAGAAGGGCACGCTTGCAGAGGTAATCAAAGGAGCCGATATTTTTATTGGCGTTTCTGCGCCGGGTACGCTCACTCCCGATATGGTACGTACGATGCAAAAGATCCGATCATCTTTGCCTGCGCAAATCCGACGCCGGAGATTTTCCCGGACGAGGCGAAAGCAGCAGGAGCAGCCGTTGTCAGCACCGGAAGAAGCGATTATCCGAACCAGGTGAACAACGTACTGTGCTTCCCTGGTATCTTCCGCGGAGCGCTCGACGTGCGCGCATCCGACATCAACGATGAGATGAAGGTCGCAGCAGCTTACGCAATCGCAGGCCTGGTAAGCGATGAAGAGCTGAACGCAGACTACATCCTCCCGGCAGCCTTTGATCCGCGTGTCAAAGATGCGGTGGCAGCAGCCGTTGCAGAGGCAGCAAGAAAGAGCGGCGTAGCGAGAATTTAAACAGAGTTTGATACAAAAGAAAACGACAGAAAAAGGCTTCCCGGACAGCAAGGAAATCCGGGAAGCCTTTTTGCGTATCGTTAAGAAATTATGAAGGAAAGCAGCAGTTACATTCAGCCAGCCAGATCGTCTTCGGCCGGCAGTTCCGGTCCGGTCAGAGCGTACGGATCGAGAATGTCGTCGAGCTGTTTCTGTGTCAGCAGTTCGTCTTTCAGAACCAGAGAAGTAACACTCTCGCCCGTCTTCAGCGATTTCTTTGCAATCGAGGCCGCTTTCTGGTATCCGATATACGGGCAGAGCGCCGTTGTGATGCCGACACTCTTCGAAACGAGATCCTCGCACCGTTTCTCATTTGCGGTAATGCCGAGAATACAGTTCTTCACAAGCGTATTCACAGCGCCTGTCATCGAGGTGATGGAAGAGAACAGGGAGTAGAAGACAACCGGTTCAAACGCGTTCAACTCCATCTGGCCAGCCTCAGCCGCCATCGTGATTGTGGTGTCGTTTCCGATGACATGGAAGGCAACCTGTGTCACAACCTCCGGGATAACCGGGTTGATCTTGCCCGGCATAATCGAGGATCCGTTCTGCATCGGCGGCAGGTTGATCTCGCCGAATCCGGTCCGCGGTCCGCTGGACAGCAGGCGCAGGTCGTTGCACATCTTGGAGAGGTTGACGGCGCAGGTCTTTAACGTGTTGGAGATCGTCACAAATCCGTCGAGGTTCTCCGTCGCGTCAAACAGATCGTCCGCCTGCATCAGCGGATAGCCTGTCACAGCAGCGAGGGTCGGCACGATGTGGTGGAGATAGTAATCGGAAGCATTGATCGTCGTACCGATGGCTGTTCCGCCGAGGTTCAGGGTGAACAGCTCTTTTCTGGCGCATTCGATCCGGCGGATATCACGCTCGATCATCGTTGCGTAAGCGTGGAAGCTCTGGCCGAGACGCATCGGAACGGCGTCCTCAAGCTGGGTTCTTCCCATCTTTAAAATGTGGTCAAATTCCTGGGACTTATCGAGCAGTGCTGCGTGGAGTGACTCGAGCGCATGCAGAAGATCCGGGAGCAGATCGAGTACGGTCAGTTTTCCTGCACTTGGGATAACGTCGTTTGTGGACTGTGCCATGTTGACGTGGTCATTCGGGTGGACAATGGTATAATCACCCTTGGTGCCGCCCAGGATTTCGATGGCGCGGTTTGCGATGACTTCGTTTGCGTTCATATTAGCACTCGTTCCGGCGCCGCCCTGGATGCCGTCAACGATGAACTGGTCTTTTAATTTGCCGGCAATGATTTCATCACAGGCATAGATAATGGCAGCCGCTTTTTCCTCCGGCAGTCTCTGTGCTTCGCGGTTGGAGATGGCAGCTGCCTTTTTAATTTTCGCCAGATTCTGGATCATGACCGGGTGGATCGACGTTCCCGTGATGGGAAAATTCCGTTTTGCCCGCAGGACTGTACCCCGTAGTAGGCGTCGGATGGGACTTCAAGGGAACCAATGGATCTGCTTCAATTCTTGTCTTCATAATAATCTCCTTCTTTCTGCACGCATTGAGTTGTGTATATTGTCTGAAACAATTCTTGCTTTGCCTTTCGATACCGGAAGAATAACACCAGGGCAGAAATTTGTAAATACCGCCGCTGAAGAACTGTGGAATCTTATTTATTTTTGTATTTGATTTTAAATACCAAGGGAAAGAGGCACTTTTACTTATTTTTCGAAAGCAGTTTCCGCGAGGACACGTTTTCGTAGACAAAAAACGGCGAACGTGATATGCTGAACAGTATAAAAGTGAAAAAACAGGAGAGCAGCGTATGAAACATGAAAAAAGCAAGAACGATGCGATGCGCCATGAGCTCGATCACATCGATGCAAAATCCTGAATCTCCTTCGGGAAAACGCCAGGATGCCGCTGAAAGAAATCGCGGAACACGTATTTTTATCCTCCCCGGCAGTTTCCGCCAGAATTGAGCGGCTGGAGAAGGAAGGCTACATTACAGGATATCAGGTCAAATTAAATCCGGCGCTTTTGGGATATCCGATCAAAGCGTTCATCAACTCGAGGTTGAGCCGGTTCAGAAAAAAGAATTTTATCCCTATATTGAAAAAGGTCCACAATGTCGTGGAATGTAATTGCGTTACCGGTGATTACTCCATGCTCATTGAGGGCCTTTTTGTTAGTACCATTGAGCTCGACCAGTTTATCGGCGAGCTGCAGCATTTTGGACGGACGCGGACGCAGATCGTGTTCTCGACCTCCGTGGAGCACCGCCAGGTGACCGCACACGAGGCAGAAGAATAGGCACCGGTCCGCTCCGGCGGCTTTGTGTACCGAAAAAATGCTTTGCAGGAGAATGCTTTTGTGTTATAGTGATAGAATACACAGAGCATTTTGCGCCCTTTTCGGGACAGTGCTCCAAACGAAAAGATTCGAGGGAGGCCTGACCTTATTATGGAAGAAAAAGAAGTTGTTTCCAAAAATTTTATCGAGCTTGCGATTGACAAAGATCTGGCAGAGGCGTTTACGACCATGTATGCACACGATTCCCGCCGGAGCCAAACGGCTATCTTCATATCGGACATGCAAAATCCATCCTGTTAAACTACGGTTTATCACAGGAGTACAACGGAGAGTTCCACATGCGTTTCGATGATACAAACCCGACGAAAGAGAAAACCGAGTTTGTTGATTCCATCAAAGCCGATATCCAGTGGCTTGGTGCAGACTGGAAAGATCATCTGTACTACGCATCCGATTATTTCCCACAGATGTATGAGGCAGCCGTAAAACTGATCAAAAAAGGAAAAGCATTCGTCTGCGATCTGTCCGCAGAGGAGATCCGTGAGTACCGCGGAACCTTAACCGAGCCTGGAAAAGAGAGCCCGTACCGCAATCGTTCCGTGGAGGAAAACCTGGACCTGTTCGAGCGCATGAAAAACGGCGAATTCGAGGACGGAAGCAAAGTACTCCGTGCGAAAATCGATATGGCATCACCGAACATCAACATGAGAGACCCGGTTATCTACCGTGTAGCCCATATGCATCACCACAGAACCGGCGATACCTGGTGCATCTACCCGATGTACGACTTCGCGCATCCGATCGAGGACGCCATCGAAGGCATTACCCATTCTATCTGTACGCTGGAGTTTGAGGACCACCGTCCGCTGTACGACTGGGTTGTACGCGAGCTGGAATATCCGATGCCGCCGCGCCAGATTGAGTTTGCAAAGCTGTATCTGACCAACGTGGTTACCGGAAAACGTTACATCAAAAAGCTGGTAGAGGACGGCGTGGTAGACGGCTGGGATGACCCGCGTCTCGTATCCATCGCAGCACTCCGCCGCAGAGGCTTTACACCGGAGTCCATCAAGAAATTCGTAGATCTGTGCGGTGTATCAAAAGCAAACAGCTCCGTTGACTATGCGATGCTGGAGTACTGCATCCGCGAGGATCTGAAGCTGAAAAAAGCCCGTACCATGCAGTCTTAAATCCGGTGAAACTTGTCATCGACAACTATCCGGAAGACCAGATTGAGATGCTGGAAGTACAGAATAACCTCGAGAATCCGGAGCTTGGCAGCCGTCAGGTACCGTTCGGAAGAGAACTGTACATCGAGCGCGAAGACTTCATGGAGGAGCCGGTCCGCAAATACTTCCGTATGTTCCCGGGCAATGAAGTCCGCTTGATGAACGCATACTTCGTCACCTGCACCGGATGCGAGAAAGACGAGAACGGAAATATTACCGTAATCCATGGAACGTACGATCCGGAGTCCAAGGGAGGAAATTCCCCGGACGGAAGAAAAGTAAAAGGAACAATCCACTGGGTAGCAGCAAAGACCGCTGTCAAAGCAGAGTGCCGTCTGTACGAAAACTTGATTGATGAGGAGAAGGGCGTTTACAACGAGGATGGTTCCATGAATCTGAATCCGAATTCCCTGACCGTATTAAAAGAGTGCTATCTGGAGCCGTCTTTAAAAGATGCGAAAGCATATGACAGCTTCCAATTTGTCAGAAACGGATTCTTCTGTGTAGACGCAAAAGATTCCAAAGAGGATGCGCTGGTGTTCAACCGTATCGTATCCCTGAAGAGCTCTTTCAAGCTACCGGCAGCGAAATAAATAAGAATTTTGAAATGGAACAGAGCAGCCGCATGGATGAAACCGACATCCCAAGCGGCTGTTCTTTTTGTCAGGAGAGATGGGAAGATGAATGAATTGACGATTTCGCTGGATCCGCATCGGAAGACACCGCTCTATGAGCAGATCTACGGTTTTATCCGCGAGGAAATCCGCGGCGGACGGATCCGTGCAGGGGAGCGGCTGCCGTCGGCGCGGGCGCTTTCGGGCTATCTGTCGGTGAGCCGGAGTACCGTGGATCTGGCGTATGAGCAGCTGGTATCCGAAGGGTATCTAGAGAGTGTGCCGTGCAAAGGCTACTTTGTCTGTGAGATTGAGGGGCTGTACCGCCTCGATGAAAAGAAAGAGGAGACAAAAGAGGATGATGCCGCGGAACAGACGCCGTTCCGCTACGATTTTGCGTGACCGGCACGGCGCCGGGCGGATTTCCGCAGAACAGCTGGAAGAAGATCTCGAAAGAAGTCCTGCTGGACGCAGATGACAGCCTGTTCCAGCTCGGGGATGCGAAGGGCGAGCACGGTCTTCGGGAGGCAATCCGCGACTATCTGCACCACGCACGCGGCGTGAACTGCCGCACGGAGCAGATCATCGTCGGAGCGGGAAATGATTATCTGCTGATGCTGCTTTCGGTGATCTTAGGGCGTGGCCATAAAGTGGCGATGGAAAATCCGACCTACATCAGTGCCTACCGCTGTTTTGCGAAGCTCGGCTATGCGATGTGTACGATTTCGATGGACGAAGCGGGCATGCGGCCGGCGGAGCTGGAAAAAAGCGGGGCGGATCTGGCGTACATCATGCCGTCGCACCAGTTCCCGATGGGCATGGTCATGCCGATGAAGCGGCGGATGCAGCTCCTTGCGTGGGCATCGAGGGAAAATGGGCGGTATCTGATTGAGGATGATTATGACAGTGAATTCCGCTACAAGGGCCGCCCGATCCCGGCACTGCAGGGCAATGACACAGAGGGAAAAGTGATCTATCTTGGAACGTTTTCGCGGGCGATTGCGCCGTCCATCCGCATCAGCTACATGGTGCTGCCGGAGACGCTGCTGCCTGCCTACGAGGAGAACGGAAGATGCTTTTCCGCGACAGTTTCGAAGACGGACCAGAAGATTCTGGAAGAGTTTATGCGGAGCGGCGCGTTCGAGCGCCATCTGAACCGGATGCGTGCACAGTATAAAGGGAAACACGATCTGCTGATCCGGCTTCTGAAGGAGTTTGGGCGGGAGTACACGGTGTCCGGCGAGAATGCGGGCGTCCATGTGCTGGTCCACCTGCCGAGAGGACTCTCCGAAGCGGAGGCGGTGCAGCGGGCAAAAGAGGATGGCGTGCGCGTGTACGGGCTGGAACGGTACTGCATCGGCGCTGCCGCAGATCCCGCACAGGGCGGCACAGTGCTGCTTGGGTACGCCGGGCTTTCTGATGAGGAGATTGCAGAGGCAGCTACGATTCTGAAAAAGTGCTGGAATGCGTGAAAAAAGATATGAAAAAAACGGATTGCTTCGCCAGTAACAAAAACTGACGGAACAATCGTTTTTACTGTTTGATAGAGAGTTACAATGCGGACAGGATCAGCAGCCCAGCTCTTCGGTCAGCTCGCAGATCTCATCGATGATCGATCCAATCGTCTCGATCGTATCGAGAAGCGGTGCATCCGTCGAGATATCAACGCCGGCCATTTTTGCCAGCTCTTCCGGTGTCTTCGTGCTTCCGGCGGTCAGTACCTTTTTCCAGTCATCGACAGCGGTCTGGCCTTCGGTTTCGATGCGCTTGCAGACCTGTGTGGCAACGGTCAGTCCGGCGCTGTAGGTGTAGGAGTAAAGTCCCATATAGTAATGCGGCTGGCGCATCCAGGTGAGCGCTGCGTCATCGGAAATTTCCACATCATCGCTCCAGAACTTCTGCAGGGTCTCTTTCATAATGCTGCTTAACGTCTCAGCCTGTACGCTGTCGCCGGCATCGATGAGCTTGTAAACCTCGCGCTGGTAAGCAGCCTCCATCAGATGGGTGACGAAGTTATGATAATATGTGTTGCTGATCATACAGCTTAAAACCCAGCGGCGGAACCGTTTGTCCGGGGTTGTTTTCAGCAGATAATGAGCCATAAGAAGCTCGTTCATGGTAGACGGCGCCTCGACAAAATAAGAGGAAACCTCGGTATCGAGAATCGCCTGTGCGCCGTTGCAGAGACGGAAATGGCCGGCGTGGCCGAGTTCATGCGCCAGCGTGAAAACATCTGCCATGCGGTTATTCCAGCTTAAGAGAATAAAGGAACCTTTTCCGTACGGGCTGGCACAGAAGCCGCCGGTGGATTTTCCCTGGTTCTGTGCAAAGTCAACCCAGCGTTTTTTGTATGCCTCCTGAATCATGGAAACGTAATCATCACCGAGAATGGCAAGGCCTTTTTCGATGTACTGTTTTGATTCCTCGATCGTGACAGACGGATCGTACTCCGGGTCGACGGCGATTTTCAGATCGGCGAAGGTCATGCGGTCAAGGTTGTGAACCTTTTTCAACAGGCGGGCATATTTGCGCATATGCGGAGCCAGGCGGGTGGTGATGAGATCGATCTGGCGGTTGTACAGCTCACGGCTGACCTGCTGCGGGAACAGCAGAGAATCGATGACGGAATCGAAGCCGCGCAGCGTGGCCATGGTCTTTTCTGTCTGCAGCTGGGCATTGTAAGCAGCTGCCGTTACATTTTCGTACTGTCTGATTTTTGCAGAAAAGGCGGAGAATGCACTGCGGCGGATATCGGTGTCTTTTTCGTACTCGTAATTATCCTCAAACAGGGAGTAGCCGAGCGGATATTCTTTTCCGTTTACGGTGAAAGAATCAAATTTCATATCGGCAAGCTTTGCCATGTTGTAGATCTGGTACGGAGCCGAGAAGGTCTGGGACAGAGCGGAAATGGCACGCTCGGTTTCCGGGCTCAGGCGGTGTGCCTTGTTGCGGAGAATCTCGGCGAGATAGCAGCGGTTCGTATCTGACTGCTGCATGGCCTCGTTCAAAACATCCTCGGACTGTTCGGAAAGCTCGCTCTCGATAAAGGTGAGACGGCTGAAAATCTCAGAGATCAGGCTGTTGATGCGGTCGTTGCGCGTCTGGTTTGCACTGTTGTAATAGTCGACAGAGACGGCGAGATCGCAGTAGTTGGCGGTCAGTGTGATCAGACGGTAGACCTCCTGGTAATCGTCGAGGCAGTGGTTGATCGTGGCTGCATCGGTGAGGTTTCCTTTGTAGGATGCTTCCATAGAAAGACTTAATTCTTTCATTTTCTGCGCATCAGCCAGCATGGCCTCCTCGGTTGGATAAATTAAAGACAGGTCCCAGGTAAGTTCTACAGGAACGTCATCGCGTTTTGCAAGTTCCATAACAATCTCCTTTCCATAAAAAAGGGGAGGTTTCCCTCCCCAGGAATTACTTCCTTACGTTTCTATATTCTGTTTTTTGGTTTTATTCTGCGGTTACTTCGCTTTCTTCCTGCGGAGAAACTTCACGATCCGCAGCAGACGGTGTTTCTTCTGCGGCGCCTGCAGTTTCTTCTGTTGTTTCTTCCTCGCAAGAATCCGCTTCATCATCGCCAGATTCAGCTTCCGGCGCTTCACATGCGCTTTCGTTATCGTCCGCACAGCTTTCTTTTTCAGCGTCTTCTTCTTCGGACTCTGCGGTTTCGCTTTCAGCTTCTGTATCAGCTGTTTCGGAACCTTTATTGCAAGCTGCAGATTCCGGATCCGGTGCAGCATCCTCCGCACCTTTCGTTTTCGGAAGGGTCGTATAAGTACGTTCAGCAGGAGCAGGCTCTTCCTCTTCAAATTCGTCTTTAAAATCGTCAAAATCTGTTTCAAGATCTGCTTTTCCTTTCCGGATAAAATAGACTGCCGCACCGCAGGCTGCGCCGACAGCGGCAGAAGCCAGAGTAAGCAGAATACGTTTTGATTTTCGTGACATCTCGATTCAAGTCTCCTTTCAAATGCCGTCCTTTGAAACTATTGTAATACAGTTTCAACAAAAAAGAAAGTAAAATCTTACAGAATTCGGAAAAAGTGCCAAAGAAAACAAGAAAAAGAAGGTTTCCTGACACAGAAACAGAATCAGGCAAGGATAAACTTACGAAGAATCTCCGCCACGCCGCTGTGATTGCAGTCGTTTTCCGTGATATAATCGGCACTCGCCTTTACGGCATCGGTCGCATTTTTCATGGCGGCACCGACGGCAGCGGCCTCGATCATCGAAATATCATTTTCCTGATCTCCGGCAGCCACGGTGTTGGCAAGCGGAATCTGAAGAAGCTCGCAGAGTTTTTTCACGGCATGGCCCTTGGAAACGTGTTCCGGGACATGCTCGAGGTAATGCGGGCTGGAGTAGAACATCGAAATTTTTCCTTTTGCCCACGGCTCCATGGCAGCGCGGTAAGCGTCCATTTTTGCACGGTCGTGGAGATCAATCACGATCATCTTGCATGGTTCCTCGGCGAGGTGCTCCGGCAGAAGCGGATCTTCCACGACGGGAATGTGGATTGCCTGTGTGTAAACGCGCGTTTCCTCGCCTGCATGGCGGCAGAGAAGGGAGGTGTCGGAGTAGGTGTGGCAGTAGAGGCCTGCCTCCTGCGTTTTTTCAAAGATCACGCGTGCATATTCGAGCGGAATCGTGCGGCGGTACAGCGTTTTCTTTGCCGCGCAGTCGTAAATCAGTCCGCCGTTGAATGCGATGGCATAGCAGCCTTCGCGGTCTAGTCCGAGCTCTTTTAAGATCGGCAGAAAGCCGGAGAGCGGGCGGCCGGTGTTGAACACAATTTTGTGGCCGGCAGCAAGTGCCTCTGAAATGGCATCCATGTTTTCTTTTGTCACCTGCTTTTCGGAATTCAGCAGGGTATCATCCATATCGGTAAAAAATATTTTCACAGTCTGATTCATATTCTCTTTTTTCCTTTCCAAGAATCTGAAAAACAGTTTCATTTTAGCATAAAGTGCCGGAAAAGAAAATATGGTTGCGCAGGGAAAAAATACAGGATATAATGATTGCGGACAAGAAGAGAGAGAAGAAAGAAAATCGAAGAACAAAAGAGACAATGAAGGGAAGTCAGAATATGATAAAAGCTTGTATCTTTGACCTGGACGGCACCATCGCAGACACTGTAGAGTCGATTGCGCACGCAGTCAACCGCGTTCTGGAACATTTTGGACTTGTGCCGCGCCCGGTAGAAGCCTTCAACTTTTACGCCGGAGACGGTTTCGATCTGGCAGTGGAGCGCGCTTTAAAAGACGCCGGAGATGCAGAGCTCAACTATCTGCAGGAGGCATCCGCCTTGGCCGCGCGTGGTTCAACGAGGACCCGCTGTATCACGTAAAACCGTATCCTAATATGCGGGAAACCCTGACCGCGCTGCGGGAAGAAGTTCCGATTGCCGTATGTTCCAACAAGCCGCACGAGGCGGCCATCCACGTCGTGGAGAGCGTGTACGGACCGGGCTTTTTCAACCGGATTCAGGGGCAGACCGCAGAAATCCCGAGAAAGCCGTCTCCGATCGGTGCGCTCGCGATTGCAGACGCACTCGGCGCCAGACCGGAAGAGTGCCTGTACTTTGGCGATACCAATACGGATATGCAGACCGGAAACGCCGCAGGCATGTTTACCGTTGGTGTGACGTGGGGATTCCGCCCGCGCCAGGAGCTGATCGACAACCATGCGATGGAGCTGCTCGACCGGCCGGAGGAAATCTTAACGCTTTTTCACAGAAAGAATCAGGAAAAATAAAACGAACAGAGGAGAAAACCAGAATGGGAGAATATACTGAAGAATGCATCAACACATTTTTAATGAATCAGGGCCAGTTATTCGACGAGCCGGTGGCTGAAAATTACGATGAGGCAGAGGCCTTTCTGGAGGACTGCCTTGCAGTCGTTGCCGACAATCTGGACGACGTGCGCGCCTACATGGAAGAAGAGGGCATGGACGTGGAAGAAATGTCGGATGCAGAATTAGAAGAGCAGAGCGAAGTCTTTGCCCTGCCGGACGGCCAGTATCTGATCGTGATGGGATAAAAAAACGAGAGGAAATTAAAAAAAGAATGAAATATGATGTCATTATTATCGGCGCAGGCCCGTCAGGTATTTTCTGTGCCTATGAACTGCTGAAAGAAAAACCGGATCTGAAGGTGCTGATGATCGAAAAAGGACGTTCGATCGAGAGCCGTCAGTGTCCAAAGAGAAAAACGAAAAATGCGTGAACTGCAAACCGTGCTCGATCACAACGGGATTTGCCGGAGCAGGCGCATTCTCCGACGAAAGCTTTCTCTTTCCCCGGATGTCGGTGGAATCTGCCGGAGATTTTAGGATATGAAAAGACGGTTGAGCTGATCCATGAGTCCGACCAGATCTATCTGGATTTCGGCGCAGACAAGAATGTTTACGGTGTCGATAAAGAAAAAGAGATCCGTGAGATCCGCCGCAGAGCGATCAACGCCAACCTGAAGCTGATCGAATGTCCAATCCGCCATCTCGGAACCGAGGAGGGATACAAGATTTACAGCCGCCTCGAGGATCACTTAAAAGAGATCGGCGTGGAAATGAAATTCAACACGATGGTCAATGATATTACGATCGAGGACGGCCGTGCGACAGCTGTAACACTTGAGGACGGAACGGTTTACGAGGCAGATGAGATTGTCTCCGCAGTAGGCCGCGAGGGAGCCGACTGGTTCTCACATATCTGCAACGGCCACGGCATCGAGACCGAGGTCGGAACCGTCGATATCGGTGTCCGCGTGGAAGTCCGCGACGAGGTCATGGAGTTCCTGAACAAGAACCTGTACGAGGCAAAACTCGTTTACTATACCCCGACTTTTGACGACAAAGTGCGTACCTTCTGTACGAACCCGTCCGGTGAGGTGGCAACTGAGTATTATGAAAACGGTCTGGCAGTTGTAAACGGTCACGCCTACAAATCCCAGGAGTCAAGACAAACAACACGAACTTGCCCTCCTGGTATCCAAGAACTTACGAAACCATTTAAAACCCCGATCGAGTACGGCAAACAGATCGCACAGCTTTCCAACATGCTCTGCGACGGCAAGATCCTCGTTCAGACGTACGGCGATTTCAAACGCGGAAGAAGAACGACAGAAGAGCGTCTCTGCCGCAATAACCTGATCCCGACCTTAAAAGATGCCGTTCCGGGCGACCTTTCCCTGGTATTCCCGCACCGTATCATGGTCGACATTGCCGAGATGATCGAAGCCCTCGACAAAGTAACACCGGGTATCGCCAGCGATGAGACACTGCTGTACGGCGTAGAAGTCAAATTCTATTCCAACAAAGTTGTCGTAGACAAAGACTTCTGCACCAGCGTCAAAGGCCTCCGCGCCATCGGCGACGGCGCATCCGTAACCCGCGGCCTCCAGCAGGCAAGCGCAAACGGACTGTCGGTTGCGAGAAGCATTCTGAAAAGCATGAAATAAGAGAGAACGAAAAAAGATCCTTCGTCTGTGAAATGAGACGGAGGATCTTTTTTTTGCGCCGAAAAGAGGGGTGTTTCAGATTATATGCCGTACAGCTTCCGGAACTGCTTCGGCGTTGTCCCGGTCTGCTGGCGGAAAACCGAGATAAAGTAGCTGACATCGCGGTAGCCGCAGAGGGCGGCGATGCCGTCGAGCGTAGTGTAGGGACGGCTGATGAGAAGCTCCTTGGCGCGGCTGATGCGCAGAACGCTGATGTACGAGCGGACAGAGCTGCCGACAAAACGCTGGAACAGGCGTGTCAGATACTGCGGCGTGATATGGAGCTGTTCCGCGAGATCATCCACATTGAGCGGGTCGGAAAGATGACTTCGATTTCCTGCATTGCCGGGCGGACATACTGGAGATACAGCGGATGCTCCGTCCGGGAAAGGCCGGTGCGGAGCTGGGAAAGGCGTGTCAGGAACTCAAAGCATCCGACGGAGAGCGCAGCATCGTCGATGTCATTTTTCAGAAAATGTGAGTCGATTATGCGGTCAATCCATTCCTGAAACCACGCGCCTCTGAGGCCGGAACGAAAGATACGGCGAGACGGCACAGATTTTATAGAGATCATCGGAGAGCTTTCCGTCAAAGGTCAGAAAGGATGTAAACCACATCCCGCTGCCGTCGTTTTCGCGGTATTCATGCGGCACATGCGGAGCAATCAGAACACCGTCACCTGGTTTCAGCAAAAGTTTCTGGCCTTCGAGGGTCAGCAGCCTTCGCCGCGTTCCGTCTGGATCCAGTGATATAAGGGGAATCCGTTCGGGCGGCACAACGGGCTCCTGCAGCCAGCGGTTGCCGATGCTGTCAGCGGAGAGGGAAA
>ENA-OQER01000685-OQER01000685.1-human-gut-metagenome-genome-assembly--contig:-NODE-685-length-18019-cov-2.958976_pt1 | contig 18019 bp, 25 predicted proteins | sample MGYA00242797_ERZ504639 | MGnify/ENA primary metagenome ERZ504639 (study PRJEB26092, sample SAMD00036306) | human gut metagenome | host: Homo sapiens | study: EMG produced TPA metagenomics assembly of...
AAGGCCAGCACATAATCCAGCAGGATGGACTGCCAGCCCCAGCTTACCGCGCCCTGGATGAATACCTGGAGTACGCCGAAGGCAAAGCAGGCGATGAAGCCGCCTCCCATGCCCCAGCGCACGCAGAAGAACAGCAGGGGGAGCATCTCCAGCGAGATGGAGCCGCCCTGGGGCAGCTCAAATACCTTGAGAAGCCCCAGCACCAGGGCAAGGGCGATCATGAGTCCGCCTTCGCAAAGCATCCGCACCAGCAGATACATACGGCGGCGGCCAGGGGCTTTTGTGGTGACAGGTTCAGACATAGAGCTCATTCCTCCTAAAAAATGTACCGCAGCGCAAACCGGAAACAGCGCAATGCGGTACGGGAGAAACGACCTCTATCGTCGAATACTCTTCCTACGCCGGCATTACCCGGATCAGGTTCAAGGGTCTCTGCTTCCAGCAGATCTCAGCCTCACGGCGCCTGTTTTCATGTCCGCTTTCAGTATAGCCGCTCTCCGCCAAAAGTCAAGCCCCGGCGGTATATCGACCGCCCGGGTCACATATTCTGGAACAAGCACACTTTGGCGGGAGGGAGTAGTCATGAAGGTGATCCGGAACAGCGGGCGCTGCTGCTGGGAGAGTACATCGTGGAGCATGGGGCCACCGTGCGGGCGGCGGCGCGGGCCTTCGGCTGCAGCAAGTCCACCGTACACAAAGACGTATCGGTGCGGCTGCGGACGGTAGGCCCGGAGCTGTTCCGGCAGGTGCAGATGGTGCTGGCCCGGAACAAGGCCGAGCGCCATCTGCGGGGCGGCGCGGCCACCCGGGAAAAATACCACAAGCCTCGTTAGCGGAAAGCGGCGGTGTCCAGGCACCGCCGCTTTGTCATGTCATCTGGTGGAACTGCTCCAGCGCCGCCTTTTCCAGCCGGCTCACCTGTGCCTGGCTGATGCCGATCTCCCGGGCCACCTCCATCTGGGTCTTGCCTTTGAGGTAGCGCAGTTCCATGATGCGCTTTTCGCGCGGGGTGAGGCCCGCCACGGTCTGGCGGAACTGCAGGCCGCTGATCCAGCTGTCCTCGCCGTCCGGGTCCCGCACCTGATCGATCACATACATCGCATCGCCGCCATCGGTGTACACCGGCTCTTCCAGACTGATCGGCTCCACCACCGATTCCAGCGCCGCCGTCACTTCCCGGCGAGTGAGCCCGGCGCTCTGGGCGATCTCGTCCATGGTCGGCTCGCGGCCCAGCTGCTTTTCCAGCGCTTTCGCGGCTCTGCATGGCCCGGTAGGCGGTATCCCGCAGGCTGCGGCTCACCCGCAGGGCATTGTTGTCCCGCAGAAAACGCCGGATCTCGCCAATGATCATGGCACGCCGTAGGTGGAGAAGCGCACCGGCTGGGCGGGGTCAAAATGATCGATGGCCTTGATCAGCCGATGCACCCCACCTGAAACAGGTCGTCCAGATTTTCGCCGCGCTGGGCGAACCGCTGTACCACGCTGAGCACCAGCCGCAGGTTGCCTTCCACCATTTGTTCCCGGGCTGCTGCATCACCGGCGTGGGCGCGGGCCAGCAGTTCCCGCTTTTCGGCTTCGGTCAGCACAGGCAGCTTTGCAGTGTTCATGCCGCACAGCTCCACTTTGTTGTACATCCAACGCCCCCGGTCTGTTTTTGTTCTCACCGGGAGTATGGCCCTGCGGGCAAAGCACTATGCACGGGAAAAACTGGGAGCCGTTATTCGTTTTCCAATTGTACTTTTAAGGTATGGATGATTCGTTTTCCAGCCGGGAAATGTAGCTTTGGCTGATGCCCAGTGCGTCGGCGGCCTCCTTCTGGGTGCGCTCAATGCCGTCCGCCAGACCAAAGCGCAGCTCCATGATCTGCCGTTCCCGCGGGGACAGGCTGTCCACGGCCCGGCGAAGAACGGCGCGCTCCGCATCTTGCTCCAGCCGCTGGCTGATCTGGTTCTCATCACTGCCCAGAATATCAGAAAGCAGCAGCTCGTTGCCGTCGCCATCCACGTTCAGCGGTTCGTCGATGCTGGCTTCCTGACGGCGGTTGGAGCTTTTGCGTAAGTACATCAGAATTTCATTGCCGATGCAGCGGCTGGCGTAGGTGGCCAGCTTGATGCTGCGCTCCGGCGTGAAGGTGTTCACCGCCTTGATCAGCCCGATGGTGCCAATGCTGATCATGTCCTCGGCAGGCACACCGCTGCTTTCGTACTTTTTGGCAAGGTACACCACCAGCCGCAGGTTGTGGGTGATCAGGTCGTCCCGGGCAGCGGCATCGCCTGCAGCCATACGAGCCAGCAGGACCTTTTCCTGTTCCGGGGTCAGGGGCGGGGGCAGGCTGGGCGCGCCCGCCAGAAAATGTGCGCCGCCGCAATAGCCCAGCCGTGCAAGGAGCCAACGCCAGAACCGGTGCAGAACATGAAACATGAATACCCCTCCTGTACATCTATAAGTATCGATCGCATCAAGCGCTTCTCAGCGGATGCCCAGCTGTACGGCCAGTTCGCTGCCCAGCAGAGCTGTCCATGGCTGCTGTGTTTCCGGGCGGCAGAATGCGGCCAGAATACCCGCTGCACTGCCTTTGCTGGTGCGCAGGGCCTTGGCCGGAACGGCAGGCAGCACACATGCCCGGCAATGGTGGTGCAGGGCACCAGCCGCACCCGCAGCTCCGGCGGCGGTGCCGTGCCGCAGGCAAAATAACGGTCCAGAAATGTGCGCAGCTCCTGCGGCAGGGCGCTGCGCACGGCAGGGTAATAGACCAGAACCACTGCCTGCCCGGTCAGCGGGTCCTGCACTGAGAAGCCGGTGTCGCAGAAAGCCTGTACGGAGAGGGCTGCACCTTCCAGCTCCAGCACAGCGGCAAAGCAGCGGGTGCCTGCACGGCCAAAGCAGAACAGTACGCCGCGCAGCACGGCAAGCACTGCACCGCAGCACAGCAGCAGCCGGCCCGGAGACAGCGGCAGATAGACGCAGAGATTTGCGCTTTGCACTCCGGGCAGCAGCACGGCTCCGCACAGCAGCAGGTTCAGCAGCAGATACCACACACACAGCTGCACAAAATTGCGCAGGCCCGGCACGCCGTAAGCCGCAGCTACAGCAGCACAGCAGGTGAACACCTTATAAAGGAAAGCTGCAGGGCCGGGCAGCTCCGGCAGCAGAATGCCCAGCCGAAGCTGCTGCCGCTGCCCGCACTGCCCGCCATCAGCCGCAGGCCGCTGCACTGCCGCGCACACAAAAGCCCTGCGCCCAAAAGCAGCGCTGCTGCGGCCAGAAAGTTCGTCAGCAGCAGTTCGTCCAGATAGATCACGGTTTTCATACACGATCCCTTTCAAATTCCAGTATCTTCCAATTCCGCAAAAAACCATGTCGCTGTGTGCAAAAAAGCGGCTTCTGTAAGAATTTTGAGACCGGATTTCACAGTCTATCACATTTTTCACATTTTTTCAAAAAAGTACTTGAACATTTCTGGAAAGTGTGGTATATTATTGCCATCCTAGTAAGGGACGTAAGCCAAACAAATGGCTTGCAAATATCTTTCTAAATTTGAAGGGAGAAATTCATTATGATGATGCCTGCAACTTCTCTGCTGTTGCAGAAAACGAGATGACCTACGTTGTTGGTGGTAGCCTGGTTGATGTCCTGGCTCCTGCTATGACCACTGCTAACTGGCAGAACGTTTCTACCAACGTGATCAAGATCGTTGGCAACGCTTTCCTGGCTAAGCACACCACCAATCTGCTGGGCGAGCTGTTCGATGGCAACTATGTTCCCGGCGATGTGATCGGCTACTCTATTAAGAATCTGGATAAGGCTTACAACAAGGGCTACGGCACCTTCGAGAACAACGCTTGGGGCCTTGCTGTTGGCGCTCTGAACGTCGGTATGCAGATCCTGGGCGGCCTGTCCGCTATCTACACCCTGGGCAGCAGCCCCATCGGTCTGGAGACCAAGGGCAATAACAATACTGCCAATATGCTGTAAGCCTAGCCCGTTCTGAATGAGCTGGATGGCTTGATTTGACATAGCGTTTGCTATGTCAGATAAAAAGAGCTAGAGACCCCGCACAAGACAAGCAATTGTTTTGTGCGGGGTTTTTGTTTGCATAAAAAACTTAGCAGGCTGTGGGAAAACGGCGCAGGATGGAGCAGGATAGGACGATCTCAAAAAAATCTCCATTGGCAGACAAACTGCTGCAGAATTTTTCAAAAAACAGTTGACAACTCCCGGATGTGCTGATATAATAAATCACGTCGTCAGGCACGGCACGAACATCTGGGGGATTAGCTCAGCTGGGAGAGCGCTTGCATGGCATGCAAGAGGTCACCGGTTCGATCCCGGTATTCTCCACCAAAAAAGCACTGTACTTCGTTTGAAGTATGGTGCTTTTCTTTTTGATTTCTTGGAGGCTACGGAAAAAATCAGTCAAAAGTCTGATTTTGCAGGCGCATGGACGGCAACCCCCAATTCTTGCTGTTTCGTTGTTTTTGAAAATACTTGTTCGATGCCCGACTGTTTTGCAGGCGGACGTATCACTCCCCCTCGATGTACGGAGTAAGGTCGAAGTTGAACGAGATGTTGATCTGGTATCCGCGATATACGTCTACCCTGCGGATGAGCTGGTTGACGATCATCTTCTTCGCTTCAAAATTTGCACTGTCGTACAGGTCAGCATAAGAAATCAGTTCATCATACAGCCGCGACACTTTATCCATCAGCTCAGCCGTTTTCTCCAGTTCTTCACTGGCCGCTTCGCAAAGGTTTTCCAGCTCCGTGAGTTTCTCTTCCTGCGCTGTAATCATTTCGGCAAGGGTTTCTCTCGGTAACACGCTTTCACCTTTGATGCAAGCTAAAACCTCGGTTTTCAGTGCCAACAGGTCTTTTTCTGCCTTGTTCCGCTGTGTCTGAAGGTCTTGCAGATGATTCTTGCGTTCCGCATTCTCTTTTTCATAGCGTTTTGTAACGATCTGCTCTTTGGGGATACCCTCATCTTGGAGAAAATCTGGCGGACAGCTTTATCAATGATCTCATCCAGAATGTGGACGGTATATCCCGTCTGCCCGGTGCAGTTGGTCTGCTTGCGGAGCTTTCCGTAACAGGTATAGCGAATACGCAGCGTATCGTCTAACGAACCATCTGCCATTTTTCGCCATTTACGGCTGCTGGTCAGTTCCAGCTTTGCACCGCAGTGTCCGCAGTAAGCGTTGCCGGCAAGCAGCGACTTCCCATGGATGTTCAAAGGAAGGCGATTTTCGGCTTCCGCAGTTGAGCGCACAGAGCGTTCATTCCGAATGCGCTGTGCGTTTTCAAACTGTTCCTGCGGGACAATCTGCAAATCCGGCATCAATTCTGACCGTGCATCCCCACAACGGAGAACGCCGGTGTAGGTCAGGTTTTGTACCATCCCCCGAATACTGGATGGGTGCCAGCACTTTCCAGACCTTGCGCGATAGCCAGAATTGTTCAGATAGGTAGCAATGTGCTGCGGGCCGTAGCCCTCATACACATACTTGTCAAAGACAATCCGCACTACGGCAGCTTCCTGTTCGTTGATGTGCAGTTCGTACAGTTCATGCTTGCGCTTGTTGATACGCCCACTCCGTACAAGGTCATAGCCATAAGGCGCATTTCCGCCCTTGAAGTGACCTTCTTCTACAAGCTGGCGCAGACTGGTGCGGGTACGGACGGAAGTCTTTTCGCTTTCTCCGTCCGCCTGCCAGAATCGGATGTAGTTCAGCAGTTTGTCAGTGTGGTTGTCGAAACGCTGCTCACCCTCTTGGGTACTCCATACCCGGATGCCGTTCCGTACAAACCATTCCACAACAAAGGGAGTTTCATCTGCGATACGACCGATACGGTCGAACATGAACACCAGCAGGATGTCAAACTTGCCCCTCCGGGCATAGTCCTTGATGATTTGCAGCTTGTCGCGGGCGGCGGCCCGGACTTTGTGGCCGGACACGCCTTCTTCCTGTTCTTCATGGACGATGACCCAGCCCTTCGATTCAGCGAACTTATGGCAAGCCTTTCGCTGCATGGGCAGGTCAGCTTCATGGTTGGAAGTGAAATCCACCTGCTTATCGGTGGAAACGCGGTACAAGCAGCAGACGCGGTTGTTGTTTTCTGTCATTGTAAATTCCTCACTTTCATAACAAAAGTGGGGACAGGCTTTATTTCGTTGTCAAAGACGTCCGGCAATGGTTCGGCTTGTAGCACCGCCCGTTACCGCACTCAGTATAGCGTTTGGTTCTGCATTCGTCCATGATGTCAACCTACCTTCTTCGTATAGCTGGTGGCAAGCAGGATGTTCCGAATGCGCTCAAATGCTTCCGGGTTGGGTTCTTTGGAAAAACTGAAAACAACAGGATAGCCATTGATTACATGATATTGCCGGTCGGCATCACGGTCAGCCGCAGGAAGGTTCTCTGCGACCTGTGAAAATTTATCGATCATAAGATTGTAACTCCTATTATGAATAAATGCTGTTGTCTTAATATGTAACAATGGGCATCTGCGTTGTGCGGATGCCCATTGTCTTTAAGGAGAGATTCCTGTAAATGTCAGAACTTCATCGGCAGGGCATCCTTACGGGATTTGCCGTTGTACGCCGCATAGATGGGGAAAACGTATTTCTTCCATCCGGGCAGCTTTGCCGGGTTGTCCATCCCGGTGCGGTAGATTTCCATGGGATGGACGCTGCGCAGGGCACGGATCAGCCGTTCCTCGTTGAACTCACCGTGATACACTTCCACGAAGTACATCACACCCTTCAGGACTGCGGCACGGAAGGAATCGGGTTTGCCCTCCCATGCGTCCACAATCAGCCGCAGAGCCTCGCAGTAGATTTTCTCGCCCATCTGGTTGTACAGCTTGAGTGCAGTGCCTACGCAGCTGATGCGGTAGTCGCTCAACTGCAAGCTGTCATAGTTGAAGTCCAGACCCACCCGGTTGGTGGCTGCGAGGAATGCCATGGAAAGAGCATCCTCGCCCACGACCTTGGCACGGAGCTTGATGCCCGCCGTCAGCGGTGCAGCGTGACCGTTTTGCTCTGCGAAGAACAGGGCTTCCTGCTGCATCGTCAGACCCGTATACACCTTGCAGAGAATCGGGAGGTCTTTGCCACCGTTGCGCAGGATACGCGCTTCAATGGTGTGCTGACCGTCCGTTACATAATACCGGCCATTGCGAAAGCTGACCTTCGCTCATTCGCCGTATATTCATTGAAGTCTCTTGCAATCAGCTCAACGCGCTTACGCTGGATGCCCCGCTGATAAAGCTCGCGCGGGTAGATTAGCTTGCTGCTGTGAATGACCACCATCTGATAAGGAGTGGCCACATTGAAAGATGCGGAAAAGTTGTTGGTGTTGCTCAGTCGCATTGCATTTCCTCCCGGATTCTCCAGATGTATTTTTCGGCTTCTGCTAAAATCTCACTGACCTGCTGCTTACGCTTCGGGATGGTGAGCAGGCTGGGATTAAAGGTAAAGCTGTATTCGAGCCGCTGTATCATGGCATGAACAGCGGATTGCAGCTCGGTGTACAGCATCATTTCCTCCACGCTCCCTGCGTCCTCAAAGGACGATTTGATGGGTGTGTAGGGATAGATGGGTGGCTTTCCATCCACTACTTCCGGCGGCGCATACGCTGCCGTGGAGCGGATGATGGGCTTGAGCTTCCGAATGCTGCCCAGTGGGTTCAAGCAAGACTGTTCTTCAAGGCATAATCGAGCCGCTGCATATCTTCCGGGGCGAGATGCCCTAAGTATTTCAAAATGCGGCTTTTGTCGATGGTGAAGATCTGTTCTGCCAGAGCCATAGAGGACATAGACAGCCCTTCGTTTTCCAACAAGCAGTGTGTCGGCTGAGTTACTTCTTTTCCGTATTGCTTGTCAGAGGGACAACGATGAGGGTCGGTGCGTAGGTATTGCCCACATCATTCTGAATGATGACCGCAGGGCGGTCGCCGTGCTGTTCCGAGCCGGTACTTGTGTTTCCGAATTGGACGTAGTAAATGTCTCCGCGCCGGAACTTCCAGTTTTGCTGCAAATGTTTACCTCCATGTTTTGTTATGTACAAAGCCGCTGCTTTTTCTTGGCAGCGGGCTTCGTTCAATTTATGGTGGCATTCATTTTAATGGGGTGTGTTATCACCTCCCGGTGACAAAGTGCAGTGCCGGACTTACCGGTGCATAACAACATAGTCATGCCCACGGTTGTCTGGCAGACCGTGCAGGTGTCCATGCTCTTGTCAGGGCTGGGCACGAGCGCAATTTTGAAAGCCTTAGCTTCCACGAAGTGCCGGAGGCAGGTCGCGCAGAGGGTTCGGATGGATTTGACCATTTCCGGGGTCAGCTCCATTTCCTCGTAGATCTCCTGCTCCCGCACGGTAGGATTCAATTCAACCATAGAGATGTCCTCCTATGTCGGGTAGTTGTTTTGCGGATAGATATGGATAAGTAAAAGTAACAGGAGTTGTCGGAGACCGAAAACGGCATCCGACCGCTCCTGCTTTATTGCAAACCAACGTGTTATTCGTTGGGGAATCGTGTTGGGATTGCAGATCACTGCTCTGCCGATTTGGCAGTGCGATGAAAATATGAATAAAGTTCTCTCATATTCGCCCTCGGCTCCCTGAGAGTGGGGAATCATCTGGCGGCGGGCTTGTACCGCTCCATTGGCATCTCAGCCACCCCGCCTAACGCTGACCGGGCTGCGTTGAACAGAAGTATCATTATCTTGAAGTACCAGATGATTGAACTATTCAGCTTTCAAGGTCCGTGAGTGTGGACATATCACCAGCGGCGAGAGCCGTCTGGTGAATTGTCCCCTCACTTACGAGCCATCGAGAAGCCTCAATCTACACCTAAAAATCCAAACTTCTTCAAAAATTTAGTAATTTTCAAGATTCGCTTGCTAATATTTTGCTGTGCAATGCCATAAACTTTAGATAATTCTACGGTACTATATTCGTCGCGGAAATACAGCGTGATAAGCCGAAGTTCTTCATCGGAGAGTTTTTCTAACCCTTCTTGCAAACGCTTGTCTTTGATTTCGCCTACCCATGCAAACCGAGTCCGGGTCTCGTGGTAAGTATCGGTTACAGTAATTGCCTTTTCATACTGCTTAAAGTCAGAAGATTTCCTTCCCGTGTTGTCATCACCATCGTCAACGATTGCCAGTGTGTTTGCAACGTAGGAACGCTCACTATTGAGAACGCCCAAATCAAAATCATACATGGCTTGGATTGCATCTTCACTCATTCCCGCCTGTTGGTACTGCACACGCAGCCGTTCCCACTTTTTGTTCAGTTTTCGACGTTCGTTGCCGTTATTAAATTCCATTGTTGACCTCCAATTTCGATAATTCGTAAAAAATTGAAAATTTGGAGATTCTAGGGATACTTTGCGGCCAGTTCCAGCCACGAAAAGAGGGCAAAAAGAAACATGAAGTGTCCTTTCCGCTGGATGCGGAGGATGAGGACACCTCACTGCCGGACAGGGCACTGGCTTTTCTTTGGGCGCAAAAAAGAGACGCATTAAAGAAAAGGGTACAGACACTGTTTTCCATCCGTAGATGGAAAGCAATATGAGTATCCTCAGCCTTTAATGCATCTCAGGCTTTCGATATATTTTTCTTCGTTACAGGTCAAAAGCGGTTTATCCGGCTAAAAAAGGACAAAAAATAAAGCCCTCGCAGCCAGACAACAAGGCTTTGCCTTGCTATCATAGCACACGAGGGTCTTACAGAAGTCACATGACGGTCTTATGAAAGTCACATGGGGCGATTTTTGAAAAAATCGGGTCACGCAGAAGTCGCATGAAGGTCACATGAAAGTCATATAGCGAAACTACGTTGTTTTATCGTTCGAGCGAAATGAGCAGTTTCTGATACTCATCTTCGGGCAGTTTCTGCTTTGCAGCCGCAAGCTCGCCCGCTGCCATCTCGTCCATGTGCTGCTTCTGGTACGAGCGAATAAGCCAATAGTAGGCTTTTGTGTTTTCCGGCGCGATGGTCAGGGCCAGTGCAGCATCCCGATGAAGCAGATCGTATGCGTGGAAGTCCATCAATTGCTTCAGCAGTTCATTAACTGTACTCATAAATGCGAGGTGGTATCGGTTTGCGTAGTGAACCAGCCAATGTTCGCCATTGGCAGCAGAAAGAAGTTTGCCCTGATACAATGATGCCGCTTTTTCGAGCAATCTCACCTTATTTATAGCAGAAGTGGCTTTTGCGGCTGCAATGCACAACTCATCGAACCGCTGAAAATCGGTCGTGATATGGAGGTCGGGGTTGAATTGGTAGCCAGACGGCGTGGAGAGAATCAGCTGCTCATCCGAGATAATGCTGAATGCTTGCCGCAGCCGGTAAACGAGCTGTTTGACCTTTTTTCCGGGTTCGTCCTTATCCTCCAGTTCTTCTGGCCAGATTTCCTGTACGATTTCCAACGATGAAAGGGCTTTCTTATTGGAAAGCAGCATAAAGGTCAGCAGACGGCTGATTTTAGGAGATTTCAGGTCAGACTCCGGCAGGACACCGTGGGAAGTGTGGATTTTCAATTCTCCGAACAAGCTGATGAAGACATCATGCTGCTCTTGATATTTTCTGGCGAGAATGCCATGCTCAGACTGTCAGCCATTCGCTTATCGTTGTATGCCGCCAGTAACACATAGGCCAGAAGTTTAAGCATACTGGTCTGATGGGTGTACCGCTGAGGGTTGCGCACGGCAATCAGGGCGATTTGCCGTGGTTCCAGTGGAATCGCAAGGACGGACTTAATACCTAAGCGCTCATACAACCGGTATTCGTCCGGGTAGGTGTCCTTGACATCTTCTGCATCAGAAACGACCATCGGGGTTCCTCTGCGCACTGCCTTTACCCAGCGGTCGAGAAATTCAGACGATTCAAACTCATTTGTAAGGATAGTGGTTTTATCTTCTTGGCATTCATTGTGCACCAGAGCGGCTTCCACAGCCCCAAATCCAGATCAACCTGAATTAGACCGCACCAGTCGGCATCATAGAATTTACAGGCCGCTTCCATGACCCGCAGAGCAACTTCCTTCGGCGGCAGATGGCGATAGTATAACTGTGTCTCCAGCTCATTCATTGTGTTCTCAAAATCAAGCGCACACTGAACGTTCTCCGTGTCAAGTTCTTCGCTCACCGAATCAGATTGCCGCATAACAGACACCTCCTGAATAAAAAGCAGCATCCGGGCATTCTTCCGCTTAATACGGTGAATCCCGGATGCTGCTATGTAAAGCTATCTCTCCGCCGCATAAGCTGAAGAATGCCCCATCATTTTGCTTTTAAATAACAAAAACCGCCTGTGAGTTGAAATCTTCACAGACGGTTCTAACATGGTAGAGGGATAAAATTATCCCATTCAAAAAGCAACCAGCTGCCATGACCTCGTATATGAGATTTTAGACTCATTTGGCTTTGTTGCCCTATCTTTCGGTAGGTTTACCAAGTATTAAGTTCTTTGATAATTTACTTTTTTACGATTGTTTTTATAAAAGCCGTAAGTGCATTGATCTGCTCGGCATCGAACTGTTTTAGCTGGTCAACAAGTGCATTCATTCCATTGGAGGTTTCCTCGCCGAAATTAAAAAATTCTTGTGGAGTAATGTTGAAATATTCGCAGATGTAAAAGAAATTTGCCATCGTCGGAAAGGCAGTACCACTTTCGATTGCACGAATATAGCCGGGATTCTGCCCGATTGAGAGGCTCATGTCTCTTGCAGACACACCCTTCTGTGTGCGCAGCTCAGTAAGCCTCTTAGAAAACTGTTCTTCGTACATGGCCACCACCATCCTTCTCAACTCTATTGTAGTCGAGAGCATAGCTGAAACCGAATGATTGAATCTATTATTTTTAATTGATATATCAACTACCTGTGATAGACTAAAAGAAAATGGAAAAAATAAAAACCATGAATTTTTACATTCATGGTTTATGTTTCCTGTCGCAGAGTAGCCCACTCTGCGACAGGATGATTCAATTGAATTTTACCGCCGATTACACGGATGGTCAAGAGAAAGCAATCTGAAATTCTGAAAAAAAGAAAATAATGTCGTACTTACTCGACAATTTCAACAAATTCGATACAATCCGATTGTATGCTCCGTCAAATAAGCCGTCAACGAAAGGAAGGTTTTTGTGTCAAGAAAAGGATTGAACATTTATAAAAGGAAGGATGGCCGCTGGGAAGCACGCTACATAAAGTCGCGAAATGCGCTGGGAAAGCCCAAATATGGTTATCTGTATGCTTCCTCCTACCGCGAAGTGCGATGTGATCTACAGCACACGCTCCAGCTCCAAGGTAAACCATCCGGAAGCGAGGAAAGAACCAGAAACAGTACATTTGAACTTGTTTCCATGGAGTGGCTTGACGCCTTTTCCATTAACTTCAAGGAATCCACCTACATTCGTTATCGGACGCTAATCGAATGCTATCTCATGCCATCATTCCAGACAGTAAAAATCGAGAAGATCACAAAAGAAATGGTAAGGAAGCTTTGCAAACACCTTGAACTGCACGGAAAAAAGGATAAAACCGGTCTTTCTCCCAAGACAATCTCGGATGTGCTCTCTGTTCTGCGTCGCATTCTGAATTATGCAGGAACACTCGGTATATTCGTAGATTCGAAGGTTCTTGATATCAGGGTCAAGCAGACGCAAAAGTCGTTGCCCATTTTAAGCCTCCCAGAGCAGATGATTTTGCAGCAATATCTAGAGGAACATCCCGATGCTCTGAATCTGGGGATTCTTCTTTGTCTACTGACAGGAATACGTATCGGGGAGCTGTGTGCGTTGATGTGGGAAAAGATCTCGATTTCGGAAAGGAATATCTATATCTGTCAGACAATGCAACGTATCCAGAATCGGGTACCCGGGAGCAAAAAAACAACATATCGAGATTGCATCTCCCAAAAGCAGCTCCGCTAATCGGAATATCCCAATCTCAAATTTGCTGTTCGGTTTTCTGGAGCGCTATTCCCTGAGTCACACCGGATTCTTTTTGAGCGGTTCTCCTTCGAAGTTTATCGAACCGCGGTGCATTCAGCGAAGATTTCACAAGATTTTGGATGCCTGTGGATTGGAAAAAAGGAATTTTCATGTTTTAAGGCACACTTTTGCCACACGCTGTGTGGAAGCAAAAATCGACATCAAAACTCTGAGTGAGATTTTAGGACACTCATCTGTTACCATCACAATGAATCGATATGTTCATCCTTCGTTGGAGCTGAAGCGGGAAACGATGGAACAGCTGGCAGATTTTATTTCCGTCAAATAAGCCGTCAATCCGAATCGCCAAACGAATTACCGTTGTTTTTTCGCCATTATCGCAGAGTGGGCTACTCTGCGACAGAAAATAATCCCAACAACTCACCTGTGCATTGTTGTACACCGTATAGATTCGGGTGTAAAGGGAACTTTTGATTCTACGGCAGAAATTCGTCTGCTGAGAATATAACAAACTTTTTACTTGAGGAGGACTTTATTATGAATTTGATGAAATGCCCCAACGGCCACCACTACGATGCTTCCCGGTTCAGCAGCTGCCCCTTCTGCGGCATGGAAGGTGTGAACGTTGGGCCGGATCAGACGACGGTTCCTTTGGACGTCCCGGTGTCTCAGCCGGGTCCCAGCGTAGCGACTGAACCTCTGAGCACTGCAATCCCCGATGACGATGACCGCACGCTCCCTGTAACTGCAGATATGTTGGACGGTGCTACAGAAAAGTCGGCACCAGTTGTTGGTTGGCTCGTCTGCACGGAAGGTGTGAATAAGGGAACCGACTATCGTCTGCATCAGGGCCGCAATTTTGTGGGTCGTTCTTCGGAGATGGATGTCTGCATCCTTGGCGACAACACGGTTTCCCGCAGCTCTCATGCGATTGTTGTGTATGATCCGCGTAGTAATGTGTATCTTGCGCAGCCGGGCAGCTCTAAAGAGCTGTTCTATGTGAACGATAAGCTTGTGCTCAACCCAATTGAGCTGAAGGCCATGGACCAGCTCAGCATCGGCGACACGAAACTGATGTTTGTTCCCTTGTGCAGCGAAAAATTCCACTGGTAAAACGAAATAAGGGGGAATCGTTGTGATAAATCGGGCTGGAAATAAAGAAAAGGCAAAACGTGTTCTGAATGAAAACGGAAATCTGTCCGGAATGGTCGGCATGGAGATTCTGTATCGGGTGATTGCGGCAATCACAAGTGTCCTGCTGGGTGCGATGATCGCAGGCGGCATTGGGGTCGTGTCGGCGGTTGTGTCGGCACCGTTCAAGCTGTTTGGTCTGGCGGGAATCATCATTGCCTATGTGCTGATTACTCCGATTGCAACGCTCGTCGGTGCTATCGCCGGTGGAGCAGTTGCCGGGCCGTTTGAAGTGGCACGATACCGGTACTATCTTTCTCTGCGGAAGAATGGAATCCGACCAAAAGTCACCTGCATCTTTGATGCATTTGATTTCTTTATGCAATTTGCCCTTGTTACAGGAGTGCGGATGCTGACGATCATGTGGATCCCGGTTCTGATCCAGTTTGCTACGCTGTTGCTGGCGGCTGTTGTTGCAGCGGCTTCTCGGAGTTATCTGGCGGCAATGCTGCTGGTGATGATCGGCATGATTGCAGCTCTCGTTGTTGCGGCCTACCGTTCATATCAGTTCTGGCCTATGGCTCTGGTGCAGGCAGATCATCCGCAGCTGAATGCAGAACAGGTTATGGAACGCTGCAAGGTAATGACGGAAGGTCATAAATTCGACCTGTTTGTCTTTGACCTCAGCTATCTCGGCTGGAATATTCTGAGTCTGCTTACCGGCGGTATTCTTTCTGCCCTGTATGTTGCACCGTACAAGATGATGGCAACTGCTTTTGTTTATGAAGAAATGAAGGGCCGCCCGGTCATGGTGGATGACATCAAACCGTCCACTGACGGCAACGGAATGACGATTGCTGTAGATCCGAAAAAATTGATGGGGATTGGCAGCACCGGTGGAAAGAAGCCGACTTCTCATATCCCGGCTGCTTCCAGAGCTGCGGGAGCAGCTCTGGAGGGGGTCGCCGGTATGTATGCGGGCTCGAGCTATCCGCTGGAGCCGAACCAGCCGGTCATTCTGGGCAGAGACCCTGCCTATGCGAAGATCGTTTTTTCTCAGGGTGCGCAGAAGATCAGCCGCCGCCACTGTGAGGTCATGTTCAACAGTCAGGTTCAGAAATATCGTGTTACCGATTTTTCCAGCAACGGCACCTACGTAAACGGAAGCCGCCTCCCTGCGAATTCTCCGGTGCTGCTGACCCGGGGAACGGAGCTTGCATTGGGCGATAACAACAATATCATCCGGCTGAGCTGAGTGATGCAGTATGCCTGAGAGACGCAGAAAAAGAACGAATCAGGATCGCGGAACAGATGAGGTGAAGCAGGATCGGAGCTTACTGTTGTATGTGCTGCTGTCTTTCGTGACGTTTTCGGTCTACCATTTTATTTCATGGACTTGTGGGCGAAGGATGTCAACATTCTGTGCGAAAGGATGGAAAACATACGGTGGGCGTCGAAAAAATGATGCTGTTCAGTGTCCTGACATTCGGCGTGTACAAATATGTGTGGCTTGCGGAGATCGTGGATCGCATTTGTGACAATGCGGCGGAATACGATGTGGAGGTTCGGCAGGACAGCGAAACCTTCTTTGTATGGATGATCCTGGTTCCGGTTCTTGGATATCTCGTCGCAATGTATCGAGCAATTCAGGATACGAACCGACTGGCTGAGGCATATGAGCGGAGCAGGCAAAAGCGCACGGAAGTGCACGACAACCCCAACACGAAACCTCCCCCGCCCTGTATGCGGGGGAGACTGTCTGGGTTGACCGGAAGTTTGGCGGGCAGAAGCTTTGAGCTGATACCCGGACAATCGGTGGAACTGGGTCGGAACCCAGCGGAGGTGTCGCTTATCGTAAGAGGCGAAAAAATCAGCCGGATTCACTGTACGGTTCAATATAATGGAAAGGATCTTGGGTTTAATGTTACCGACCATTCCCGGAACGGGGTATTCGTCAATGGGGTGCGTATTCCTTATAATGTGCCGACTTATGTGTCCGGGAAAAGTATTGTCGCACTGGCAGATGGTGCAAATAAGTTTCAGCTGATAGAAGCGGCGGACGAAGATGATAGGAGTCCGGCTTTAGGAGCAGACAATGAAGAGTAAAAAAATCATCGTTGCAGCACTGGTGGCAGTGGCTGCAATAGTACTGGCAGGATGCAGTCCGAGAAGCTCGATGGCAACATTATCCACCGATTCAGATTCGGAGACGGCAGAGGTCTTTTCGCTAGCCAAGGTCTTGAATCTTGGAACGAACTACTTGACCTCGCTGGATTATGATAACGCAATCTTGCAGTATATCGATATCATCCAGCACGACCCGACGAACAAGGAAGCCTATGCGGGCCTGTATGCCGCTTATGCAGCACAGGGAAAAGCCGATGAGGCAAACAAGGTCTTTGAACAGGCGCAGGAAGTGTTTGATGACGAGGCGGACTTTCTTCCAGGATTTCTGGATGATGCAAAGCTGGTCTTTGAAAGCGGTGGTGGAAACGTTCCCTTCCAGATGCTTTCGGAACACTTTTGGAATGACTTGAATTCGGTCTTTGCAAAAGACGTGGGCGAGGCGTGGATTGCGGCAGACCCGCAGAATGCCGACCCCTATGCCTGCTGGGAGCACACTATGCGGCACTAGACGATGAAATCGGCATTGAGAAACTGCTCCAGAATGCGGAAACAAATGGCGTCGATTTCAACACCATCGATACCAAGATCAAAACGAACTCGGATGGAACCTGCACGCTGACGGTACAGATTAATGATTTCCTGAAGGATGAATCGGGGCAATCGGCATCTGTAAGTGTCAAGGTTGATGCGAAAGACAACGCTAAGACGGTCACCCAAAAGGTGGCCGAGAAAGCAGCGGACAGCGCAGCAAGCAAGGTCGTGGAAAAAAGCGGACTCACCGGCGAAGCGGCCGGCATCGCAAATTCGATGGCTCAGGAGGCTCTCCGAAAGGGCCTCGGCAGCGCGGGAAGCGGACAGGGAACCGAATCGTCCGGGACAGTGACGGCGCCTACCTATGACCCGTCGCAGGACAGCGGCGAAAGCGATGATTTTGACTGGTCGCAGATTCAATCGGAGTTTGATAGTCTGAAAGACGAATTTCCGTCTTAAAAGTCGTGTGGAGGAATGTGCATGAATTATAACGAAACCAGTCAATGGGCGGCGGATCTTGGAAGCGGCTACAGTTCGATCCGACCTCTTGGCGAGGGCGGGATGGGCACACTGTACCGCGCGCACAAAGACAGTCTGGATGTTGATGTCGTCATCAAGCGTGTAAAACAGAAGTTCAAGGGACGGATGGACGAGCGCGCGGAGGCCAATATCCTCAAAACGTTGAAGCACAAGTATCTTCCGAGAATCTATGACGTGATTGAAAGCCCGAGCGGCTATGTCTATACTATCATGGACATGATACCGGGCGAGAACATGCAAAACTACGTCAAAACGCACGGCCCGGTCAGTCAGAAGCTTGCATACCGGTGGGCCTGCCAGCTCTGTGAGGTAATCGCCTATCTGCACTCGCAGGTACCTCCGATTCTGCACTGTGATATCAAGCCCAGCAATATTATGATAACGCCCAACGAAGATATCTGCGTCATCGATTTCAACACATCACTTGTTTTTTCAAAAGGCGTACTGGCAATTGGCGCAACGCCGGGCTATGCGGCACCGGAACAGTATACCCGTCCGGGAGCATCGCCCGATACGATCGAGACGGTTCCGCTTGAAGAAACCATGCCGCTGCGAGGATACAAAGATGCGTTCGCCTATCAGAATGTCAGATCCAACAAGGCCCGTCCGGCAGAGGTGTGAGCAATTCTGTCACGGCGGCGCAAGCAACCAATGCGGGTGGTTATGGCACTATCAGCAAGAGGACGGACGTTTATGGCATCGGTGCGACTCTATACTATGCAATCACCGG
>ENA-OQER01000686-OQER01000686.1-human-gut-metagenome-genome-assembly--contig:-NODE-686-length-18016-cov-2.318408_pt1 | contig 18016 bp, 25 predicted proteins | sample MGYA00242797_ERZ504639 | MGnify/ENA primary metagenome ERZ504639 (study PRJEB26092, sample SAMD00036306) | human gut metagenome | host: Homo sapiens | study: EMG produced TPA metagenomics assembly of...
ATCCACAGCCCGCCCGGACCACCATGTTATATCTGTTCTCAGGTTAGTGATAGAGATATAAGACTTTTTGAGAGTGAGGTTATGGCCTTTATAATATCTGGAAAAGAAGAATCCATATCCTTCCAGAATAAATCTGCAGTATTCATTAGATATTCTCCAATCTTTAAATGCCCCATAAAAATATTGCACTAGGGTTACGATATATTGCTAAAATAGTTATTGTTTTATGTCACGTATTAAAAACATATATATTATAACACAGAATATTTATAAAACAATAATTTCATCTCTGCTAAGTTCCATAATAAATCTCATTTCTGTACAAAAATCTTTTTTATATTAACCATTTTTATATATTGGTTGTAACAGCAGTTTTTTCAACAGGTAACATTTTTTTTTTATAATTCATGATAAAAGTGTTAAAGCCAGTAACATCATCAGGAACAGGTTCAACAGTGCTTATATCAGAACTGTTAAAAATGTAGTGATCAAGATAATCAGCCAAAGATAAAGCATTCTTATACTCAGCTAAAGATAAATCGTCCTTTTTCTGGCGGTCAGTATAACTTTTAATGTAACTACTGTATGCTGCAAGTATTGCTATTCCCCATGCGCCACCTTCCCCAGCATTGGACATAACAGATACAGGTGTATTTATGGCTGCTGCAAGCATACGCTGGCCTATAACCGGAGTCTTAAAAAGACCGCCATGTCCCATAATTCTGTTAAGCTTTATATGTTCATCATTAAGAAGAATATCCATACCTGTCTTAAGAGGTGCAAGGGCAGAGTATATGTTGGTACGCATAAAGTTGGCGAGTGTAAAGTGGCTGTCGGCGGGATGTATAAACATAGGACAGCCCTGGTTAAGACCGATAACAGGTTCACCAGAATAACAGTTATATGACATAAGACTGCCACAGTCAGCCTCTCCCATTCCAGCCTGGGTAAACATAAATGTATACAAATCATTATCATTTATCTGTAGTCCAATACCTTTGGCAAATTCCCTGAAAATATTGATCCATGCATTGATATCAGAAGTGCAGTTGTTGCAGTGAACCATGGCAGCAGGGGAACCATCAGGAGTTGTGACCATATCTATTTCCCTATGCAGTGATTTAAGTGAATGCTTTAAAACGACCATGGAGAATATAGAGGTACCCGCTGATACATTGCCTGTTTCCTGCCTTATACTGTTAGTTGCTGTCATACCAGTACCAGCATCTCCCTCGGGTGGGCATAATATACATCCGGGCTGTAACATACCAGTAGGATCAAGCAGCAAAGCTCCCTCTTTTGTAAGTATTCCGGCATCATCTCCAGCAACAAGTATATTAGGAAGAAGCGTTCTTATGTCGGGAAGAGCTGCCGTATTCGGTAAATTGTTGAATATGTTTATCATACGTTCATCATATTCATGAGTGTCTGAATCAACTGGAAACATACCAGATGCATCACCTATACCAAGAACATTTTTTCCAGTAAGTCTGTAGTGTATGAAACCGGCAAGGGTTGTGATATAGGAAATATTATTAATATGTTCTTCATGGTTTAACACAGCCTGATAAAGGTGCGCTATACTCCAGCGCTCAGGTATGTTGAAATCAAAAGCTTCAGTAAGTATATCAGCAGCCTCTTTAGTTATAGTGTTGCGCCATGTCCTGAAAGGAACAAGCAGGTTATCGTTAGAGTCAAATGCGAGATATCCATGCATCATGGCACTTACGCCAAGGGCTGTTATGTGTGTAAGGTTTGTATTATATGTGTCTGATATATTATCAGCAAGACTACGGTAGCAGCATTGAAGACCAGTTATGATATCATCCATATGGTAAGTCCATATATTATTTTCAAGCCTGTTTTCCCATGTATGGCTTCCCTGTGCGACAGGCGTACCATCAGAAAGGATAAGAACGGCTTTAATTCTTGTTGAGCCGAATTCTATACCTAAAAATGTATCACCATTATTAATTTTTTCTATAATATTATCTTTGTTTGAATTCACGTCAGAGCAGACCTCCTTTTTGTTTTATATCAATATTTTATCATACTTTTATAAAATACTTTAGTAAAAAGTATATGGCTTTTTATTCGAAAGATTAAAGTCAGTTGGCAGCTTATGGTTAATTATATGAATTCAAAACCGATAATATATATATGAACATATAGATATGCCGGAACGGATTCTGGCAGTGTTATGATACATTCAAGGAGGAGTTAGTGTGAAAAATAAGATTTTTTCACACGCAGGATTTGTGTTTCGCACAAACTTGAGATGCGCAAAGAAACAGCGCAAGAATGGAGATTGTTATGAATAATATATCAGGTGGAAGTTATGCTTCGTATGTTGCAGGTTATGCCTATACAGCTTCTGGTTTGAATAAAACAGAAAAAAAAGAAACTGCGAATCAGAACACAGCAAATGCAGTGAAAAATGATACATCTGCATACGGAGTATCAGGTAAAAAAGAAGTATCAGGTAAAAGAGAAGTTTCTGGTCAGACAATAGGAAATCCTAAGTTAAGTGAAAAAGCATCTAAATATTACGATGAACTTAAGAAAAAGTACGCTAATATGAACTTCATACTTGTAAGTGAGGATATGAAGGAACAGGCAAAGGCCAATGCCGCAGGTTATGCTAATGCGAATAAGATGGTAGTTCTTATAGATGAAGATAAGATAGAACGTATGGCAGAGGATGAGAACTATAGAAAGCAGTATGAAGCCATAATAGCTAATGCAGCAAGTGGAATGTCACAGCTGGGAAGCAGTATAGCTGCAACAGGTGCGAGTGTTAAAGGATATGGCATGCAGGTTAACGATAACGGAACTGCAACATATTTTGCAGTGCTTGAAAAATCAAGTGCAGCACAAAAGGAAAGAATAGAAAAAAAGGCAGCAAAGAAAAAGGCTGAAGAAAAAGCCAAGGATAAGAAAGCACAGAAAGAAGCCGAAAAGGAAAGAATAAAGAAAAGCCATGACAAGGCAGAAAAGATAAGTGATAAAGAGGTTGATACGGTTGATAAAGAGGATGCAGATGGAAAAATAAACAGTGCCTCAGATACAGTGATAATAACCGCATCTTCGATAGAAGAACTGCTTAGTAAGATACAGAATGAGTCGCAGAAATATCTTAGCGATAACATATTATCTGAAAAAGAGAAAAACGTAGGACAGGGCTTTGATTATTCATTATAGGCATATAGCTGTTTTATTTTATATTAGAGGTTTGCATGAATTATGTAGCACAACGTAGCAATCAATATACATAAGTCAAGGGTAAAACACTTTTTGATACGATATATTTAATATACTTATAAGATGATAAGATGGTTAGAAGATTCATAAAATGATTTACAGGTGATTTGACAAGAGGGTGTATACATATGAAAATAAGAGATGCACAGGAAATGTATCGTGCTCAGATAAGGGATTATAATAGTGAAATGTCTGCTGTTTCCATGAGGAGAAAAGAGATACAGAACGCGCTTAAGAATGCAAGTGGAGCAGATAAAGATACACTTGATAAAGAAGCAGCGACTATAGAGCTTACATATAAGGCACTGCAGGATAAACAGAATGAATATTATGATTATGTGAATGATCTGACAGAACAGTGGTGTATGTGGCTAATAGCCGAATCAGCCAAGCAGCAGGGTGAGGCCATGAAAGACTATTATAGGGATATCCTTAGCTATAAAAAATCAATATTTGTGTTATGGATTAATGCTAAACAATCAATTAAATATGTTCCCATATTCGCATAATAATGATAAAAAAGAAAAGCAGATATTTGAAAAAATTGAAAAATATATGGTGAATAAGAATCATAAAAGAAATGCTAGGAGTTTGAGCGCAACTTTTGATGAAGTATTAGAGGTTCTTAAGCCAGAGGAGTTACTTAAACATTTAGAGTGGTTTCAAAATCAAATTGAATTTGCAATACAAATTGTAGAAAAATATGATGATAGAAAGATAAGTAGAAAGAAAAAAGTTTCTACAATTTTAGAGGAATTATGATGGCTCCAATTTGCTCTAAAAATTTTTGACGAAGAACACAAAAAAGCAAAATAAGATGAATATGAAGAATAAAACACACAAATAATGTACCAAGAAACTAAGCAAGATAAATCTCTCCGCCCAAGAGTTTGAATAATTTTCAAAAGCTCGCAAAGCTTTGTAAAATGGACATTTGCTAGCTTGTTTTTTGCCTAGTGGTACTATTTTGGTATTAAAGTGAGCTATGCAGGAATAGTTTCATTTATGCATGAGGCCATGTTATTTTCCACTTAAAATATTCATTTGGAGGTAAATGCTACACCGTTTAGTAGCACTTACTTTTTTCTTTACCTTTGTGTTTTTGAGGCTTTATCTTAGGCAGATGCACGGCATTAGGCAGATTCTTGTCAGAAGATAACAAGAGCTGTTTATGAAGTCATAAAAGATACCAATGACAGGAGTATCATCAACATAAAAGAAGGAAATGATTGTTGATCGAAGAACTTCTTGAATTGGGGAGTAAAACAAATAAGATTGAAATAGCTCTTGATTTATCTAAAAAATAAATTAGGTAATGATTAATATCTATCAGAGATTTTAACATTTGTATACATTATAAAGTAGTTGTAACAATAAAATGGAGGTTTTAAGAAATTGTAAAAATGTATAAATGGAAACCTAGTCAGGAATATGGTTGTATAATCGACTAAAATAACATATACTATTTATTAGTCGATAGTCCATAGGAGAAGTAGTTATGAGAGATATTATTAAAGATGACGAAATAAAGTTAGAAAACGAAGAAGAATTAGATAGATTGGTATACTCTGGGAAGAATGATGCTCCAATATTTGAATTTGTCAGGGTTACGAAAAAGGATTTTTCTGTATATGAGCTATATCGTAAATATAAGAGAGAGCAGCTTATTCTTGATGTCGATTTTCAGAGAAGAAAAGTATGGGAACCAAAGCAGAAATCAGAGCTTATAGAAGTATATTAATGGGATTACCATTGCCTATCTTTTATTTTAAACAACAGACTAATTCTGATTATGTGGTTGTTGATGGAAAACAGCGTTTATCAACTTTATTTGATTATCTCAATAATGAGTTTGCCTTAAAGAATTTGAATATATTGCCATTTCTGAATGGTAAGAGATTTAAAGACCTTGAGGGAGAGTATGGTATATATCAATCACAACTGGAAGATTATCAGGTATATTCTCATGTAATACTACCTCCTACACCGGATGTTATTCTATTTGATATATTTGATCGTGTAAATAGAGGAGGTACAAAGCTTAACAAACAGGAAATACGCAATGCATTGTATCATGGAAGAGGTCTTGAAACCATAGATGAGATAACTAGAACAGAAACTTTTGAAAGAGCAACTCGTATCAAATATAAAAAAGATGTGAGAATGAAAGGATCATATTTAATTACTAGATTTATAGCATTTTATATGTTTTTTCAATAATTTATTGGTTGATTATGACTATTCAGGTGATTTAGATCAATTAATTGAAATTACATTAAAAAATATGAATAATAGTTCAGACGAGTTTCTTAATGATTTGAAAAGGATATCAATAGATTGTCTGCAGCTTTCTTATGAAATTTTTGGTAATAAAGCTTTTAGAAGAAGTTTAGTATCATCACATCCTATTAATATGAATATATTTGAAACTACAATGTATTTTATGTCATTAATAAGAGAAAAGCATGTATCTATGGATAGAGTAAGTATGAATTGGAGAATGTTATTAAAAGTGAAAATTTTCTAGCCACCATAGGTAATGGTCGTGATAATGCTATTTAACGTTAAAAGACGTTTTGAAATGATAGAAGTTTTGGGAGGTAAATTCTAGATGATTAAGTCAATTAATGTGAGCGCTTTGAAGTCCATAAAAGAAATGAATGTTGATTGTAAGGGGTTGAATTTATTAGTCGGAACAAATTCTTCAGGAAAATCAACTTTTTTACAAGCTTTATTATTGCTAAAACAGCACAAATTAAATGGTAGATATATATCTTTGGGCGATTTTAGAGAAGTAAGAAACTATTCTTTGCCAAATAATTCCATAAAAATTGAAATTGTTCAATCTCATACATGTCAGACAGAGGTTGTGGAGTATATAGAAGATAAAGAAAGAGATACTTATAATGTTGATATGTATTGTTTAAATTCAAATGGTGAACATGAAAAGATAGAAGAAGTAGTGACTCTTTTATATTTAACTCTAATAAATTTCATTATTTATCTTGTCATAGAATAGGAGTTAATGATATTTATTCAAAGAATATGATGGATGAGAAAGATTTTGGTATAGATGGTGAATACACGCTAGCATATTTGTTAAAGAATGAAGGGAAAAACATAGACAAAGAATTGCTAGTAGAAGATAGCAGTATAACTAGCAGTTTATTAGATCAGGTTAATTACTGGTTATATTATATTGTAAACATGAAGCTTTCAATTAATGATATAAAAAAACAAATTATTTACAGGTAAAATATAACAATAATCCATCAAATGCTTCATCAGAAGCTTTGTTTTGCAGACCAGTTAATGTAGGCTCAGGAATAAGTTATTTAATTAGTATTATTATTGCATGTCTTGGTTCAGAAGAGGAGGCAGTTTTAATTATTGAAAATCCTGAAATTCATCTTCATCCTAAAGCACAGTCAAGATTGTGTGATTTTTTATACTTTGTAAGTAAGGCTAAAAGGCAAATCTTTGTAGAAACGCATAGCGATCATATATTTAATGGCTTAAGAGCTGGTGTTGCTACTTCACAGATAGCTGGAGATGATATATCTGTCAATTTTTTTGCATTAAATGATAGATATGAAACAGAGAATAGTTCAATAATATTTGGTGCAAATGGAAATATTACTGGTGAAAATAAGAATATGAGTTTAAATGATTTATTTGATCAGTTTGATTTGGATCTTGACAGAATGTTGGGATTATAGAATTTAAAGGGGATAAATAATGTCAAAATACTATCTAAATGAATATTCGTTAAGAGGACAATTTAATGATATTGATGATTTTATTAGTAAGCTAATCAAAGAAACTATTCCAGTATTGAGACACATATATGATGAAGAAGGGAATCTTATATATAAGAAAGATAGTTTATGGAATGCTAAAGTCTGTAATGATATTACACTGCATGAAGTGTTACAACAAAAAAGAATACCTGCTATATCAAGATTTAAAAGTCAGCTTGCAAAGTGTCTTTTTGATGAACCATATTGGAGCCCAGATGGTGAATATGAAATAAATATAAAAGAATATAAGTTTGATGAAAAATATAGTTATAGTTTTGAAAAAGTAAATTGTTTTGTACTAGCATTATATAATGAAGGTAGTATTATATCTTTTACGCATCCTGAATATAGAGATAAGGCTCTTTCTATAATTGTAGATGTAGGAGAAACTACAGATAAGGTATATAGTATTGATAACATATTTGATATTCATTATTGGGATAAAGAACAGGAAATTAAAAAATGGGCAATTGGTGATAAATATCAGATTCAGGTAAGAGCAAAAGAATATGATTATCATCCACCACATTTTCATGTATTACATAATGAATACGAGGCTGTATTTAGATTAAGTGATGGAAAGCTATATAAAGATGGAAATAAGAAATGGACATTATCAATGCTTTCTGAAATTACAGAGTGGTATACAGACAATAAAGATAAGCTGATAGATGCTTGGCAAAATTTGCATGGAAAGATGTAGTGATTATTGTGTAAACGCACCATCCTGTGTCTTTATAAATAAAAATTTTGATAATTCATCTTCTGACAATATTTACATTTGTCAAGAGATGAATTATTATTAAAAGTGAAAACGATGAAATGATGAAATAATCGCAAAACAAAAGGAGTATATATGTTATTTAAACAATTAATAGATGAATTTCTTGATAAGTGGGATAAAGACACATCAAAAGCATATCGAAAAAAGATATATTCATTTTATCAGTATTTAGTTGAGATGAAGAATGCGACAGATTCTAATTATAAAAGTATATTAAAGGGATTAGAAATAGAAGATGTAGCTGAAAGTATAATTTTTTACGTCAAACGTAATCAGGTTAAGTATAGAGCATCAGCAGATTTGTATATATCCACAGTTAAAAGCTTTTATGCATATATTTCTGCAAAACAGATATGTTCCAATATATATTTTGATAATAAAGTGTATGCACCAGACATGAAAGAACAGTGTGAGAGTGCAATAAAATGTCTTAAGCTTAATGAGTCAAAGCAGGTCATGCCTTTAGATGAGGAATCAGCAAGACGTATTGTTGATAGATGTAATGAGATAATTAACATTGCTAATTATGATGAGCTGATAAGTGGAAAGTGGGATGGAACATTTTCAGCGTATATATCAGCTTTGATTTCTAAGCTTGTATTATGTTTCGGAATGAGTAATAAAACTATAAGAGAATTGAAAGCTACGGATTATAACAGCACTAATGGTCGTATAGTAATCAATGGATATTCTGTTCATTTGCCGGACACCTTAAAGACAAATATGGATACATATATGGATTATAGAACAAGAGCGATTAATGAGTTATGTAATGGTTCAGATGTTAACCAATATATGTTTATAGAATTAAGTAACCCGCGTAAGAATATATCGTACAATACAAGACTTTTTTATTCTTAATGAATTAATAGGTTCAACATGTGCAACAGCATTGGCAAAGTATGCGATTATACAGCTAATCAGGCAAGGGATTCCAGCTTATCTTATAAAGGATTTTACTGGCTATAAGGATGATATATATAATCATTGTCAGGAGATAGTTAATGAGGAGAATGGTGCAGTGTCAAAAGAGGAAAGATGCAAGATTATAGATGCTGGAATAGGATGAGTAGGTTGAGTGAGATTGTGTAAAGAAAATAGAGATTATATTATATGGAGAAAATGACAAAACTAACTGATTATCAGAATGAATTAATGCAGGTATATTTGTATAATAATATGGCGTTATTAAAAAGAAGTACTAAAAATATACTGAATTTAATAGGTATTAAAATTAATGAAGTAGATTATGATGATTTTTATTCTATAGCAAACATGACTTTATGGCAGGCTATTATTGAATATGATAATAGCAGAACATGTACATTTAATACATTTTTGAATGTTTGTTTAAGGAACAAATTTAAGAGTGAAATAAGAAATAGAGGGCGTTATAAAAGAAAAGCAAATTATAATTCAGTGTCATTAGATGGTATTAGTAATAATTTATTTGAGTCAAATTTACAGGTAACATATAATGAATGGCTTTATGGTTACGATATGTCATATATAGAAAAAATATACAGCACTTATAATTATCATTTTAAGAATGCTGTTGAAATAAATGCTATAAGCAATATGATGTTAGAAAACATAATCGTAAGTATGAATGATGAGCAATTAAGGATTATTACTAAACTTTTAATTTTAGGATATAGGAAAAGTGATATGAAAAAATATTTAGATATAAACGATTATTTATTAAGCAAAAAGATAAGTCAAATAAAAAGAATTCTAAATTTAGTATATAAATAACAGTTAATAGTAATTTAATTATGAAGGGAAAGATACATTATGAAAGATAAAATATTTCTAAGAAAGAATATATTTACGTGTGTTATGTTTGGAGCCATATTTTTATTTGTATTGTATGGAAGCTTCTCTTCCAATATTGATTCATCAGTGGTTGCTTTTTTTATAGCTATACCTATTTTCTTGTTATCATTTATTAAGTTAATTGTAGATATATTGGAAGATATTAATGATAAAATAACGAAACTACTTGCAAATATAGAACGAAATAATTCGATTAATAATACTTTATTATATAAGATAAGATTAAATAATAATATTGATGAAATATTAAAAGAAGAATTCTGATGAATGGTTAAGAAAAAATTACTTGAATATAAAAGGGCTAGGAGAATAAAGAAAAAATGTGAGGCGGATAAAGAAGGTTGTTTTTATAATATATATTTATATGATTTTATGTTAATGTTTGTAGTACTTTTATTACATTCAGAACTCGCTACTTACGTTACTGATGGAATATTATGTAAAATGGATTTAAATATTTTCACAATATGGTCATTGATAATAGTTTTATTAGAGATAATGATGAAAGATTTTGTGGAAGACATAATTGTATATGTTATTGATAAAAGTATGAAAATTAATTTGAGTTGGCATTGAAATAATGGTAGATGTTATAGTAAACATATTGAAGAAGTAGATAAGGCTCTTGGTTATGAAATAAATATATACTATAATAAAAAAAATTGGTGTGAAAAAAGAACGTAACTCCAACGCCTAACAGCATCTAAAAGTTACACGCCCAGAAAAGTGGTGTGCTTCGTATTTGATATATTTCTGAAATTAGAAAATATTAAGCTGAATAAAACAAAAGTTCCAATGGAAATAATTGATATTCTGCATATAATATGCTATATTGACAAAAAATGAGGAATGCAGATATGCTTGAACGAAAAGAATATCTTGATCAGCTTTGGGCATGGAAAGACGAGCAGCAGATTAAGGTCGTGACCGGAATCCGTCGCTGTGGAAAATCTGTACTTCTGGAACAGTATCAGCATAGACTCTTAGCGGATGGAGTCACACCAGAACAGATTATTTCTATCAATTTTGAAAATTTGGATTTCGAACCTTTAAAAGATTATATGAAGCTGTACAATTACATCAAAGAACATTTGTGTGAAGATAAGATGACATACATCTTTTTGGATGAGGTTCAGGAAGTTCCATCATTCGAGAAAGTGATTGACAGCCTTTATATCAGAGAACATGTGGATGTTTATATCACAGGCTCTAATGCATATATACTGTCAAGTGAGCTTGCAACGCTTTTGTCGGGAAGGTACACAGAGATCAGGATGCTGCCGCTTTCTTTCCGCGAGTATATGCCGGTGACAGGTATGGCTAAAGAGGAAGCTTTTGCAGAGTTTATGAAAACTGGCGGAATTCCGTATGTGGCAGTAATGAACCGCACGGATGAAAAAATAGACCAGTATTTGGAGGGAATCTACAACACCGTCATTGTAAAAGATATTGAGCAGCGTCAGGCAAGAAGAGAAAAAGAGAGCGGAAAACGAAAAATCACAGACATTGTGTTACTAAAGACAATTGCCAGGTATCTGGCAAGCGTTATCGGCAGCCCGGTGTCTATGAAAAGTATAACCGACTATCTGACCTCAGCGGGCAGAAAAGTATCCCAAAACACAGTCAGCGATTATGTTGAAGCACTGACAGAGTCTTTCATTTTTTATCCTGTTGAGCGATTTGACATTGTGGGAAAGCAGCTCTTAAAGGTCAACAATAAGTTTTACATGGTAGATATGGGGATTAGAAACCACATTCTTCCAAGAAAACGATATGATCTTGGATTTACCATTGAGAACATTGTGTATCTTGAACTTTCACGAAGGGGCGGCAAAGTTAATATCGGAAAATACGGTTCTACAGAGGTTGATTTTGTGACACAGAAGGAAGGCGTGCTTACCTATTATCAAGTGACAGCTGATATGACGGCACAAGAAACCTTTGAGAGAGAGATGAGACCGCTACGGAGCATTCAGGATAATTATGAAAAGATTGTCCTGACATTGAATCGATTTTCACTCGGAAATTACGATGGCATAAAAGTTGTAAATGTCATCGACTGGCTTTTGGGATGAGGAATATGTGTATGTAAGGTAGTACTTGAGAAACTGAATTAAAATAAGGAACAGACATAATGAATACAGATAATAGCATGAATAATATGTGTTACAGTACATCTGGCAACAGTATCTGTGTTAAAACAGAAGGTGGCATATGTACTCCTATGGTTCATATAAGAACTGCTCTAGTGGATGATGCTAAAGAGCTTCTTTCCATATATGCACCGTATGTCATGAATACTGCGATAACATTTGAATATGATGTGCCATCGTTAGAGGAGTTTCAAGGGCGTATAGAAGCTACATTAAAGAAGTATCCTTATATAGTGGCGTTATATAACGAAAGAATCGTCGGGTATGCGTATGCCGGAATGTTTCATGAAAGAAAAGCCTATGACAGATGTGTAGAGACTTCTATATATGTGGATAAGGATATGAGGCATATGGGTATAGGGCGAATTCTTCATGACGAGCTTGAAAGAGAGCTTAAGGACAGAGGTATTCTTAACATGTATGCATGTATAGCATATCCTAAAGAGGATGATGAATATCTTGATAAGAACAGTGCCATGTTTCATGCACATCTTGGTTACAGACTCGTAGGTGAGTTCTATGACTGTGGTTATAAGTTTGGCAGATGGTATAACATGGTGTGGATGGAGAAGCTTATAGGTGAGCATATTTAGTATAGTATAGCACGTTAGGTGGTGTTATAGGTGGAATATTATAATGGAATTATATGGAGAATCGAAAGTGGCAGAAACAGTGAATATACAGAATAACAGCGGAAATGATAATATTACAGACAATAATGTTATAAACAATAATGATAAAAAGAATAATCATAATAATGAGTTAAAAGACAATGAACTTACAGGCAATGAACTCATAGAAAATGCCATAGAAGCTTTACAGAAGGAACCATCAGAGGAGATGTTAGCACACACTCTTACTGTTATAAGAAGACGTATGAATGATAATGGTCAGCTCATAATAGCGGTTGAACCACCTATGCCAGGACAGCCATCAGAGCATGGTAAAATCAGCAGTCAGCAAGGTTATGGACTTAAGTTAAAAGCAGTGAAGACGGCGGATGAAAAGCTATGGTGGACAGCGTTTACAAGCTTGATGAGGAAGTGAAGGGCGCAGACAGTGTAATGTCAACATTTATGACAGATATAAGAAAGCTTTTTGATGCGGCGTTGAAGGTGGATGAAATAGAAGGTATAATACTTAATCCATGGAACAGGACAATTATGCTTGATAAGAAGCTTATAAAGATAATCATCGGAGCATAAGATGTTTAAAAATCTGTATATTAGAAGCTGACACAAAGGATGAGTTTTATTGAGTTTCATGGCAGTTGTTATTGACAAATATAAAATCATCTGTTAACATTACAAGGCAATTAAAGATATACGTAATTAAAGATAGACAGTTCGTTTGTACCATCCTGTCTCTAAATAAAACCAGGACTATTATATTTATTACAATAGCTTATATATTTAGAACGATTATATCAAGCATGGGTACGCAGTATCTATGCCTTTTTTTGCGTATATGATGGTTTATTATGGAATTATTGCAAGCAATGATAAAGCAATGATAAAAGTATAATAAAACCATAATAAAAAAATTAATAAAAGAGGATTATTTATATGTATATTTTAAAAACAGAAGCAAGCTTTGATTCAGCACATTTTCTTTCTGGATATGATGGAAAATGTAGTAATCTTCATGGACACAGATGGAGAATTGTTTTAGAAGTGCAGACAGATGAGCTTAAGGATGATTTGCAGCATAAAGGCATGTATGTTGATTTTGGGGAACTGAAAAAGGATTTAAGGGATATAGCAGATTCTATGGATCATGCACTTATTATTGAGAAGAATTCACTTAAGAAAACAACACTTGAGGCCTTAAAGAGTGAGAATTTCAGGATTATTGAGCTTGATTTCAGACCAACAGCGGAGAATATGGCAAAGTATTTTTATGAAAAGATAAAAGAGCTTGGATATAGCATGAAATCTGTAACTGTGTATGAAACTCCAGCCAATAGTGCAGCTTATATGGAATGATTCCGGAAAGCATGCTGAATCATAAAAGAATTAGATATGATTAAAGAATTATGGAGGAGTATATGAGTGTATTAGAGGTTGTTGAAAAGTTCGTAAGCATCAATGGTGAGGCACTAAGGCCGGACAGCTTGCGGTATTTATACGTTTTAAAGGATGTAATCTTAACTGTAAATATTGTGATACAAAATGGGCTAATGAGGCAGATGCTTTAGCTCAGAAGATGACTAAGGAGGATATCCTTGAATATGTTCTATCTACAGGGGTTAAGAATGTCACTCTTACAGGTGGAGAACCACTGTTAAGGGATGGGATTGAAGATGTTATTGAATGTCTTGCAGATAACAACCTGAATGTTGAGATAGAAACTAATGGAAGTATTCCACTTGATAATATCCGTAAGCTTCATAAAGATAATGTAACATTTACGATGGATTATAAGCTTTCATGCAGTGGCATGGAGCAGGCTATGAGGCTGGAGAATTTCAGTGTATTAAACAAAAATGATACTGTCAAATTCGTTGCAGGCTGCCATGAGGATTTAGTAAGGACGAAGCAGATCATAGAAAAATATAACCTGTATGGAAAATGCAATCTTTACATAAGTCCGGTATTTGGCATGATAGAGCCAGAAGAAATCGTTGATTTTATGAAGGATAATACTATGAACGATGTTAATATGCAGATCCAGCTACATAAAATAATATGGGCACCGGATAAAAGAGGAGTTTAGTGTATTAATGTATACAAAGGCTGATGCAGACTTTTATACAGGTTAGCAGGATGCAGAAATGAGGATTTTATGGAAAAACACAAAAAAATAGATACTAAGGCAATCGAATATCATATAGCCGGTATTCTCAAAGCACTAGGTGATGATCCTGAGCGTGAGGGATTAAAAGATACACCTAAAAGAGTTGCGAAAATGTATGAAGAAGTGTTTGAGGGAATGAATTATACCAATGAAGAGATAGCTGAAATGTTCAATAAAACATTTGCACTTGATAAACATGCTGATAAGGAATGTGCTACTGATGGTGGTGCTTCAGATATGGTAGTTGTAAAGGACATAGATATTTTCAGCTATTGCGAGCACCATCTTGCACTTATGTATGATATGAAGGTCACGGTCGCATATATTCCAAAAGACCGCGTAATCGGACTTAGCAAAATAGCACGTATAGCTGATATGGTTTCCAAAAGACTGCAGCTGCAGGAAAGAATCGGAAGCGATATTGCTGATATTATCCAGATGGTTACAGGAACTGATGATGTGGCGGTGCTTATTGAAGGCTGTCATAGCTGTATGACGGCAAGAGGGATAAGGAAGGCTGACACGAAAACATATACACAGACATTAAGAGGGAGATTTAACAATGAAAGCAATGGTTTTATTCAGTGGTGGAATAGATAGTACAACATGTCTTGGAATGGCAGTTGATAAGTATGGTGCAGAAAATGTTATAGCATTATCTATATCATATGGTCAGAAGCATACAAAGGAGATAGAGGCATCAGATAAGATAGTAAAGTATTATAATGTAGAGCACATTTTATCTTGACCTTGCAAAAATATTCCAGTATAGCGACTGTTCTCTTTTATCACATTCTGATAAGGAGATACCTAAGGAATCATATGATGCACAGATTAAGGGTGCAGATGGAAAGCCAGTATCTACATATGTTCCGTTCAGGAACGGTTTGTTTTATCAAGTGCTGCCAGCATAGCATTATCAAAGGGCTGTAGTGAAATATATTATGGTGCTCATGCAGATGATGCTGCTGGAAGTGCATATCCTGACTGCAGCAGTGAGTTTAATGCTGCTATAAATGATGCCATATATCTTGGAAGTGGAAAGCAGATAAAGGTAGTGGCTCCATTTATCAATGCATCGAAAGCGCAGGTAGTAAAAAAAGGACTTGAGCTTAATGTTCCTTATAAATATACATGGAGCTGTTATGAAGGTGGTGAAAAGCCATGTGGAAGATGCGGAACATGTATAGACAGAGCAAGGGCATTTGAATTAAATGGAATAAAAGACCCGGCTATGGAATAAAAGCATAGCATAAAGTGAAATAACAGACAGATAGATTCATATATATTAGGAGATGGAATATGACAGGAAGAAGTAAGGAAGAAACAGAAAACATTACATTATTAGGTAACCAGAAAACAAAGTATCCAGATGATTATGCTCCGGAAGTTCTGGAAAACTTTATAAATAAGCATCAGGATAATGATTATTTCGTTAAGTTTAACTGTCCTGAATTCACAAGTCTGTGCCCTATAACAGGACAGCCAGACTTTGCCACTATAACTATATCTTATGTACCAGATATCAGAATGGTGGAAAGTAAATCATTGAAGCTTTATTTATTCAGCTTCAGAAACCATGGTGATTTTCATGAGGACTGTGTGAATATCATCATGAAAGATCTTATAAAGCTCATGGAGCCTAAGTATATTGAGGTATGGGGGAAGTTCACACCAAGAGGTGGTATTTCAATAGATCCATACTGCAATTATGGAAAACCAGGAACAAAGTGGGAAGAGATTGCATTTAACAGGCTGGCTGAGCATGATATGTATCCGGAAAAGGTAGATAACAGGTAGATAAAAGACCGCATATAATGATTGTAGATAACAGGCTGTAGAAGCAAGTAGTTAAATGTTTGCATATAATTTAAAAAATGTATATAATTATCTTTATATGCCTGTAAAGTTGGACTATTATAAATGTCAGGTGATATTGTAGCAGGAAGGATAGTTATATTATGAAGCAGATGATTAATACAGTGGTGACGGACATGCTTACGGCATTGTATCAGCCTTTTATGTTTGCTGTGGTCTTAGCAGGATTTTTTATGTTTTTATATATGTATGCCAATTGTCCCAAAGAAGCTGGCAGAGGTTACAAGGCAGCTATAGTGGCATGGTTAAGGCAGTTTAAGAATTCGAGCTTTTTTAGAAGATTGTTTGTGCTTGTGCTTTATACTTCACTTGTGCTTTTCAGGACATTCTTCAACAGAAATCTATGGCTTAATCCGTTGTCAGATGTATGTGGTGGATGGAGAATGTGGACTTACAATGCCAATGGTGTCCGTGTATACATTACAGATAGTATTGAGAATATTATAATGCTTTTTCCTTTTATTATATTGCTTATGTGGGCGGCTAAGGATAAGCTGTTAAAAAAATGTGACATTTCATGGCATTGTCGGTAAGTCACTTCAGGTTTCCTTTTTATTTTCACTGTCGATAGAACTTTTTCAGTTGTTTTTCAGGGTTGGAACATTCCAGCTTTCCGATCTTTTTTATAACACATTGGGTGGTGTCATGGGCGGTATAGTATATGCAATCATATGGAGAACTGGAAGCCATAATTCTTAAAATAAAGTCTTGTTTTCTGCGTAAAGTTATGATTATGTCACACAAGATTGTACAAGATTATAAAATATTAAAATATGAGAATAATATAGATTATGTATATCAGTTATGCTATCATATGCTTTGGTATAAAATGCATACAGAAATGAGGATTAGTGTGAAAAATAAGATTTTTCACACGCAAGATTTGTGCTTCGCACAACTTGAGATGCGCAAAGAAGCAGCGCAGGAATGGAGGATTATTATGTCAGATATTAAAGGTAGAATTCATTCGGTTGAAAGTTTTGGTTCGGTTGATGGACCAGGTGTAAGATATATAGTGTTCCTTCAGGGATGTCATATGAGATGTAAGTATTGTCATAACCCGGAGACATGGAAAGAAGAAGGCGGAGAACTTCAGACACCACAGGAGGTGTTTGATAAGGCATATCGTTATCATAATTACTGGAAGGATAAAGGTGGTATAACTGTTAGCGGTGGTGAAGCCATGCTTCAGATGGAGTTCGTTACTGAGCTTTTTAAGATAGCAAAGCAGCATAATGTCCACACAACTCTTGATACATCTGGCAATCCATTTACTATGGAAGAACCATTTTTAAGTAAGTTCAACGAGCTTATGGCAGTTACGGATCTTTTTATGTTAGATATTAAGCATATAGATGATGAAAAACATAAGAAGCTTACTGGCTGGACTAACAAGAACATTCTAGAGCTTGCTAAGTATTTATCAGATAACGGAAAAGATATGTGGATAAGACATGTCCTTGTGCCAGGTGTAACAGATGACGAGGCAGATCTTAACAAGCTTTCAG
>ENA-OQER01000687-OQER01000687.1-human-gut-metagenome-genome-assembly--contig:-NODE-687-length-18010-cov-1.796511_pt1 | contig 18010 bp, 18 predicted proteins | sample MGYA00242797_ERZ504639 | MGnify/ENA primary metagenome ERZ504639 (study PRJEB26092, sample SAMD00036306) | human gut metagenome | host: Homo sapiens | study: EMG produced TPA metagenomics assembly of...
AATGACAATGGTCACGTAACCTATCTTCCTATCAACGATTTGGAGGCTTGGGAGAAGGAACTTGCCAAGGGCGATGTATGTGCTTGTATCATCGAAGCTATTCAGGGCGTAGGTGGTTGCAACATGGGAATTGCCAAAATTGCCAAGCAGGCAAGAATGGACAAGACACTTGCCAAGGAACTGGAGCTGGTTGAGGCAGTGAAGGCACACCTTGAGGATGGCAAGATGGCAAGAACATTTGAAGTACCGGACGATGATGATGCACAGATCTGGTTTAAGGGATACAATCTCCTTACCGCAAAGCCTACTATTTATGCGGCAAATGTAGCAGAGGATGATCTTGTAGACGATGGAGCTTCCAACCCGCATGTGGCAAAGGTTCGTGAGATGGCAAAGGAAGAAGGCGCAGAAGTATTTGTGATCTGTGCACAGATTGAACAGGAACTTTCCGAACTTTCCGAGGAGGAAAAGAAAGAATATCTCGATGATCTTGGGGTGGCATCGAGCGGACTCGACAAGCTGGTTGCAGCAAGTTACCGTCTGCTTGGACTGGATCAGTTTCCTTACCGCAGGGAGGATGAGTGTCGTGCCTGGACGATTAAAGAAGGAACGAAAGCACCACAGGCAGCTGGAAAGATCCATACCGATTTTGAGCGTGGATTTATCAAAGCTGAGGTTGTCAATTATCAGGATCTGCTGGATAATGGAAGTCTTGCAGCAGCCAGAGAAAAAGGAATCGTTGGCATGGAAGGAAAGGATTATGTGGTTAAAGACGGCGATGTGATTCTTTTCAGATTTAATGTCTAGTCAAGAAATATGTGATAGTTATGTGGGAGCATATGACAGAGCAACAGTATCAACATGAGGTTATTGTGTCCGGACAGAAGCTTTACCGTTTAACTTTTTTATTCGAGGGCACAGCGGAAAATATATCAGGGAGAAACACTGGCACCGGTCGATTGAGATTTTTGCAGTGCAGGAAGGAGAACTTGATTTTATTCTTGACACAACGCATTATCATCTGGGAGAAGGCGAGTTCATCATTGTCAACAGCAACGAGGTGCATGCGATCCATGCGAACAGGCCGAATCACACAATTGTGCTGCAGATTCCGCTGAATCAGTTCGCGTCGTACTTTACGGGCGAGCAGTTTATCTGGTTTTCGCACAGTGAACGGACATACGATGAGCAGGTGGCATGTCTGATCTTTCGGATGTATAAGGTGTATCGGATGCAGACAGATGGCTATGATTTTGAAATTTTAAGTATGTTTTATCAACTATTACATATTCTGGTGAAGAAATACAGGAAGCTGGATGTGCAGGATGAATTGCTCAAAAGCAATCAGCAGCTGAACCGGCTCGGTATGATTACATCCTATCTCAAGGATCATTATATGGAAGATATTTCGCTTGGAAAACTGGCGGGAATATTTGGATATTCGCCGTCTTATCTGTCAAAAATGTTTGCACGCTATGCGGGCATCAATTATAAGGATTATCTGCAAAATATCCGGCTGGAACATGCGGTAAAGGATTTGGAAAATACGGATAAGCAGATCGTGGATATTGCATTTGATCATGGATTTGCCAACAGTAAAGCGTTTACCAATCTGTTTCGCAAGCGGTATGGAATGCTGACGAGTGAATACCGAAAGCAGCTTGTTAAGAAGAAGCAGAGGGAATCATATGCCCATCATCGGGCATTGCTGGAAAAAGACAAAAAAGTGACATTGTAAAGACAAAGAAAGGCATGTCTCCATGGCTACCAAACTGTTATACTCAGAAAAAATGAGTATGAGGAGGTAATCATGGAGATTTTTCTGTTAATGATGAAAAATTCCGTAAATACGGTAAGGTTTGGAATAACATTGAATGCACAAAACTGATAAAGGGGATGGAGCACACACCGCTTCCGGAGGATGTTATTTATGTGCCATCAGTCGAGGAGCTTGAAGCGGTTCCGGAAGCAAAGACATTCAGCGAGCGTGTCTTTGGCGGACTTCCAATCCAGATTGGTTACTGCAACGGAAACAATCACAAGTTAAACGCGGTAGAATATCATAGAAATTCCGAAATCAACATTGCGGTAACGGATATGATCCTTTTATTGGGATGGCTGCCGGATGTAACGGATGAATTTACTTATGATACAGCAAAAATCGAGGCTTTTAAGGTTCCGGCAGGAACGGTCGTTGAAATGTATGAGACGACACTTCATTATGCACCGTGCAACGCAGCAGACGGTGGATTTAAGTGTGTTGTGATCTTGCCGAAGGGTACAAACACACCGATTGATTTTACCCTTGCAGCAGATGGTGAGGACAAACTTATGACCGCGAAAAACAAGTGCTGATCGCACATGAGGAGGCTGCCATCAAGGTGCATTTAATGGATTAAGAGGAGAGAATATATCACTTTAACCGTGCTTGCGGATGCGATTGCTTGTCCTTTGACAGAAAAAAAGCTATAATAAAAGAAAGCTTTTGAAGAAAAGGTAGAGTTATATGAAAAAGAAAATCGTATCAACTTTAGTTGTGATTGGATTGCTTATTGTACTTGGGGGATACAGTTACAACGTTCAATATAGGCAGAAACTGGAAATTAAACATTTTACCGCTTTTTTCAGTGTTACGGGCAGACCACTGGGAACGCAGAACGATATAAAGGAAATCATGCTGACGAGATCGGAGCAGACTGCGAGGAGAACTGGCTGGTTGGACAATCCAAGGAAGAGGTGCTCAATTCGTACATTGCTTCGGGAGAATATCCGGATTTTATTCTTGGAGAGAAAGCATTACTGGAGGCAGATGCTTTGATCCCGATTGATGAATACTGGATGATTATCCGAATCTCAGAAATTATCTTTCCGACGAGCAATGGGAGCACTTCCGGCAGGAAGACGGACATATTTACTGGATTCCACCGTTTTGTGTGTCTCAGGGAGAGAATATTGAAGTAACGCATACGGGCGAGGCATTCTGGATACAGACGCGCGTTTTAAAATGGGCCGGATATCCGAAGATTACAACGGTGGATGAATATTTTGATCTGATCGAAGCTTATGTGCAGGCGAATCCGGTCATGCCGGGCGAACAAAAAATGTTCCGTTTACCATGTTGTGCGATGACTGGAGATTCTTCTGTCTGGAGAATGTGCCGCAGTTTCTGGATGGATATCCCAATGACGGAAGTTGTATGGTTGATCCCGGGAATGATCAGGTCATTGATTATAATACGACGGAGACTGCCAGACGGTATTTTCAAAAGCTGAACGAAGAGTACCGCAAGGGTATTTTTGATCCGCAGTCGTTTACCAGTACATACGAAGAATATGTGGATAAATTAGGAACCGGTGCTGTTCTCGGAATGGTTGACCAATGGTGGCAGTTCTATTACAATCTGGCAGAGCCTTATGAGACAAACGGACTGAGTGATCTGGGGTGCGATTATGTTCCGCTTCCGATTACAATGGACAAAGGTACGTCAAACCAGTGGCATACAAGCCGGAATGCAGAGATAGATACATCGAGCGGACTTTCGATTACCACATCCTGTGAAGATGTGCAGGGGGCACTTCAGTTTGTAAATGATCTGCTGGATTCCGATATTACGAAGCTTCGATTCTGGGGAGAAAAAGACCTGGACTATTCGGTGGACGAAAACGGTATGTTCTATATGAATAGTGAACAGGGAAAACGTCACGGAGACAGCGTGCTGAATGAATCTCATTTTTGTCCCTATTCGTATTTTCCACGAGTAGAAGGTCTGCTTGACGACGGAATCAATGCATTTTCGATGGATATCAGCCGGTGGAGTTTATGAAAGCCTAAAGCCCGACATACGGGAGTGTTTTGAAGCGTATGGTGTACAAAATTATGTCGAGCTGCTGGGAACAAATGAAGCGCCCGGCGCATGGTATCCGATGTATTCGTATACACAGTCTTTGTCATCAAAATCCAAAGGCGGCATGATTCGTGATGAAATAGACGCGGTCAAGAGAAGCTGGTTACCGCAGGTGATCATGAGCGATGACTTTGCATCGACATGGGATGCATATATGGCTGCATATCAGGCATGCAATCCACAGGACTATTTCGATATCCTGCAGAGGCATGTGGATCAGATTCTTCAATAATACGACAATTATGTGATATAAGTGATAGAAATAAAATCCTCATTCATAGTGCGATATTTTTGATCGTACACGGATGGGGATTTATTTACGCTGAGCAATGAAAGGACAGGCAGATGGGAGAAGTAAATGGAAGTGTTGAAATTGTATATTCATGTGAATGGCTGCGAGAAGGTGGAATCTGAATGCGCTACCGTACAGATGATTTCGTTTGACGGAAGGTGCGATGGAGATTATTTCAGAGGAGAGATCCTTCCGGGCGGTGTGGATACGCAGATTTATTATAAGGATCAGCCATCAAAATTATCGGCTCGTTATCTAGTGCAGGGAATCGATCATACGGGGCGCGGATGCCGGATCTTTATCGAAAATAACGGAATCATGTATGACGGTGAAACGATTACCAGACCGATCATCTATACGGACAGTATTGCACTGAAATGGATGGAAACGGCATCTATGTATGGAACCCTTACGGTTGTGGAAGGACAGCCGGTAATCACGATTTATACGGATAAAAATAGTGGAAAAGGGGGAAAAGGGAGCGCAACATGAAATTTATCATAGAACAGAGTGCGTATTCCGGGGTTTTGAAGATCGCAGGAAAGGTTGCACATGACATGGAACTTGTGACCGGCACGCTGCCGGAAATCCGTGTTGTCGAAACGATCGATCATGAAGAGGTAAGAAGCAGTGCAGCCCGTGAACCGACGATCATTGTCGCAACGATGGGACATAGTCGGTGGCTGGATGCACAGAAAAGTATCCCGACGGATGTGTTAAAAGGCAAACGGGAGTGCTACGGATGGTTTTTCCCGGATGATGGCTTGCGGGAGAGACTGCTTGTCATTGTCGGAAGCGATAAGCGGGGAACGATATACGGACTGTTTCATTTGTCGGAGGTCTTTGGTGTATCCCCGTTTGTGAACTGGTGTCATGTGATGCCGGTACATCGGGACGAAGTCCGGCTGAGCACGGATATGGCATGTATCGCAAAGGAACCATCGGTGGAATACAGGGGATTCTTTATCAATGATGAGTGGCCTGCTTTCGGTACCTGGAGTGAGTACCATTTCGGAGGACCGAATGCGAAGGCATACGAGCCGATCTTTGAACTGCTTCTTCGCCTGAAAGGAAATTATCTCTGGCCGGCGATGTGGAGTGCACGGTTTGAGGATGACGGCCCGGGCTTCTGAACGCAGAACTTGCGGATGAGTACGGCGTGATCATGGGAATGTCACATCATGAGCCGTGTCTGCGGCAGGGTGAGGAATACAAATATCTGCGCGGAAAAGACAGTATTTACGGAGATGCGTGGAATTTCAAGACGAACGGGAAGGAATCATAAGATTCTGGGAAGATGGTCTGAAGCGGAGCGGTAAATTTGAGAATGTGATCACGGTTGGTATGCGTGGAGAAGCGGACACCGCGATCATGGGAAAAGGGGCAACGCTTGCGGATAATATTGAACTGCTCAGGGACGTGCTCAGAACGCAGCGAAAGCTGATCCGGGAGAATGTCAATGAAGATCTGTCGAAAGTTCCGAGAATGATCGCTTTGTACAAGGAGGTGGAGGCTTTCTTCTACGGGGATGAGACGACGCAGGGGTTGATCGGATCCAAGGAGCTTTGCGATGTGATCCTCATGCTTTGCGATGACAATTACGGGAACTTAAGAACGCTTCCGACGGAGGAGATGCGTAAGCATCCGGGCGGATACGGTATGTATTATCATTTCGATTATCATGGGTGGCCGACCTCCTATGAGTGGATCAACAGTTCCTATCTTCCAAAAATCTGGGAACAGATGACGCAGGCATATGATTTCGGAGTACAAAAACTCTGGATCGTCAATGTGGGAGACATTGCAACGCAGGAATTTCCGTTATCGTTTTTTATGGATCTGGCTTATGATTTTGAGCGTTGGGGAACGACTGCACCAAATACGACGGATGCCTATACCAGACTGTGGGTAAAGCGGCAATTTGGCAGGCTGTCGGAAGTGCAGCAGGCGCAGATTGCGGATATCCTGACGAATTATACAAGGATGATACACAAGTGCAGACCGGAGGCGTTAAGACCGGAAACCTATCATGCAGCAAATTATCGTGAGGGTTCACGGGTGCTTGCGGAGGCCGGGCGGGTGATGCAGACCGCACAGGATTTGTACGATGAGCTGGAGCGTGTTGCGCCCGAAATACTTCCCGCTTATGTTGCGCTCGTCTGGTATCCGGCGATGGGAACGATGAATGTGCTGAAGCTTCAGCTGTTGTCCGGAATGAATCATTATCTGGCAGAAATCGGTGCACTCAGTGCCAATGATTATGCGAAAGAGGCAAAGGCATGTCTGGATGCCGATCAAAAGATCATAGAGCAGTATCATCGGACAGATGATGCGCGCTGGTACGGAATGGGACTGTCGCAGCATATCGGGTTTACGAATTGGAATGAGGATGAGTGTAAGAACCCGCTTCTGATGCAGGTGTTACCATTGCAAAAACAGGCGGTCATTGCGACGGTGGACGGAACCATGCAGCATGTGGAAGGCAGTCCGTGGCTGAATCAGAGAATGACGATTTCGGATTTCTTGAATCCGGAATGTGAATGTGCTTCGATCAGCCTGTACAGCAGAAGCGAACTTCCAGCATCGTTTCGGGTGATCGAAAAGCCCGAATGGATCGTACTGTCCGCAATGGACGGAACGCTTGACGGTGAAGAGCACAAGAGGCTCACCATTGATGTCACAGTGGACGAGAGTGCGCTTGCGATGGCACTCACCGATGGAAGAACGCAGGGAATGATCCGGCTGGAATTGCCGGCGGGCATCTGCAAGATCAGCGTGCCGGTCGACCGGTCAACGTATGAATATGGAAACAATACGTTTGTGGATACACAGGGATGGATCGCAATCGAGGCGGAACATTACAGCAGATGCAAGGACGGTTTTGATCGGGAAGGACAACCGATGCAATGGAAATGTCTTGCCGGCTACGGAAAGACTTTATCTGCGATGAAAGCATTTCCGACGGATTCCTACGCAGATGCAGAGAATGGGGCACCGTATATCGAATACAGCATCGTGACAAAGCAGGCGGGGGATTATGAAGCGGAATTCTATATGCAGCCGTCGAATCCTGTGACAACAGAGAACCGATTGCAGTATGCAGTGTCCGTGAACGGTGTTCCAATGCAGATTTTGGATGCCGTTACGGATGATTTTAAGATCGGAGATCATCAGCCTGTGTGGGCGCGCGGTGTGCTGGATCAGATCCGGCGCCGGAGTGTACCGGTGCAGCTGGAACAGGGAATCAATACGATCAGGATCACTCCGGTCACGCCGGGCTTTGTTCTTGAGAAGATCGTGATCTATCCCCATGGAAACAAACCGGCAGAAGCCTATCTTGGACCGACAGAAACGTATCGGTGCAGGAGCTGATCATATATCAATACAGTGAGGAGCATGTCAGTCCATTTGCGGAAAGGAAATATGGCATGGGCTGACCGAAAGAGGAAGGAGAAAATATGGCAGGAGCTTATGAAACAAAACAGTACCGCAATGTATTTGCGGAGTATGGTTATTCGGAAGAAGAAATCGAAAAAAGAGTACAGGAGACATTTGAGACGATTTTTCATGGCAGCGAAGAGGAGCGCTTTTACCATGAAGCCGGGGAGGATATGGGATTTATGGAAGATACCGGCAATCATGATGCGCGGACCGAGGGCATGTCGTATGGCATGATGGTCTGTGTACAGCTGGATAAGAAAGAGGAATTTGACCGTCTGTGGAAGTGGACAAGAACTTATATGTATATGGATGAAGGATCGGGAAAGAATTATTTTGCATGGTCCTGCGCTTTGGACGGCACAAGAAATGCGGACGGACCGGCACCGGACGGGGAAGAGTATTTTGCTATGGCCTTGTTCTTTGCATCAAGAAGATGGGGAGACGGAGAGGGCATTTTTAATTACAGCAGGGAGGCAAAAGCGATTCTGCATGAGTGTGTGCATAAGGGAGAACCGGGACATCCGGGCGATCCGATGTGGGAGCCTTCCAACAAACTGATCAAATTTGTCCCGGGACTGGATTTCAGTGATCCATCGTATCATCTGCCGCATTTTTACGAGCTTTTTGCGGAATATGCCGATGAGGAGGATCGTAAGTTCTGGAAAGGCGCTGCCGAAGCAAGCCGGGCCTACCTGCATAAAGCCTGTCATCCGGATACCGGATTGTCTGCAGAATATGCGGATTATGACGGAACCCCGCACAGTGCGCATCAGGAGATCTTCGGCCGCCACGACTGGTATTACAGTGATGCCTATCGCACGATGCAAATATCGCGATGGACCATCTGTGGTTTGACAAGGACCGTGGCAGGTGCAGATTGCAGAGAAATTCCAGAAATTCTACTGCGAGGATCAGAAGGATCACTGGGACGGCGTCTTTTTGACCGACGGAACCAGACTGGAGGAGAAAGCACTGCATCCGGTAGCCATCATTGCAGTCAATGCCGAAAGTGCACTGGCTGCGGACGGAACTTATGCGAAACAATGTGTTGACAAATTCTGGAATACACCTCTTAGAACCGGTGAGAGACGGTATTACGACAATTTTTTGTATATGTTTGCGATGCTTGCTTTATCGGGAAATTACCGGATCTATTAGAATGATGATTAGAAAATGAGATATTGGGAAAGGAGGAGAAAATGGGACACAGTGAGGAAATGATCCAAAAGGCAATCGCACAGGAAAACGGCAAGGTACATGTGAATGCACAAAGCATTCCGGAAAAATATCAGCAGAAGAGAGCCGATGAGGCGGAGTGATCGAGCATATCCGCTACCCGTCAAAAGATTATTTTCTAGCTGGAAAAGAAATCACAAAGGAAGCAAATGTTTATCTTCCGTATGGTTACAGCCGGGATAAAAAGTACAACGTGCTCTACCTGATGCACGGAATCGGCGGAGACGAAGCCGAGTGGGGAATGGTTGATGAGGATTCGCTGGTAAAAAGAATGATGGACAATCTGATCTATTACAAAGAAATCGAGCCGTTCATCGTGGTGACACCAAACGGACGATCCACCGAAAACTGTGCAAGAGAAGGTTCGGATTATAACTCGTTTTATGTGTTTGGCAAAGAATTGCGTTCGGATCTGATCCCGTATATGGAAGCGCACTATTCGACCTATGCGGTGGAAGGCGATCCAAGTGCTTCAAGAATGCACAGAGCGATGGCGGGACTTTCGATGGGAGGGATGCAGACGATTAACATCGGAATCGGAGAATGTATGGATCTGTTCAGTTATTTTGGTGCATTTTCCGCAGCACCGACCAGCAATCTGGCGGAGAAGACAGCAAAAATATTAGAGGATACTCCATATACGTTGATTATTTTTACAATATCTGCGGAATGGAGGATGAGATCGCGTACGACAGCGCGGCAGCAGCTGCAAAGAATCTTCCTGATTTATGCGATAAATTAACGGAACCTGATAATTTTATCTGGCAGGAATTAAAAGGCATGCATGATTTTCATATCTGGTATCTCGGCTTTTTCAATTTTGCGCAGATAGCCTTTAAGTAAATTGACGCGCGGTGTTATTTTACCAGTAAATGTAAAATTTCGCCGCGCGTGATTTATTTTATGTACAACGTTAAAACAAGCAGAATAAGGATTGGAAGTGTCCCAGCATGTGGGACAAAAATCACTAAAACATCACAACAAATTACACTCCTTGTTCAAAATCCAAGCCGGCAAACCCGAATTGTTTTACTGCAATTTGTCGGCTGTTCTTCTATAGTTTTTCCCTGTTTTTGTCGGCTTTGATTTTGTTACTATTAAGATGCACGAAAATCTTTTTAAGGAGGAAAATAGGAGTGGGAAAAATGTGGAAAATGGGGGCGTGCATTGCACTAGTCCGCGGCAATGACACTCACGAGTACAGGAGGTATGCTGCCGTCGGATTGGGGTATTGAGACGGTATATGCGGATGAGACACAGACAACAGCCAAGACGTTCACCGCGGAACAACTGGAAGTGATTTGGGGAAATGCAGAGCATAAACTTGAGGATGGACAATGGAAGCTTTCCTTTGCAAATCAATATGATCAGGTGAAATGGAAAGTGCCGGAGGCAATTGCACTTTCGGATGTGAAGTCTGTTACGTTTCATGTTGCAGATCAAAAAGGATCCGTTACTTTAAAAGTGTATAATGGTGGAGATGATGCAGAAGCCGCTAATACGCAGTATGGTTTGACAGGAAGCGAAGAATATACGATGGAACCATCTGGAGAAGGTAGTGTTGATGCAGTTGGACTTATGACAACTGACGAAACTGGATCAGGTTCGGAAGTTAGTCTGATCAGTGTAACATTTGAATTAAAAGAAGGAAGCGGAAGCCAGATTACTCATGGCGAGAACATCATTGATAATGGAGATTTTTCAAATCAGGATTTCTCATCCTGGAGTGCTTCATTAGGAGGCGCCAAGATTACAGCGGAACCTGTTGAAAATGGAGCTGATATTGGTGTTACAACATGTGGTGCTATTACAAGATCCAAAGATCCGTCAAAATCATATGAATGTTTTGCACAGGACATCACGGAAAACGTAAGCGAAGGCGAAGAATATGAGTTTTCTTTTTGGGCAAAATTGTCGGATGATTATAAGGATTCTGAAATAAAAAATTGAAAGATTCTCAGAAAACTGTTCAATTTCAGCCGTATTATGTGAATGGAAATGATAAGGAGGTGTATGATACAACAGGACTGATTTCCGGTACATCCGTGCAGGTTCTTGAAGTTGGAAAATGGACGAAATTCGAAGGAACATACAAGATTCCATCAGGTGCGAAGAAGGTTGTGATTCGTATTTTGGAACAGGGAGATTGGCAGGAACCAGGTTCCTGTATCATGGGAAAATACTATGTGGCAAATGTATCCATGAAAAGATCACAAAACCAAAACCGGAGATCGAAGAGAACATTCCGGATTGGAAAGCATCCGTTACAGGAAGTCTTGGAACTGGTTCGATCGCAGGTACTGCCATCATGTCAAGTGAGATTTCAGATGATACGTTGATGGCACTTGTCAAGAAGCATTTCAATGCGGTGACATTCGGAAACGAGTTAAAGCCGGATGCACTGTTTAACTATCAGATCGGACAGTCTGTTGATTCTACAACAATTACGTTCCAAGGGAAGGAACTGAAGGTGCCGGTTGTTAATGATAAGCAAGAGAATTTAGATTTCTCACGCGCGGATGCAATGCTGGACAAAATTCTTGAGTGGAATAATGCTAATCCGAACGATAAGATTCGCGTCCGCGGTCATGTGCTGGTATGGCATTCACAGACTCCGGAATGGTTCTTCCACGAGGACTATGATGTTGCAAAGCCATACGCAGATAAGGGAACTATGAACCGCAGACTGGAGTGGTTTATTTCCAGTGTGTTTGATCATTATTTTGGAGAGGCTGCAAACGGAAGTATGACGGACTCTTCTATGGATGGGATGTTGTGAATGAGGCAGTCATCGGTAACACCTATCGTACCGATAAAGTGAGTGCCGCAGAATCGCTCAGTGAGATCCGGCATGGAAATAACTCAAGCTGGTGGCATGTGTATGAGAGCAACGAGTTTATCATCAATGCTTTCAAGTATGCAAACAAATATGCACCAGCGAATGTAGAACTTTACTACAATGACTTCGGAGAGACAGACAACACCAAGTGTGAGGGTATCGTAAAACTGATCAACGACGTGAAGTCTGCAGATGGAACCAGACTGGATGCTTTTGGTATGCAGGCACATTACAATGTGGACGGTTTTTCGGCTGCACAGTTTAAGAGTGTAGCGAAGAAGTATGCAGCGGCAGCCGGCAAAGTGCAGCTGACTGAGCTGGATTTTAAGGCAAGCAGTACCTACGACGGTACAGCGGCTACAAAGGAAAGCGAATACACAAAGATGGCATACTGCCATAAGAATCTGTATGAGGCGATCAAGGCGTTAAAGGCAGAAGGAGCAAACGTATCCGGCATTACCGTCTGGGGGGTCATTGAGCCGAATTCATGGCTGCATTCCCAGTCGAATCTCGGTGGCGGAGCAAGCGGCTCTGCACAGTGCCCACTGCTTTTTGACGGAAACTATAAAGCAAAGCCTGCTTATTGGGCTTATGTGGATGCAACGAAACTTCAGCCGGCGATTCAGAAGGTTACCATTACAGAGGCGAAGGATGGCAATATTGCAGGAGAAACCTATACGATCGATCAGGGTGCGGTACAGGCAGAATTTATCCCGGTTTGGGATGCAGACGGTCTTACCGTACAGGTAAAAGTAAAAGATACAACCGTAAATGACGCAGATGCCGTTACGGTATATGTAGATCCGGACAATTCGGCATCGGATATCACACCACATAAGGTGACGGTTGCAAGAACAGCTGCTGCTGCGATCGCAGGCGGATATCAGGCAACCGTCAAGGTTTCGATGAAGGGTTTGAAAGTTGCACAGCAGATCAGTCTCGATGTTGTTGTAAACAATGACGGGGAGACAGGAAGCTTTAATGATCTGACCGGAAAGCAGGAGTCAAGCAGCAAGTATTATGCAGTGGCAACCATGAAGCCGGGCATCGAGAAGATCCCGTACGGAACAATTTCGGTTGACGCAGATGCAGATGCCGCATGGGGCAATGCGGTAAACATCCCGCTTACGATCAACAAAGGCTCCGAGGCTTCTGCCAATGCAAAGGTTCTCTGGATGATGACAATCTCTATGTATATGCAACCGTAAACGACGCGGTATTGGATAAAACAGGCGCTCAGACGCATGAGCAGGATTCTCTTGAAGTGTTCATCGACGAGGACAACGGCAAGACCGCTTCCTATGGAGAGGACGATAAGCAGTATCGTATCAATTATAACAATGAGCAGTCCTTCAATGGTAAAAAATGTCTGGCAGAGAATGTCAAGTCTGCAACAAAAACAATCGATGGCGGATACGTGGTTGAGGCTGCTTTCAAGTGGACGGATATCAAGCCGGCAAACGGAACCAAGATTGGTCTGGAACTCCAGATCAACGATGCAAAAGGCGGCAAGCGTATCGGTACGTTAAGTTGGTATGATGAGACCGGAATGGGCTGGTCAGGCTCAAACGTATATGGTACGGTCGAATTAACCGGAAAGACCGGCAGCAATGGCGGCGGCTCGTCTGTAAATCCGGGAACTTCGGATACGAAGCCGGATGTGAAACCGAACGGAAAACAGGATACGAAGCCGGATGTGAAACCGGACGGAAAACAGGATACGACCATTGAGACATCCAAAGTGGAAATTACAGTTTCCGGCGATAAGAAGGCTGAGGCATCGGTAACCATAACAAAGGATGCGCAGGGAAATGTGACCAGCGCAAATGCAACGGTATCGGGATCAAAGGGAACACTTACCGCAGATGTGGTAAAGCAGCTTACCGAGGCGGCAGGAACCGAAGATCTTACGATCATCCTGCAGGTTAAGAATGCGAATGGTGATGTGAAATACACGGTTTCCGTTTCCGCAAAGAATGTGAAAAATAATAAATCACTGAAGGCATTTGTTGTCAACCGTAAGACGGGTGAATATGAACTGATCAACAGCAAGACCTATAAGGCTGAGGACGGAAATCTGAATGTAAGTTTTGGAAAGAAGGGCGATTATGTACTTCTGACGACAAAGGAAGCAGCCAGAATTGAAAAAGAAATCCTTAAGACCATCGCTCCGAAGAAAGCAAAGGCAACGGTTAAAAAAGGAAAAACAACGGAGTTTAAGCTTGACAGCAAGCTGAATCAGAACAATGTAAAGAAGGTAACTTACAAAACTTCCAAGAAGTACGAATTGCTACCGTAAACAAGAACGGTAAGATCAAAGCAAACAGGAAAGGAACGGTAACGATCAAGGCGACCGTGACTTTAAAGAATGGAAAACAAAACGGTATCCATGAAGATAGCCGTTCGATAGAAAATATTGACAGGAATACAATTACTATAGTTTGTCGGTAATTATTCCATAAAAAGCCCTCGTGACGCAAGCGGGGGCTTTTTTATAATCAAATCACAAGAAAAGCATAATCCCAAAAGAAATCAAGCAGTAATAAGAACGTTGTTGATTTTGCACCGATCCATCTGAATCAGGAAAATCAGGAAAAAAGCGTAAATGTATAAAGAAAAGAAGGTCAAGAAGGCAAGGAGGTAATGATTATGAATGGACCGGCAGCACCAAAGGATCCGGAGAAGAAAAGACCATATTTTTACATTATGAAGGATAAAGAAATCTTCGGAGCAAAACAGGAAGACGGAAGTGCGATCCACTTTATCTATGAAAGTGACGGAAGGCTGATTAACAGCGCACAGATCGTCGGAAATATTACGGATGAGAACATGCTTCGGTTATTGGAGACGGTGGAGGGATTCGGCAAGCTTGTACACAGTATCGGGGTGTCTGTTGAGACCGACAATCCAAAGGAGGAGATGGAGTTCATTTTCCAGATGTACGGGAAAAAAGATCTCTACGGAGGCGGAACCAATCTGCGATGCAGCCTGACCGGAGACGGAATGGAACGGCGCATTTATCTGTCGGATTATACCTGGACAGAGGATGATTATATTCCGGGACAGATCAAGTTCATCATGAGCGTACCGGAAAAGATGGGAAAAGCGAGCGTTCGGTTTTATCTGAACGACGGATATACGGCTCCGGAAGAGGTGGAAGAAGAAGCGGTGGATACGAAATCGGAACTGTACTGCACGATGATCGAGCGTTCTCTCATGAATCTGGGCAACACCTACCGTATCCGCAAAGCGATCGAGAAGGCGAGAGCCGGAAAAGAAGTAACGCTTGCCTATATCGGAGGTTCGATCACGCAGGGGGCGGGAGCAACACCGATCAATACCGCGTGTTATGCCTATAAGTCCTATCAGCTTTTCAAAAGCAGATTTGCGATGAGAGATAACGTTAAATTTGTGAAAGCGGGCGTTGGAGGAACCCCGTCGGAGCTTGGAATGCTCCGCTTTGACAGAGATGTGTTAAGAGACGGCGAGAAGCCGGATATCGTAGTCGTAGAATTTGCGGTCAACGATGAGGGCGACGAGACGAAGGGCGATTGCTACGAAAGCCTTGTGCGCAAGATCTTAAAGCTGGATTGGAATCCGGCGGTCGTTCTGCTTTTTTCCGTATTTGCCAATGACTGGAATCTGCAGGATCGCTTAAGTCCGGTCGGCAGACTGTATGATCTGCCGATGGTCAGTATCAAGGATACCGTGGTGGAGCAGTTTACAAAGAAACCGAACGAGGGAAGGGTTCTGACAAAAAATCAGTTCTTTTACGATATGTTTCATCCGAGCAACCTCGGCCATACCATTATGGCAGACTGTTTACAGTATCTGTTTGAGCGCTGTGATTTGAGCGAACATGCAAGACTTGACGCTTTTGAGAGCGGCCTGACCGAGGAGGGAATGCTTGCACAGCAGCTGCAGATGAAGCCGGCAATCGGCAAAAGCTTTGAGCATGTACGGCTTCTGGATAAGAAAGATGTCTATGCCGGGGCTCAAATCGACGCCGGTGGCTTCTGTGCAACGGATGATCAGTCCAGAGTGTGGAGATGGATGACCGGTTAGAATTGACACCGGAGTTTCCGTACAATTGGATGTACGATGCAACGATGCCGGAGAATGCTGTCTTTACAATCCGCATCCATTGCAAAGCGCTTGTGTTGATCTTTAAGGATTCCGGAGAAGTGGACGTTGGAAAGGCGTATGTCGATGTGGACGGTGAGCGTCGCATGACGGCGGATCCGCATATTAACAACTGGCAGCACTGCAACGCGATGATCGTGTTCAATGAGGATGAAAGCGCCGACCATACGGTACGCATTGAAGTCGCAGAAGAAGACAGAGACAAGAAGTTTACAATTTTAGGATTTGGTTACGTGTTATAAGGAGGAGTAAAATGGTTACAGTTAAGAATCCGATTTTAATGGGATTTTATCCGGACCTTCCATTTGCAGAAAGGGAGAGGATTATTATATCGTCAATTCAAGTTTTGTGTATGCACCGGGAGTGCCGATCTTTCACAGCAGAGATCTCGCACATTGGGAGCAGATCGGTAATATTTTAGACCGTCCGTCGCAGCTTCCTGTGGCGGGAGCGGATATCTCAGATGGTATTTATGCGCCGACGATCCGCTATCATGATGGTTTGTTTTATATGATCACGACCAATGTGACGCACGGCAACAATTTTATCGTCACAGCGGAGAATCCGCAAGGACCGTGGTCCGAGCCGTATTATCTCGGCGACGATGCCCCGGGCATCGATCCGAGCCTTTTTTTCGACGATGACGGCAAATGTTATTATTGCGGAACCCGTCCGAATCCGGAGGGCGTTCGCTATAACGGGGACTGGGAGATTTGGATTCAGGAATTGGATCTTAAGACCATGAAGCTGGTCGGTGAGAGCATGGCAATCTGGAAAGGTGCGGTAAAGGGATGTATCTGGCCGGAAGGTCCGCATATTTACAAGATCGATGGTTATTATTATCTACTCCACGCAGAAGGCGGAACCGGTCCGGAACATAGTATTACGGTGGCACGCAGTAAGAAGCTGTTCCAGTGGTTTGAAGGCTGTCCGCGCAATCCGATTTTCACACACCGCAATCTCGGTATGGATTATCCGGTCATCTATGCGGGACATGGAGATCTGGTTGATGACGGCAAGGGAAACTGGTATGTTGTAATGCTTGCATCAAGACCTTGCAAAAAGCATAGCAGCATGGGGCGTGAGACTTTCCTTGCCAGGGTGATCTGGGAGAACGGCTGGCCGGTGATCGCTCCGGGAGTCGGACATCTGGAGGACGAATTTACGATCGATATGCCTGAGCATCGCTTTGCGGAAGAAATTACGAATTCCGATGTCATTCATTTCTGGGGAGAACAGCTGGATCAGCGGCTGGTGGCGATCGAGGACTGGACATCCGGAATTTATTCGCTGACCGAACGTGAGGGTGCACTTCGGATGTACCTTCGCAAAGAAAAGATTTCCGAGAGAGCAAACTGTGCATATCTTGGTGTAAGACAGAAGAGTTACCGCTTTGTCGCAGAGACCGGAATGGAATTCTATCCGGACAATGAGTCGGAGACGGCGGGACTTGTGCTTTACCAGAATAATGAAAATCATCTCCGGTTTGAAGTGGTGCGCGTGGATGGAGAAGTTTGTTTTGTGGTTACCAGCTGTATTCACGGAGATGAGCAGACGCTGGCAACAACACGGCTGGAGAAGAAAGGAAAATTAAAGATCCGCCTGCAGTGCGCAATCAGTGTGCCCGTGTCTGGATTTCGGAAGGCAAAGGATATGTATCCGTTGCGGAAAATCTGGATCTTCTTGCTTACACGACAGAGGAAGCCGGAGGCTTTGTAGGATGCACAGTCGGTGTATATGCGTCTTCCAACGGCAGTGACAGTACAAATTATGCTGATTTTGAATGGCTGACATGCCAGTCGATGGATTGATAGAAAGTGTTTAAGATGAGAAAATGAAATAATGAGTAGACAGACAAAAGAATATGCAAAGAAACTGGTTGCACAGATGACGGTTGAGGAAAAAATGAGCCAGATGCTCTATGAGTCACCGGCGATCGAGCGACTTAATATTCCGGCATATAACTGGTGGAATGAGGCTTTGCATGGTGTTGCAAGAGCCGGAGTTGCTACGGTATTTCCGCAGTCGATCGGACTTGCGGCGACATTTGATCCGGAGCTTGTCGGACAAATCGGGGATGTGGTATCGACGGAAGGCCGCGCAAAATTTAACGAGTTTTCACGGAGAGGAGATCACGGAATCTACAAAGGGTTGA
>ENA-OQER01000688-OQER01000688.1-human-gut-metagenome-genome-assembly--contig:-NODE-688-length-18006-cov-4.974383_pt1 | contig 18006 bp, 16 predicted proteins | sample MGYA00242797_ERZ504639 | MGnify/ENA primary metagenome ERZ504639 (study PRJEB26092, sample SAMD00036306) | human gut metagenome | host: Homo sapiens | study: EMG produced TPA metagenomics assembly of...
AAAAATCACAGCTATGTTAAAACGACTAAAATCAGTCAGTATGTTGCTGTTCCTAATGGGTGCCTCTACCGGAGCAGCATACGCGGTCGCCAATCCCGGCGTTACCGATGTGAAAATCACACAACAAAGTGGTACATGTACAGGAGTTGTCAAGGATGCTACGGGTGAAACTGTCATTGGTGCATCTGTAGTAGTGAAAGGTACGACTAATGGTACTATTACCGGACTTGACGGTGACTTTTCTTTGTCAAATGTAAAAAAAGGAGATATCATTCAGATCTCTTTTGTCGGTTACATTACTCAAGAGGTTCTTTGGAATGGTACCCCTTTGAATGTTATTTTAAAAGATGATACCCAGACTTGGATGAAGTGGTAGTCGTTGCATTTGGAACGCAGAAGAAAGTGAATGTGACCGGTGCTGTATCTACTGTCGGAGCGAAAGAGATTGCGGCACGTCCTGTTAGTTCTACGGTTGAAGCTCTGCAAGGAGTTGTTCCTGGCATGAATATTTCAACAAGTAGTGATGGTGGTTCATTGAAAGGTAACAAAGAATTCAATATTCGTGGTACAGGAACTATTGGTAAAGGCTCATCAGTATCTCCTTTGGTGCTGATTGATGGAATGGAAGGGGATATTAATGCTATTAATCCACAGGATATTGAGAATATTTCTGTTTTGAAAGATGCTGCTGCGTCTTCTATTTATGGTTCACGTGCGCCGGGAGGTGTCATTTTGATTACTACTAAAAAAGGTAAGTCAGGAAAACCATCTATTAATTATAATAATAATTTCCGATTTAACTCTCCATTGAATATGCCTCATATGGCAGATTCATACAGTTTTGCATTAGCTATCAACGACCAGCTGACCAATGGAGGACAGTCGCCAATGTATAGTGAGAAGAAATTGCAACAAATTTTGGATTATCAGCATGGTAAATCTACACAATATATGTGGGCTACGGATGCTGGACGTTGGAATGCATTTGATGACCCAAATCGTCAGGATGTTATGCCAACCGCTAATACTGATTGGTTGCATGAGTTGTTTGGTGATAGTTTTACTCAGGAGCATTCAATTAGTGTAAATGGTGGTACGGATGTAATGCAGTATTATATGTCTGCCAATTATCTGGATGAAGGAGGATTATTGAAATATGGGGATGATGGCAGACAACGCTATTCATTTACTGGTAAAATCAATGCGGATTTGGCAAAATGGTTGAAAGTAGGGTATAGTGTTCGTTTTAATCGTATTGATTATAGTTCCCCTTCCTTTGCAAGTGCCGGCGAGAATAAGGAAAATGTATTTTATTTTGATGTATGCCGTTATTGGCCTGTAATTCCTGTTGTAGATCCTAACGGTTTTTATACGCAGAGTCTAAAATTTACCAATTGACTGAAGGGGGACGTTATAATACTCAGAATGACGTTGTGGCACAACAACTCCAGTTTCTTATTGAACCAATTAAAAATTGGAAAACCACTATTGAATTAAATTATCGTAGTAATTATAATTTCTCGCATACGGATTATCAAACGGTTTATGCTTATGATGTAAACAAGAACCCATATGCTATTGCCAACACAACTTCGGGAGTAACAGAATATGCATATAAAAGCAATTTCTTTAATCCGAATATCTTTACAGAGTATTCATTGGAGTTAGAAAACGGGCATAATATGAAAGCAATGGTCGGTTTTCAAAGTGAGTTGTTTAAACAACGTGATATTACTGCAAAACAAAATAACATAATGTCTGGCATTCCTACTTTAAATACAACTACGGATAATGCACGTGCCAGTGGTGGCTATCAGGAATGGGCAACAGCCGGTTTTTTTGGTCGTATCAATTATGATTACAAAGGTCGCTATCTGGTTGAGGCGAATCTGCGTTATGACGGTTCTTCACGTTTTTTACGCGATCAACGTTGGAATTGGTTCCCTTCTTTCTCTTTAGGCTGGAATGTGGCACGTGAGGCCTTTTTTGAGAAGTATACTAATATTGTCAATACATTGAAAGTTCGTGGCTCATGGGGTGAACTTGGTAATCAAAATACAGATAATTGGTATCCTTTTTATCGCATTATTGATTATAAACAAAATAATGGCGGTTGGTTGGTCAATGGCTTGAAACCTAATACTGCAGCCGAGTCCAGTCTCGTTTCGGCATTGTTAGGTTGGGAAAAGACCCAAACTTTAAATATTGGTTTTGATCTTGGTATGCTGGACAATCGTTTTAATTTGAATTTTGATTATTTCCAGCGTAAGTCAATTGATATGGTTGGGCCGGGACAGGAATTACCAACAATCTTAGGTATTGCCGTTCCAAATGTGAATAATCTGAATATGACTTCGAAAGGTTGGGAATTACAAGTAAGCTGGCGTGATCAGATACGTGATTTCAGATATGGTGTCACATTGGCTTTATCCGACAACCAGGTTGTAATTGATAAATATCCTAATCCGTCAAAAGATTTAGGCCAAACATATTATGATGGGGCACATTTGGGAGATCTTTGGGGATATCAGACAATAGGAATAGCTAAGACTCAGGCGGAAATGGATGCGCATCTGGCGAAGGTGGACCAATCTTCTATGGGTTCCAACTGGGGAGCAGGTGATATAATGTATGCCGATTTGGATGGTGACGGTGTGATAAGTGCAAAAGATAATACAGCAGACAATCATGGAGATAAAGTTTTGCTGGGTAATAAAACACCACGATATAACTTTGGCTTGAATTTGGATGCGGCTTATAAAGGCTTTGACTTGAAAGTGTTCTTCCAAGGAACATTGAAACGTGACTATATGCCGGGATCGGGTGCTGAAAGTATGATGTTTTGGGGAGCTGTAGGGTATTGGCAGACCAATTTTTTTGAGCCTCACTTAGACTATTTCCGTCCCGCTGATACAACGAGCCCGCTAGGAGCGAATGTCGACGGGTATTATCCACGTCCTTTAGAAAGCGACAAGAATCGTAAAGCACAAAGTCGCTATATGCAAAATGCTGCTTATTGTCGTTTGAAAAACGTAACGTTGGGATATACTTTACCGGCAGATTTGACTAAAAAATTCTACGTGAATAATTTACGTTTCTTTGTGTCTGCAGAGAATTTGTTTACTATAACCAATCTGTGTGATACTTTTGATCCTGAAACAATAGGTGTAGGCAATTGGGAAGGATGTACTTACCCATTGTCAAAGACTATTTCATTCGGATTAAGTGCAACCTTTTAATAAAATAAGATCTATATGAAAAATTATATTCAATATTTAACTATCGGAGCTTTGCTGATGGGCAGCCTGACAAGTTGTAATGACTTCTTGGATAGAGAACCATTGGATAAGGTTACTCCTGAAAAATTCTTTTCTGCAGAAGCGGATTTAGCAGCTTATGCCATAAATAACTATAAGTTTGTTACTGTGGATGATAAGTATGGCATTAATCTTTTTGGAAAAGATAATGATACAGATAATCAGGCAAGCGGAACAAGTAATTCGTTTTGGATTCCTGGTGAGAAAAAAAGTTGCTGCCGACCGTGGCGAGTGGAAATGGGAGGATATTCGTTCATGCAACTACTTTTTTGACCAAGTATTACCAAGATATGAGGAGGGAGCTATAACTGGTAACCAAGATAATGTGAAACATTACATTGGAGAAATGTACGTGAACCGTGCATATAGCTATTTTCAACTTTTTACAAAATTTGGTGATCTGCCTATTGTCACAACGGCACTTCCCGATATTCAAGGTGAATTGGTGGAAGCTAGCAAGCGCCAACCGCGTCATAAGGTTGCTCGTTTTATTATTGAAGATTTAAAAAAGGCGGAAGACATGTTGTTGAATAATCCTCCGGGTGGTAAAAATCGTATTTCTAAAAATGTAGCTTATTTGCTTCATGCTCGTGTAGCTTTATATGAAGCTACTTGGGAAAAATATCATCGTGGTACAGCTTTTGTACCGGGAGGAAGCGGATGGCCGGGTAAAGATGCGCAAGGTTATGATGCTGATGTGGAAATTAATTATTTCCTTGATGAAGCGATTGCTGCTTCGAAGTTTGTTGCAGACCAAATGGTAGGCAATTTAGCAGAGAATACAGATACTCCGGAAGGAATGAATGCTTCATTGGTTTCTATCAATCCATATTATACCATGTTCTGTGATGAGAATATGGAAGGGTATAAGGAGATTCTAATGTGGAAAAAATTTGATGAATCATTGGGGATAACCAGTAATTTGCAGATGGAACTTTGTCGTAATGGTGGTGGATCAGGCTGGACACGTGGTATGGTCAATTCATTCCTTATGCGTAATGGTTTGCCTGTTTATGCCAGTGGTTCGGGGTATAATCGATTGGGAGAAGGAAGGTGTAGTTGCTACGGTACAGAATCGTGACTCTCGTCTTGGTATATTCACTAAAAAGCCGGGAGATGTGAATTATTATGGTGATGATGGTACACCCAGTATTTGTCAAATCAGTTTGATATTCGGTGATGCGGGCAGTTTAGCAACAACAGGTTATATTGTAAAGAAGGGTAAACATTATTCAACTCATATGGCGAATGACCATTCTGCCGGTACCTCTGGAGGTATTGTTTTCCGTGGTGCGGAAGCTATGCTTATCTATATGGAAGCTTCATACGAGAAGAATGGAACTGTTGACGGAACGGCAGATGGATATTGGAGAGCGTTACGTACACGTGCAAAAGTAGATCCGGATTATAATAAGACAATTGCCGCAACTAATATGCTGGAAGAAGCAAAAGGGGATTTTGCCGCTTATTCACATGGAACTATGATTGATCCGACTTTGTATAATATTCGTCGTGAGCGCCGTAATGAACTTTGTGCTGAAGCTTTCCGATGGGATGATTTGAAACGCTGGAGGGCACTTGATCAGTTTAAAACGACTCCTTATCGCACGGAAGGTATGCGTTATTGGGGTAGTGTATATGAGGAACAATTAAAAGATCTTTGTATAGTAAATCCGTCAACAGGAAATATGTCTTCTCCTGAATCAAGTGTGTATATACTTCCATACGAAAAAATATTGGAAAATAATACCATTGCAAAACAAAAGGGATTCCTCTTTACTCCTGCCCATTATTTAGAGCCCATTGGGGTGGCTGTATTCCGTCAGACTGCATCAGATCCAATGACTTCACCTCATCTTCGGTTTATCAAAATCCAGGATGGAAATATGAGGCTAGTACAGGGGCTGTTTCGGTCGAATAAGAATATATATTGATATTATTTGTAGGGAAGTCTTTTTAGGCTTCCCTGCTTTTATTTAAGGCATTTATTTCTTAAGCGTGTATTTTACCTTTTGAAGGTAGGCATCGCTTATCTGTCTGAAGGTGTGATGAAACATTATAGTGAAGAGTATCATGAATAAAGAACTTCATAGTCGAGGGCATATGTGATGCGGTGATCTATTGTTATATTAATGCATAAAATAAACACATAGCGAAAAAGTAAATTTGGGCAAAGCGTAGCGAATTAGCTGATACAGCGTTCGTTACGCTTTGTTTTTCTATGGAGCAGAGCCAACGAAATACCACCTCGAAGCCAAACGGCGCAGAAGTTCAGTTACCACCTCGTTACTCCCATAACGGGTGCAAATTTCTTGCTAAAAGGTTCTTTTTCTGCGTTTTGCGTTGATTTACATAGCTGTCGGTAACTCACTAAGAACTAATTTTGTAACCAAAAAAAGGAGTGAGTTATGCGAAGTACATTCAAGGTATTATTTTACGTGAAGAAAGGCAGCGAGAAGCCGAACGGCAACCTGCCTCTGATGTGCCGTATCACGGTGGACGGCGAGATTAAACAGTTCAGTTGCAAGATGGACGTTCCCCTACGGTTGTGGGACGTGAAGAACAGCCGTGCTTCGGGCAAGAGCGTCGAAGCGCAGAGAATCAACCTTGCAGTAGATAAAATCCGTGTAGAGGTAAACCGCCGCTATCAAGAGTTAATGCAGACGGACGGTTATGTTACCGCCGCCAAACTCAAAGACGCCTATCTCGGTATCGGCATCAAGCAGGAAACCTTGCTGAAGCTGTTCGAGCAGCACAACGCCGAATTTGAGAAGAAGTCGGGCACAGCAGGGCGCAGGGTACATTTACACGCTATCGGACGGTCTGCAACCATATTCGGGAGTTTTTGCCCCATACCTACAAGCGAGAGGATATTCCGTTAAAGGAACTCAACCTCACATTCATCAACGATTTCGAGTATTTTTTGCGCACGGAGAAGAAATGCCGCACCAATACCGTGTGGGGCTACATGATTGTGTTGAAACACATCGTTTCCATTGCGAGGAACGACGGGCGTTTGCCGTTCAACCCCTTTGCCGGATATATCAACTCTCCCGAAAGTGTGGACAGGGGCTACCTCACCCAAACGGAGATACAGACGCTCATGGACGCACCGATGAAGAACGCCACCCATGAACTTGTACGGGACTTGTTCGTCTTTTCCGTGTTCACGGGTTTGGCGTATTCGGACGTGAAGAACCTCACCATTGACCGCCTGCAAACATTCTTCGACGGCAATCTGTGGATAATCACCCGAAGAAAGAAAACCAACACCGAATCGAACATCCGTCTTTTGGACGTTCCCAAGCGTATCATGGAGAAATACAAGGGGCTGGCAAGGGACGGTCATGTCTTCCCCGTTCCGAGCAACGGAAGTTGCAACAAGATACTCAAAGATATAGGCAGACAATGCGGCTTCAAGGTACGTTTGACCTATCACGTTGCACGCCACACGAACGCCACGACCGTACTTTTGTCGCACGGCGTACCCATCGAAACGGTGAGCCGCCTTTTGGGACACACGAACATAAAAACCACCCAGATTTACGCCAAAATCACCGCCCAAAAGATAAGCCAAGACATGGAAACCCTGTCGCACAAGTTGGAGGATATGGAGAAGAATATCTGCCGAGCCATCTAATTAAAAACAGAATACCGATGAAAAAAGAAAGGAATATTATCACGATGGACGGGCAGGGCAATATCTTCCTGCCGAGCAATATAGGTGCAACCGCCATGACCGAGCGGGAAATCTGCGAACTGTTCGGGGTTATCGCCCCGACGGTTCGGGCAGGGATAAAGGCACTCTGTAAAAGCGGAGTTTTGAGTATATATGACATAAAGCGCATTATCCGCATATCGGACAGATACAGCGCGGAGGTTTACAACCTCGAAACGATAGCCGCCCTCGCTTTCCGTATCGAATCGTTCGGGGCGGCAAAAGTCCGCAAAGTGTTGTTGGAAAGGATTATAAACGGGCGAAAAGAGAAAACGACGGTATTCGTGTCGGTTGTTTCGGACGGCAAGCCCAACAGCCGTTGGAAAGCATGATGATATATCAACATACCAACATGCAAACATACCAGCATACCAGCATGCAAACCTATCACTATGGTGATATACATTGCAGGTTCTATTCCTCTTTTCAGAGGAAAGCGGAGCAATCATTTCCGTTTACAAAGGCAAAGCAAGCACGGGGCTTTACGTCGGCTAAAAGGTCAGGCGGCTGCGCCGTTTCCCGATAAATCTTCCTCTCGCTTCGCTGCGAGCGTATTTATCGGGAAAACCTTGTATCCGACGCCCCATGCAAAAGAGCCTTTGAAAACGGAAACAACCGCCCCGCCACCCACCGACCGAAAGGGAAAAAATAAGGTGGGGTTATATGGGTAAGCAGACGGCAGGGACAGCTACCGCCGAAAGGCAGACGGGCAGCACGCCGCAGTATTTACGTAGAAAATACCGTAGCTTATTAGGGAATTTTCCGAGCCGCAATACTACGTATCGCTGAAAATTCCCCAATAAGGCAAGGGGCAAGCCCCTCTGCACACCCCATCGGGGACGGCATTTGCCGCCCCCGAAGATACAAAAATCATTGTTTCACAAGCCAAAAAAGAAAGGAAGAATATATGGGTTTCGTAGTTTTACACATGGAAAAGGCTCACGGCAGCGACAGCGGAACGACCGCACATATCGAGCGTTTCATCATTCCGAAGAACGCCGACCCCACACGCACGCACCTGAACCGCAGGCTCATCGAATACCCCGACGGAGTGAAAGACCGTTCGGCGGCTATACAGCAGAGATTGGAAGAAGCGGGGCTGACACGCAAAATCGGAAGCAACCAAGTACGGGCAATCCGCATCAACGTGTCGGGAACGCACGAGGACATGAAGCGTATAGAGGAAGAGGGGCGTTTGGACGAGTGGTGCGCCGACAATCTGAAATACTTCGCAGACACGTTCGGAAAGGAGAACATCGTGGCGGCTCACCTGCACAGGGACGAGGAAACGCCGCACATACACGTTACGCTCGTCCCTATCGTCAAGGGAGAGCGAAAGCGCAGGAAAAGGGAGGAACAGACGAAGAAGCGATACCGCAAGAAGCCGACCGACACCGTGAGGCTGTGCGCAGACGATATTATGACACGGCTGAAATTGAAGTCCTACCAAGATACCTATGCCGAAGCGATGGCGAAATACGGGCTGCAAAGGGGCATAGACGGCTCGAAGGCTCGCCACAAGTCCACGCAGCAGTATTATCGGGATATACAGAAACTCTCCGACGACCTCAAAGCGGAAGTGGTGGATTTGCAGCAGCAGAAAGAAACGGCGCAGGAGGAACTCAAACGGGCGAAAAAAGAAATACAGACCGAGAAGCTGAAAGGGGCGGCAACCACCGCAGCCGCCAACATCGCCGAGAGTGTCGGTTCTCTTTTCGGCAGCAACAAGGTCAAGACGCTGGAAAGGGAAAACACCGCCCTGCATAGGGAGGTAGCCGACCACGAGGAAACCATCGAAGCCCTGCAAGACAGAATACAGACCCTGCAGGCAGACCACAGCCGAGAAATACGGGAAATGCAGCGGAAGCACGGCAGGGAGATAGCGGACAAGGAAACGAAGCACAAGGAGGAAATATCTTTCTTGAAAACGGTAATTGCAAGGGCGGCGGCATGGTTTCCCTATTTCCGTGAAATGCTCCGTATCGAAAACCTCTGCCGCCTTATTGGGTTCGATGAAAGACAGACCGCAACGCTCGTCAAGGGAAAGCCGTTGGAGTATGCAGGAGAACTCTATTCGGAGGAACACGGACGGAAATTCACGACTGAAAAGGCAGGGTTTCAAGTGGTGAAAGACCCCACGGACGGGACGAAACTGGTTCTTGCCATCGACCGAAAGCCCATTGCCGAGTGGTTCAAGGAGCAGTTCGACAAGCTAAGGCAAAACATACACCGCCCTATGCAGCCGCAAAGGAAAGGCAGGGGAATGAAGCTATAAATGTTAAATCCTGCCCGATTTGCCGAAAAAGTGCGGTGCGCCGTTCGTGGTGTACCGTACTTTTTTATATTTGTTCGCAAAGAGATATAATTAAATTATAAAAACGACCAATTATGAAACTTAAAACATTTATCCTTATGGGACAATAAACGTTGAATTATGTATATTAAAATACTTTGAATTATGGAAAACAGATTGCTTGTTATTATTGCAGCTTTGTTCTGCCTTATAACAACAGGCTCGTGCCAATCAACAACTAAAAAAATGGGTAAAAAAGAAATGAAGGAAGAACTGGTTAAGTCGTTGAAGGAGTATTCCGAAAAACGAGTATATTATATGCAAGTCAATAAAGGCGGGTGTCGTGTGGAACTTGACGTAAATGATTTACTACTGCATAATGACTTTACAGAGTGGGGATCAACAGGTAGTATTCCAATGAATTTGTCCATACTCAAAAGTGGAAAACAGTTATTGCGGATTAAGATCTATCCAACATCGCAGCAAAAAACTTTGACGGATATTACCCGGTTGCAAGTAACCGTCACATACGGGAAAAGCCCGAACTCTCCCATCGAAGAACAAGTAACCGTATTGGATTGGAACTTACCGAAAGAGATCATAGATCAAAAGCTTCCCTATTATGAAACGACTTTGGATTTTGATGCTGTCGTTCCGTATGACTATACTTATCGGCTTGACGGTGCTGTCGATTTGAGAAAGATACCCAATATAGAACAGTTGGCTTTGGAGAAAATGAAAGAAATCCGTCGGTTGTATGAAGCTGGCGATGTGGAAACTTATTGGAATATGGTTTTTGACAAATATTCACAATATGCCAATTCTCTGTATCAGACACCCGAAGAAATATCCGAAGATATTGAAGAAGATATAAATGTTTTTAATCCTCAAAAAAAGAATCGGGAGATATCACCTATTGATAATTACGAAATATTCTTCTATGCGGAAGGAAAAACTGTTATGGTATTAGATCGAGATACAAGAGAATCTGTACTTAAATGTTCTTATACTGATGAACAAGGATTTGAATGTGAAGATGAATTGACTATAATACTATATATGCCTAAGGATAGCAATGAATTGCGGATATTTTAGGATATTTAGTACTATTATACACGAAGCCTCTGGCGGGGTTCTCGCTGGGGGCTTTTGGCATTTACACATCATAATTGAATTGTCCATGAAAAAAATTATTCTATTGAGTTTCTTATATTTCCCTATATGTATATTGCGCAAAAAACTATTTTTCCATAACGGGAAGAACATTTGTAGAAGAATATATAGTTCCTAATCAAACAACAAAATCCCCCTTGAGTGCTGGTGCTTATATTCAAATTGAAGGAATGCCGGAACGTGGTTGGCTGGCAGATACAGAAGGATATTTCAAAATAGATAGCCTACGAAAAGGGAAATATCATCTAACATTTTCATGTATTGGTCTTGAGCGTGTAGATACTGTAATTCTAATTAATGGCAACACAGATTTAAAGATTATATTGCCAGACCTTAGTATTCATACACCACAATTAAGCCTAATTCTTTCAAAAGAAGAAGAAAACAAAGTTCTGAAAGACAATTTTTGGGATAAATATGGACTTAAGGCATCGTGGTACACAAAAGAAAGTTTACGAGATAAATCACAGCGAATAACAATTTTAGGTTATTCTCACAGCGTAAAAAGAAATCAAATAATTTTCGACTATCTCGATAAGAAATACGGATATAGCTGGAGATTTGAAGCCCCCAAAGGAATAATAGGGTTAGACGAAACATTAGACACTTATGAACTTTTACAAAATGACAAAGCTGACAACACCCCTAACATTATAACCCATGAATGGGATGAATGATTTTCTTTTTTTCGCAAGTTATCTTTGTAAAATAGCCGCCGATAGTTCGTACTTTCGGAAAAAGATATTATATTTGCAACTGAAAGAGTTATTTGACAGCATAGCAACGCAAAACGCTGAAATTCGCACGGTTGCTAAATCGTTACCTCTATTTCTCAAATAATTCGCTAAAAGTTTATTCTTCAACCGGTTAAGTCAAACCGATAAAAATCTAAAATAAACTATTTTCAAGTGAATATAAATAAAATAAAGGTGAATGATAATGTGTGATGATTTAATGTTTTATTAAATAATGGAGGTTATAATAAAATATTTTTGTTTATGTTCTTAAATATATCAAATATATTATATATTTGCAGCGTCAATCTTGGTTTGGTTTAAGAATAATATCTTAAACTGGTTGATTTTTAATAAATATTTAAAGAATCACAGCTATGTTAAAACGACTAAAATCAGTCAGCATGATGCTGTTCCTAATGGGTGCCTCTACCGGAGCAGCATACGCGGTTGCCAGTCCCGGCGTTACCGATTTGAAAATCACACAACAGAGTGGAACTTGTACAGGTGTTGTCAAAGATGCTACAGGGGAAACTGTTATTGGTGCATCTGTGGTAGTAAAAGGAACTACCAATGGTACCATCACAGATTTTGATGGTAATTTCACTTTAAATGATGTAAAGAATGGAGATGTTATTCAGATTTCTTTCGTTGGTTATATCACTCAAGAAATGAAATGGAATGGAACTCCGCTGAATGTTATTTTGAAAGATGATACTCAAACTTTGGATGAAGTTGTTGTTGTCGGCTATGGTGGTTCTCAAAAACGTGCAGCTTTGACTACTGCTATTACTAAAATGGATGACCAGGTCTTAAAGAAGGCGGCTTATAGTAATGTGGGACAGTCATTACAAGGATCTGTATCGGGATTACGTGTTGTCAATACTACAGGGCAGCCAGGTAGCTCACCTAATATAACTTTGCGTGGGGGAGCAACAATTACGGGGGATAATAGTGCCGCATTAATTATTGTTGATGGAATAGTGCGTAATAATATGGCAGATATTAACTCCTCGGATATAGAATCTATCCAGGTTTTGAAGGATGCTGCATCGACCGCTATCTATGGTGCTCGTGCTAATGGGGGTGTTATCTTGATTGAAACGAAAAAAGGTAAAGAGGGAAAAGTAGATGTTAATTATAAATTCAAGATGGGTATGAACTTTGCCCGCAAAGGATATGAATATCTGAATGCTGGTGATTATTTGTATTATACTCGACTAGGATTTAAAAATGCTAACCAAGCGGTAGCAGGATATAGTGATGGATGGAATCCTGATACTCAGAATGGTTGTGGTACAACTAAAAATAACTATGATGTACGTTATTTGGAAGGCAATGAGGATTTGGTGAATCAAGGATGGCAGACGATGACTGATCCTTACTCTGGTAAACAGTTGGTTTATAAAGATTATCATGGAGCTATGGATGATGAGATTTTTAATTCACCTGCGTTGATGCAAGATCATTATATCAGTATCAATGGTGGAAATGATAAAGGAACTTTTGCTGCCAGTTTAGGGTATTATGATGAGGATGGTCAGGTCGTTGGAACTGGTTATCAACGTTTTAATGGCTCCTTGAACGGCTCCTATAAGCTCTTCCCATTTTTGACAATAAATGCAGGAACTACTTATTCCTGGTCTACACAGCCTACATTGTCATGGACAGGTACTTATGAGTTCTTTTATCGTACACGTGGTATGCGTCCTACTTGGAATCCTTGGAATGAGGATGGTAGTCCTAATTCGGCTGATACTAATATTTCCGATGGTAATCCCGCTTATTTCAGAGATAAATTACTGTATTCTGACGGAACGAATAAAAGCACTTATAATATAGGATTTAAATTGGATATTCTTCCAAAGAAATTAGTGTTAAACGGTAACGCTTCTTTGTATCGTTATGATTACATGGTGGAAAAATTTAATAAAGCGTACCAATTGGAGAATAAAGATACAAATACAACACGTGAGGCTTCTGTGGAGCAGGAACGTTATACTCAACAGTTATATAATGCTACATTGACTTATACCGACACTTTTGCTGATAAGCATAATTTGGAGGTCATGTTAGGGGGTGAATATTTTACTTATGATCAGTTTAAGCTTGCGGCAAAAACTCAAAATTCTCCTACTGATGATATCCCTACTTTAAATGTAGGCGCAACTCGCACTGAAACTAGTACTACTAAGAGTGCTTATCGAATACTTCTAGTTTTGGACGTCTGAATTATAACTATGAAATGAAATACTTACTTTCTGTTGTGTTCCGTTATGATGGTATTTCTAAATTGAAGGATAATAGATGGGGATTTTTCCCTGGAGTTTCTGCCGGATGGAATATTACAGAAGAGCAGTTTTGGAAGGATTCCAACGTTTCTGATTTGATTTCCACCTTTAAACCTCGTCTTAGTTATGGTGTGAATGGTAATGTGAACGGTTTAGGTAATTATACGGTATATGGTGAGTATGCAACAACGAAACCTTATGGTGGTGAAACCGGTATATACAATAGTGCATTGGTTAATACAGGGTTACGTTGGGAACAGAGCCAAAGCTTTGAAGCCGGACTTGATATTGGTTTCTTCAATAATCGTTTGAGCTTTATTCTGGATTATTATAATCGCAAGACAAAAGATTTGCTTACCGATCTTGCTTTACCAGGGTATACAGGATTTGATAAGATTGCTACTAATTTGGGTACTCTTCGTAATTCTGGTTTTGAAGCGGAAGTACGTGCTAATATCATAAATAAAGGTGGATTCACTTGGGATATGACAGCAAACCTTTCTACTGTAGCTAATAAAATTATAAAATTGCCTGACAATAAGGAGGTTAATAACCGTGTAGGTGGTGCTCAGGTATGGGATCCTAATAAAGGAGAGTTAGTATGGGTTGCGGCCGCCAGGAAGGTGGAAAGTTAGGTGAGCTTATTGCCTATAAACAAAATCATATTTTTAAAGATTGGGATGATGTAAAAAAATATGCAAACAATCGAATTGATAATGTCGCAAATTTGTATGGTCCGGGTAAGGCAGCAGAATATGCAGGTAAACAAGGTTGGAAACCTATTGAACCAGGAGATGTTTGTTGGGAGGATATGGATGGAAATGATGTGATAGATTCATATGACCGTTATGTCGTTGGTAATATATTTCCTAATATAACCGGTGGATTCTCTACTACATTCAGCTATAAAAATTGGTCGTTGTATGGACGTTTTGATTATGCATTAGGACATACATTGTATAATGATTTAAAGGCTCGTACATTGGGCCAGTATCAAGGCACATGGAATATTATAACTGATGTGAAAGATATGTGGACAGAAGATAATCCGAACACAGATTTATCTAAATATTATTTTGGCGATCAGAATATCAAAAAGAATATCACACGTTCTAATAATGGTTTAACTGCTGCTGATAACAACAATTCTCATTATTATGAAAAGGGGGATTATTTGTGTTTGCGAGAGCTTACATTAAGTTATACATTACCGAAATCACTAATCAGTAAATGTTTCATGACGGATGCTTCTGTTTATGTCACAGGTCAGAATTTGTTTTATATAACTGGTTATGAAGGTACATCTCCGGAACCGGCTGTAAGTACAGAATATGGTCGTGGTATTGATAATGGACGTTATCCTACTCCAAGAACTGTATTATTTGGTTTATCTGTTTCATTTTAATCAACAAGACTCATTATGAAAAAATATTAGCATATTTAATGGTTGGCATAGCTTTTACCGGGTGTAATTCTTTGGATTTGGAGCCAATAAGTAGTATTGCCGATAATAAATATTGGCAGACAGAAGCACAGGTGGATGCTTTTAATGTGGGGTTACATTCTAAGTTTAGAGAGAAATGTAGTTATAGCATTTTTCTTTTTGGAGAACCTCGTGCGGATTATTATTTTGGAGAGTCAACATTTGGTAGTGCTACCCAGGGTAATGAACGTATGTGGAACAACAGTTTGAACGATGTGAATACGGTTGTTTCTAATTTTGGAAATTTATATGAGGTGATTAATCAGGCTAATCTGATGATAAACAAGGTGGAAGGTATGTCGATGAATGAAAGTACCAAGAAATATTATCTGGGCGAAGTTTATGGTATCCGTGCTTTCCTTTACTTTCAGTTGTTACGATCTTATGGAGATGTAGTGATATGGACCGATTTCTCGGAAGGGTCGAGCTTGGATCTTGGAAATTTAGCAAGACCAGCTTCTTCTGCTGCTGACGTAATGAAATTGATTGTTGATGATTTACAGGCTTCAGAAACTGCTTTTGGGGATAATTATGGGTTTAGAAATGATTCTCAGCGTTATTTTTGGTCTAAAGCAGCTACCATGATGTTGAAGGGTGAAGTATATATGTGGAGAGGAAAACACATGGGAGGTGGTAACGAAGATTATACAACAGCGAAAAATGCATTGCAGGAAGTGAGAAATCAAACCGATAAATTGGTTTGTTGGAGGATTTCTCTGAAGTATTTTCTTATGATAACAAGAATAATAAAGAGATAATATTTGCGATTCGCAATGCACGCGATGAATATAATATGTGGGGGGATGTAACATATAATAATAATATGTTTCCACAGCAAAATATATTATTCGGATATATGGATGAGAATGGTAATCCCATTAGTTCATTGGGTGATAAAGTGAAAGTGAATGGTACGATCCGTTACCCGGTTAATAAGGATGTGTATACTAAATGCTTTAATGATAACGATACCCGTAAGCGAAGCACACTTCAGGCTGCTTATGAAAAAAAGGAAGATGGAACTTTATCTCTTTATGGGTTGTATCCGGCCAAGTTTTTGGTACATTGCTTGATGGGCTGATACGCGTAGTCCATTGGATGATTATCCTGTTTATCGGTATGCAGATTGCTTGTTGTTGTTAGCTCAAGCTAAGGCTTTTTTAGGAGAGGACCCTGTGGAAGAAATTAATGCAGTACGTAAACGTGCCTATGGTGAAGATTATTTTAATGCACATCCGGAAGTACAATATCCCAATGATAATGATGCCGCACTTTATGCGGATAATAAGTCTGTAAAACCGGATAATGCCGGTGCAATGGAAGCTGTTCTAAAAGAACGTATGCGTGAGTTTATGGTTGAAGGAAAACGTTGGTATGATCTGCGCTTAGCAGGTGATGAATATGTATTGGAACATACTACAGCAGAAGCAACCCGTTTGCTTTGGCCTATTGATAAGAATACATTGACTAATAATTCGGCATTGAAGCAGACACCAGGATATGAATCTAGTGGAGGAAAATAAAGTATTAGTTATATAATAAAAGAAGGTGTCTGAAATGGACAGCCTCCAAAAGTTAGACATAAAACTTTTAGAGGGCACTTCACTTTTCGGACACCTTCTTTTATTGAAACCGTTTCAAGACTTTTAGTATATCTTTGGGGTTTTCTATCTTAATCTTTTCTGTTTCAATGAACTCTTTGATAAGTTGTTGCTTATCTTTTGAATACAATTTCAGAAGTGAATGGATATTTCGAAAGCTTCTCAACTTGCCTTTAATCTGAGTGTAATAAACATTTTCCGTTACCATTTTATAGACCGAAAGGTCTAAATTCTGTTCACCGTTAACACGTTGGAAGCGTGTATTGACATCAATTGCTTGAACACTGCCATGAGTAACTGTTCCCATAGCTCCTTTCTTCCCGATATCTTTTGGCTTTACTTTCCAGTCTATAAAAAGAGTGGTATGCTGATCAGTCATCACTTCCATAAAATGTCCCTCAAACGGAATAAAGCGGTGTATATCAATGACTACTGTATCAATATCTTCCAAATTCTCTATAACCATGTCTGTCGATTCATTCAAAAATGCATTTCCTTGTTTATACAGTCATAGTTAAATTTCCCTTTGGCAAACTGTTTGTTTTTCAATAAAACTTTTCCTGGAGTAAATTCCTTGAAGAAATAGCCGGCAGGTTGTTGGGCATTTATCAACGTTATGCTTCCCAATGCCAGAATTGCAATAAGAATTCCTTTTGTATTCATAGTGATGGAGATTTTAATTATCATACTAGTCCTTTGAGCCAAATTGCCAAAAAACGATCGTATACTATATATCCTTGCTGCTCTTTTAAGACAAACTCCTTATTAATTAAAGACTTTAATGCTACATTTATGCTGCTGGCTCCTTTTAAATCATATTTCTTTATGAATGTGGCACTGTTAATCTCATTTACAATTTCCTCTTTGGCTATAGCTTTCAGCAACTGAATCTGATTGGAAGTTAAAAACTGGAAATAGGTTTGATAAGTATATTCTTCCTCCTGTATGATTTCCTGGATGAGTGTATGCAACAGCTCTATGGTCGGAGTCTGCTGTGGCAATGAATACAATCTGTTTAAAAGATATTGCATATACCACGTATGTCCTTTTACCGATTGATAAATTTCATGGAAGATATTTTCCTGCAAGTTTTTTTCCTTTCATCAAACAGTTTCTTGGCAAACTCCCGGTAAGGAGTATAAGGAATAGGGGCCAGGAAAAGTTTCTGCGTAGATTGGTAAAAAGGTCTTTTGATGGAAAAGAAGATAGACTCCATCAAATGCTTTTTGCTGCCCGAAAAGATAAAATGCACATTCGGGTGAACTGGATATACGATCTCAACAGGCCTTCCACTCCTTTCTCCGGATATTCCATTATTTGCTGGAATTCGTCAATGGCTATATAACATTCTACTCCCGATTGGTTTAGGTAGGTGAAAATCTCTTTCAAGGTTTCT
>ENA-OQER01000689-OQER01000689.1-human-gut-metagenome-genome-assembly--contig:-NODE-689-length-17999-cov-3.087287_pt1 | contig 17999 bp, 22 predicted proteins | sample MGYA00242797_ERZ504639 | MGnify/ENA primary metagenome ERZ504639 (study PRJEB26092, sample SAMD00036306) | human gut metagenome | host: Homo sapiens | study: EMG produced TPA metagenomics assembly of...
TGCTCGGCAAAAGTTGCATCCAAGTGCAGGATGTTGAAGCTGGCAGCGCTCCACACAAGGCAGGCGAGCAGCAATAGGATACTGCGATGGACTTTCCTAGGAGTGTCCCTTTTAAATGAACATTGTTCATTTAGGCATTATAAAATTCCCACAGCAGTGTGGAAGAAAATGCGGTCAATATAAGGTTCTGCGCACGATTTCCAGCACAGCGGCAGGGTCGTAGTCCTGCCGCAGCAAGGCAGACAGCATCAGCGAAAATAGAACATCGGCAAATTTTTCAACGGTGAATTGCGCGTTAAAAGCGTTCGGACGGATTTTGGTATCCTGTTGCAGCACCGTACACAGACCATTTAAGATATGGTGCCAGATTTGCTGCATGTGCCGTTTGCCATCGGCCTTGTCCTCCTGCATAAAGCCGAGAGAGTGCAGTGTGAAGAATCCAGGATACTGCTCACAGCCGTAGGCCATACGCTCATACATCCATTTGACACAGATCTGCACGTCCTGAAATACGGCCTCGTCCTGCGGACGGTGGAAAATTTCGCACCAGACGCTCTCGACCGTGGCGCTGATAAGCTCAGCCTTGGAGTCATAATAATTGTAGATCGAGCCGACCGAGACCCCGCATGCCGAGGCGACAGAACGGATACTGACCGCCGCCCAGCCCTTTTCCCGGATAAGCTCACGGCTGTTTTTTAAGATATCTTCCTTGGAGGTTACGATTGTATTCATGTGGTCACCCTCAATATGAACAATGTTCATTTTTATTATACTGCCCGTTCCCACTTTGTCAAGAGGATTTCATAAGAGGTTTATATTTTGCGGATTAAGACATTGAATGCAAACTTACAAAAATCATAAAAGGAGTATATGTATGATGCCATCTTACTGTCGATTCAGTATCATCTATTTTCGATAATGTCAGGGCATTTTCTTAATGTCAATAATGTCAAAAAGCCCCGGAAAGAAACGTAAACTCGTAACTTTCCGGGGCTTTCAAATTATTCTCAAATGTTAAACCGCGAAGGCTCGTTGAATTATAATTCTGTGTGCTTTTTCGCAGCTTAATGTCAAACTACTGTCACAGCGCGATTTTTCTTTCGATTTTGCTCATAGCAACGTTGAAAGTTCGCGTAATTCCATTATTCGAGCTCAATGGTTGCCGGCGGCTTACCGGTGCAATCATAGAACACGCGGTTCACATGCTTGACCTCATTGACGATGCGGCTGGTGACAGTGCCAGAACATCCCAGGCATATTATAGCTCTCTGCAGTCATGAAGTCGGTGGTGGTCACAGCACGCAGCGCCACAGCGTAATCATAGGTGCGCTCGTCGCCCATGACGCCCACACTGTGCATGTTGGTCAAGGCTGCATAGTACTGGCTGATTTCCTTATCCAGACCCGCCTTTGCGATCTCCTCACGCCAGATCGCATCGGCATCCTGCACGATTGCCACCTTCTCCGGGGTCACTTCGCCGATGATGCGGATGCCAAGGCCCGGGCCGGGGAACGGCTGACGGCTGACCAGATATTCGGGCAGACCCAGCTCACGGCCGGCCTGACGCACCTCGTCTTTGAACAGGTTGCGCAGCGGCTCCACCAACTCCTTGAAGTCCACGGTGTCGGGCAGACCGCCGACGTTGTGGTGGCTCTTGATAACAGTGGACTCACCGCCCAGACCGCTCTCAACGACATCCGGGTAAATGGTACCCTGTGCCAGGAAATCCACCTTGCCGATCTTCTTGGCCTGCTCTTCAAACACACGGATGAACTCTTCGCCGATGATCTTGCGCTTGCGCTCCGGCTCGGTGACACCAGCCAGCTTTGCAAAGTAGCGTTCGCGGGCATCCACACAGATAAGTTGATATCAAAGCCGTTGGCATTGCCCGGGCCGAATACAGAGCAGACCTCTTCCTTCTCGTTCTTACGCAGCAGACCGTGATCCACGAACACGCAGGTCAGCTGCTTGCCGATGGCCTTAGCAGCATAGCTGCCAGAACGGAGGAATCCACGCCGCCGGACAAGGCGCACAGCACCTTGCCATCGCCGATGCGCTCACGCAGGGCCTTGACGTTGTTCTCCACAAAGGAGTCCATCTTCCAGTCGCCGGTGCAGCCGCAGACGTTGTACACGAAGTTGCGCAGCATCTTCTTGCCTTCCGCAGTGTGCAGCACTTCCGGATGGAACTGGACCGCGTACAGGCCCTTCTCGGCGTTCTCTGCCGCAGCTACCGGGCAGTTGACCGTGTGAGCAGTGATTTTAAAGCCGGGCGCTGCCTGCTCAATATAGTCGTTGTGGCTCATCCAGCAAATGGTGGAGGCTGCACATCGGTGAACATCTTGCTGTTCGTGTCCACGAACACCTCAGTCTTGCCGTACTCGCGCTCCGGTGCGCGGCAGACATGGCCGCCCAGCAGATGCATCATCAGCTGGCTGCCGTAGCAGATGCCCAGCACAGGCACACCCCAGTTGAAGATCTCAGGTCGATCGTGGGGGAATCCTCCAGATAAACGCTGTTGGGGCCACCGGTAAAGATGATACCCTTGGGGTTCTTTGCTTGATAACCGACAGATCGGTTTTATAGGAATAGATTTCACAGTAGACATTGTTCTCGCGGACGCGGCGCGCGATCAGCTGATTGTACTGGCCGCCAAAGTCCAGCACGATGACAGTTTCATGCTGCATGAAGTTCTCTCCTCCCTTATCCATTCAATGTGTTTCTACAGATAAAATCAGTATAGCACATCTGCCAAATAAAAGCGACATCATTTGTGAATTTTCCTGTTTTTATTTTTCACGTATGGGATGCCGCAACACCGTTTTCAGTGTCCCCGGTGCAGCACGGCGAGGATCACTCAGATAAATTTCGTGGTGGAAGCGTGTCTCTGAAAAATCAAGCCTATACCCCTGCTCTACGGCAAAGGCATCCATCTGCGCCAGCGTTTTCGGTTCTTCATCATAAGGGCCGATATGCAGGCACTGAACGCAAAGTCCCTCGTCATAGGTCAGGAATTCCGCCTTGGAAAAATCCTTTTTCTTTTTGGCCGTTGCTTCCTGTACGGCCCAATCAAACGCTTCCGGCGTCACGAATTCTGGCAGTCGGATCATGGATGTCCACTCAAATGTTTCTTTATGTGCATAGTCAACGCCATCCACACCCTTCTGATGCCACAAGCCCTCCAACGGTGGAACCACATATTCAAAATAGCCGTCCATCTTGTGGCTGCCCTTATAGCTCATTTTGATGGTGAAAGCAATGCCGTACAGCACTCCCATAGCCTCCTGATAGGCTCCACCCGGAGCATTCGGGTCGCCCTTGCCGTGCACTGCCACAAAATTCATACGCGGTATCGTAATCAGATGCGGTTTTTTCGGCGGGAGATAAAATTCCCTGTACTCTTTCTTATAATCAAACGGCATTACTCTTCACCCCTTCCAGAAGTTCTCGCTGCTTCTTTTTGCTAAATCCCCTCAGCACCAGCCGATAGGACTTTTCCAGCATTTCCTTTTTCAGTATACCAGAACAACCTTGTTTTGTAAACAAAAAGTTGTGACATGCCGCAAAAAAATCCCCTGCCCTTACAGACAGAGGATCTAAAACAAAAAGAGACCTTCCCACTCTCCGGAATGGGAAGGTCTCTCGTAAGTTTAACCTTTAGCCTTAGGAAAGGCGCGAAGGGTCAAAATCACTCAATGATCTTGCCAACAACGCCAGAACCAACGGTACGGCCACCCTCACGGATAGCGAAACGCAGGCCCTCTTCCATAGCAACAGGAGTCAGCAGCTCAACGTGCATCATGACGTTATCGCCGGGCATGCACATCTCAGTGCCTTCGGGCAGAGTGATGATACCGGTCACGTCGGTGGTGCGGAAGTAGAACTGAGGACGATAGTTGGAGAAGAACGGGGTGTGACGGCCGCCTTCGTCCTTGGTCAGAACGTACACCTGAGACTCGAAGGTCTTGTGGGGGTGCACGGAACCGGGCTTAGCCAGAACCTGACCACGCTCGATCTGGGTACGATCAACACCACGCAGCAGAGCGCCGCATGTTATCGCCAGCCTCAGCGAAGTCCAGAGACTTACGGAACATCTCCAGACCGGTGATGGTGGTGCTCAGACGATCGGGCTTGATGCCGACGATCTCCATAGCATCGCCAACCTTAGCAATACCACGCTCAACACGACCGGTTGCAACAGTACCACGGCCAGAAATGGTCATGACATCCTCGATGGGCATCAGGAAGGGCTTGTCTTCCTCACGATCGGGGTTGGGGATATAGGTGTCAACAGCGTCCATCAGCTCCTTGATGCAAGCATACTCGGGAGCATTGGGATCAGTGGAGGTAGACTCCAGAGCCTTCAGAGCGGAACACGAATGATCGGGGTATCGTCGCCCGGGAAGTCGTACTCGGTCAGCAGCTCACGGATCTCCATCTCGACCAGATCCAGCAGCTCTTCGTCGTCGACCATATCGCACTTGTTCATGAACACGACGATATAGGGCACGCCGACCTGACGAGCCAGCAGGATGTGCTCACGGGTCTGGGGCATGGGACCATCGGTAGCAGCAACGACCAGGATAGCGCCGTCCATCTGAGCAGCACCAGTGATCATGTTCTTGACGTAGTCAGCATGGCCCGGGCAGTCAACGTGAGCATAGTGACGAGCGTCGGTCTGATACTCAACGTGAGCGGAGTTGATCGTGATACCACGAGCACGCTCCTCAGGAGCCTTATCGATGTTGGCATAATCCATGAAGTCTGCGTCGCCCTTCAGAGCCAGGTACTTGGTGATAGCGGCGGTCAGAGTGGTCTTGCCGTGGTCAACGTGACCGATGGTGCCGATGTTCACATGCGGCTTAGAACGGTCGAACTTTGCCTTTTCAGCCATTGGAATATCCTCCCTTAATTTAGGTTTTGATATTTGGTTACAACAACCCTGCAAGATGCAGACATTGCATTGCAAGGCTATTCTACTAAATTTGCCCTGTAAAATCAAGTGCTTTTACAGGAAATTGCGAGGTTACACTACAACTCACCCCGGCAAATTCACTTTTAAATTTAAGGCGATCAGCCCTTGGTGCGGCCAGCGATGATCTGGTCAGCAATGTTCTTGGGCACCGGCTCGTAGTGAGACGGCTCCATGACATACTGGCCACGGCCTGAGTCTTGGAACGCAGTCGGTAGCGTAGCCGAACATCTGAGCCAGAGGCACAAATGCATTGACGCGCTGAGTACCAGCCATAGCTCCATGCCCTGGATCTGACCACGGCGTGCATTCAGGTCGCCGATAACATCGCCAGATACTCATCGGGAACGATAACTGCAACCTTCATGATAGGCTCAGTGATGATAGGATCAGCCTTGCGCATAGCATCCTTGAACGCCATAGAACCAGCAATGGAGAAGGCCATTTCAGAGGAGTCGACCTCATGATAAGAACCATCCACAGGGTAACCTTGACATCAACGACAGGATAGCCAGCCAGAACACCGGACTTCATAGCACCCTGGATACCGTTGTCGATAGCCGGGATGTATTCCTTCGGGATGGCACCGCCAACGATGGCGTTGACGAACTCGTAACCCTTGCCGGCTCGTTGGCTCGATCTTGATCTTAACATGACCGTACTGGCCCTTACCACCGGACTGACGTGCGTACTTGGTCTCCTGGTTGGCCTCTTTGCGGATGGTCTCACGGTAAGCAACCTGAGGTGCACCCACGTTTGCTTCAACCTTGAACTCACGCAGCAGACGGTCAACGATGATCTCCAGGTGCAGCTCGCCCATACCGGCGATGATGGTCTGACCGGTCTCTTCGTCAGTGTAGGTCTTGAAGGTCGGATCCTCTTCGGCCAGCTTTGCCAGCGCGATGCCCATCTTCTCGTTGCCGGCCTTGGTCTTGGGCTCGATGGCAACGCGGATAACAGGCTCGGGGAACTTCATGGACTCCAGAATGATGGGATGATTCTCATCACACAGAGTGTCACCGGTAGTAGTGTTCTTCAGACCGACAACAGCAGCGATATCACCTGCGTAGCAGCAGTCGATATCCTTGCGGTGGTTAGAATGCATCTGCAGGATGCGGCCCATACGCTCCTTGCTGTCCTTCACGGAGTTGTAGACAGTGGTACCTGCCTCAACCTTACCGGAGTAAACACGGAAGTATGCCAGCTTACCAACGAACGGGTCGGTAGCGATCTTGAAGGCCAGAGCTGCGAAGGGAGCGTCGTCAGAAGACGGACGGGTCTCCTCTTCCTCAGTCTCGGGATTCACGCCCTTGATGTCAGGGACATCGGTAGGAGCGGGCATATAGTCAACGATAGCGTCCAGCAGCTTCTGGACACCACGGTTCTTGTAGGAAGAACCGCAGACAACGGGAACCAGCGTGTTAGCGATGGTCTCCTTGCGGATCGCAGCCTTCAGCTCGGCACGGGTGATCTCCTCGCCCTCGAGGTACTTCTCCATCAACTCTTCGTCGTTCTCAGCAACAGCCTCGATCAGAATGTTGTGGTACTCCTCGGCCTGCTCACGCATATCCTCGGGGATGGGCTCAGTGCGCATGTCGTTGCCCATATCGTCGTAGTAGACCTCAGCGTTCATATCGACCAGGTCAACGATACCGCGGAAGGTATCCTCCTGACCGATAGGCAGCTGGATCGCCACGCCGTTTGCGTGCAGACGATCGTGCAGCATCTTGATGCAGCGGAAGAAGTCGGCACCCATGGTGTCCATCTTGTTAACGTACACCATACGGGGAACCTTGTACTCGTCAGCCTGACGCCAGACGGTCTCAGACTGCGGCTCAACACCGCCCTTTGCAGCCAGAACGGTCACAGAACCGTCCAGCACGCGCAGAGAACGCTGGACCTCAACAGTGAAGTCCACGTGGCCCGGGGTGTCGATGATGTTGATGCGGTGACGGTTCTTCTTGAATGCAACCGGATCCTTCTGGGTCTCAGAGTGGCTCCAGTAGCAGGTGGTAGCAGCGGAAGTGATGGTGATACCACGCTCCTGCTCCTGAACCATCCAGTCCATGGTAGCGCCGCCATCATGAACTTCGCCGATCTTGTGGTTGATACCGGTGTAGTACAGAATACGCTCGGTAGTAGTAGTTTTACCAGCATCAATGTGGGCCATAATGCCGATATTTCTCGTCATCTGAAGAGAAACTTCTCTGGGTGTAGCCATGAAATTAACCTCCTACAGAACAGATCAATAACGGAAATGAGCGAAAGCCTTGTTAGCCTCTGCCATCTTGTGAGTATCCTCACGCTTCTTCACGGCGTTACCAGTGTTGTTGGCAGCATCCATGATTTCAGCAGCCAGACGCTGAGCCATGGTCTTCTCACCACGGCTGCGGCTGTAGGCAGTCAGCCAGCGCAGACCCAGGGTCTCGCGGCGAGCCGGGCTGACTTCCAGAGGAACCTGGTAGTTAGCACCGCCAACGCGGCGGGTCTTGCACTCGAGGCTGGGCATGATGTTCTCCATCGCCTTCTCGAAACTCCAGAGGATCGTTGCCGGTCTCTCCTGAATCATGGAGAAAGCTTCGTAAACGATCTTCTGAGCGACGCCCTTCTTGCCATCCAGCATAACGCTGTTGACCAGACGAGTGACCATCTTGGAATTGTAAATAGGATCAGCTAAGACATCGCGCTTAGCAATGTTACCTCTTCTAGGCATCTTTCTTCCCTCCTTCACAGAATGATATCATCGGTACTCGAAAGTAATAAAACTCCCGTTGTGTCACAAAGAGCTGACCTTTACATAAACTGTTGCCCTCCGCTTTGCAAGCGGACTTGTTATTTATATAATGGAAAGCCGTTTATGGCGGTTGTCCTCAATTACTTCTTTGCAGCACCGGCCTTAGGACGCTTTGCGCCGTACTTGGAGCGGGCCTGATTACGGCCTGCCACACCCTGAGTATCCAGGGTACCACGGATGATGTGGTAACGCACACCAGGCAGGTCCTTAACACGACCGCCACGGATCAGCACGACGGAGTGCTCCTGCAGGTTATGGCCGATACCGGGAATGTAAGAGGTGACCTCGATACCATTCGTGAGGCGGACACGAGCAACCTTACGCAGAGCAGAGTTGGGCTTCTTGGGGGTCATGGTACGAACAGCAGTGCAGACGCCACGCTTCTGGGGGCTGTTCAGATCAGAATACTGTTTCTTCTGAGAATTGTAGCTCTTCAGCAGTGCGGGAGCGGTGCTCTTGGTAGCCAGAACCTGACGGCCCTTGCGTACAAGCTGGTTAAAAGTAGGCATTTTGTTTCTCCTTTCTTAATAATGCACATCGGACTTTTTCCGACTTTTTTGCCGCACTATCCCCATGAGGGATGCGCAACAGTTATATAATACTCGCTTTACAGGCGGATGTCAACAGTTTTTGCAAAGTTTTTTGCATTTATTCCAGATTTTTTCTTTCAGCATTTTTTCGTCGCAAAACGCACGGTTTTCTCCCCTGTTTCCGCTTTTCCGGGCATACAAAAACCGCCCTGCAGGCGGATGCCCACAGAGCGGTCCATTGTTTTATTTTAGAAGAAGGAGCTTTGCTTACTGTGCAGCAGCTGCCAGTTCAGCAGCGACCTCAGCATCGCGCTCAGCCTCACGGTTCTTCAGATCCTCACGGACTTCCGGCAGACCGGTACCTGCGGGGATCAGCTTACCAATGATGACGTTCTCCTTCAGGCCGGCCAGCGGGTCGACCTTGCCCTTGATGGCAGCTTCGGTCAGCACGCGGGTGGTCTCCTGGAAGGATGCAGCGGACAGGAAGGAGTCGTTTGCCAGAGCAGCCTTGGTGATGCCCAGCAGCACCTGCTGGTATTCGACCAGCTTCAGGCCCTCTTCACCAGCGTCGATGCGCTGCTGCAGATCGGCGTTGATGCTCTCCACTTCCAGACGGCTTGCCAGTGCACCGCCGATCAGGTTGGAAGAACCGGAATCAGTCACGCGCACCTTGCGGCACATCTGACGGACGATGACTTCGATATGCTTATCGTTGATCTCAACGCCCTGCAGACGGTAGACCTTCTGACTTCGTTGATCAGGTAGTTCTGGACATCCTCCAGACCCTTGATTGCCAGAATATCCTGCGGATACAGAACACCTTCACGGGTGATGATGTCGCCCTTCTCCACACGGTCACCCGGCATCACGCGGGAATGCTGGGTGAACGGGATGGAGTAGCTCTTTACGACCTCGGCACCGTTCTCGTCCTTGCCGGTCACCTTGATAACGACATTCTTCTTGGTATCGTCCTGAGAAACGACACCAGAGATCTCGCTCATGATGGCCATGCTCTTGGGACGCGGCTCTCGAACAGCTCTTCAACACGGGGAAGACCCTGCGTGATATCTTCAGCAGATGCGATACCGCCGGTATGGAAGGTACGCATGGTCAGCTGAGTACCAGGCTCGCCGATGGACTCTGCGGCGATAACGCCGACAGACTCGCCCAGACGGACCGGCTCGCCGTTTGCCATATCAGAACCATAGCAGCGTGCGCAGACACCGGTCTTTGCACGGCAGGTCAGCAGGCTGCGGATCTTCAGCTTGGTAATGCCAGCAGCCTCGATCTCGTTTGCATCGTACAGGTCGATCATCTTGCCTTCCGGCACGATCACCTTTCCGGTGACGGGGTTGACCACATCGCCCACAGCGAAGCGGCCGATCAAGCGCTCGCGGAAGCTCTCGATCTTCTCCTTGCCCTCGTGGATCTCAGACACCCACAGGCCGTCGGTGGTGCCGCAGTCGATCTCGCGCACGATGACATCCTGAGAGACATCGACCATGCGGCGGGTCAGGTAACCGGAGTCAGCGGTACGCAGAGCGGTATCGGCCAGACCCTTACGGGCGCCACGGCAGAAACGAAATATTCCAGAATATTCAGACCTTCACGGTAGTTGGCACGAATGGGCATCTCGATGGTGTGGCCAGCGGTGTTTGCCAGCAGGCCGCGCATGCCGGCCAGCTGCTTGATCTGGTTCATAGAACCACGAGCACCGGAGTCTGCATCATATAGATCTCATTATCCTTGGGCAGGTTGTCTGCCAGAGCCTTGGAGACCTTATCGGTGGTAGCCTGCCAGATGGCGATGGTCTGGTTGTAACGCTCGTTGTCGGAGATCAGGCCGCGGTTGAACAGCTTGCCGACCTTTGCGATCTGCTGGTCAGCCTCAGCGATCAGTTCCTGCTTCTGCGGCGGGATCACAGCGTCGCACACAGCGACGGAGATCGCAGACAGAGTGGAGTACTTGTAGCCCTGTGCCTTGATGGCATCCAGCATCTTTGCACACTTGCGGGTGCCGTTGCGGGTCATGCAGCGGGAAATGATGTCGGGCAGAGTCTTCTTGGTCACGCGGAAGCTGACCTCGTACTCCAGCCAGTGCTCGGGATCAGTACGGTCGATATAACCCAGATTCTGAGGAACAGGGTTATTGAAGATGATGCGGCCGACGGTGGTTTCCACCAGACCGGTGCGCTCCACGCCGTCAATGGTCATGGTGCGGCGCACTTGATGGGTGCGTGCAGGGTAACGATGTGCTCTGCATAAGCCATCAGGGCTTCGTTCTCATCGCGGAACACCTTGCCTGCGCCCTCGTCATTTTCACGAACGGTGGTCAGGTAGTAGCTGCCCAGGATCATATCCTGCGTAGGCACGGTAACAGGTGCGCCGTCAGGAGGGCTTCAGCAGGTTGCCGGAAGCCAGCATCAGCATCTTGGCCTCACGGCAGGCATCCTCGCCCAGAGGCAGATGGACTGCCATCTGGTCACCGTCGAAGTCGGCGTTGAATGCGGTACATGCCAGCGGGTGCAGCTTGATTGCACGGCCCTCCACCAGCACCGGTTGAAAGCCTGAATGCCCAGACGGTGCAGTAGGTGCACGGTTCAGCAGAACGGGGTGGCCCTTGATCACGGTCTCCAGGCTGTCCCACACTTCGGGCTTAGCGCGCTCCACCATCTTGCGGGCGGACTTGATGTTGTTGGCAATACCCTTCTCCACCAGATCCTTCATAACAAAGGGCTTGAACAGCTCCAGAGCCATTTCCTTGGGCAGACCGCACTGATCCATCTTCAGCTCAGGGCCGACGACGATAACAGAACGACCGGAGTAGTCAACACGCTTGCCCAGCAGGTTCTGACGGAAGCGGCCCTGCTTGCCCTTCAGCATATCGGAAAGGCTCTTCAGTGCGCGGTTGTTGGGGCCGGTGACCGGACGGCCGCGGCGGCCGTTGTCGATCAGGCTGTCCACTGCTTCCTGCAGCATACGCTTCTCGTTGCGCACGATGATGTCGGGAGCGCCCAGCTCCAGCAGACGGCGCAGACGGTTGTTGCGGTTGATCACGCGGCGGTACAGGTCGTTCAGGTCGGAGGTGGCAAAACGGCCGCCGTCCAGCTGGACCATGGGGCGCAGGTCAGGCGGCAGAACAGGCAGCACATCCATGACCATCCATTCAGGACGGTTGCCGGAAATGCGGAATGCCTCAACTACTTCCAGACGCTTGAGGATGCGCACGCGCTTCTGGCCGGAGGACTTTTCCACCTCGGCAGTCAGCTCTTCACTCAGCTGATCCAGATCGATCTCCTTCAGCAGATCCTGAATGGCCTCAGCGCCCATAGCAGCCTCGAACTCATCACCGTAGTGGTCGCGCATCTCACGATACTCGCTCTCGGTGAGCAGCTGCTTCTTTTCCAGACGGGTAGCGCCCGGATCAGTGACGATATAGCTTGCAAAGTACAGCACCTTCTCCAGCAGGCGGGGGCTGATGTCCAGCATCAGCCGATGCGGCTGGGGATGCCCTTGAAGTACCAGATGTGGCTGACGGGAGCGGCCAGCTCAATGTGGCCCATGCGCTCACGGCGGACCTTGGCCTTGGTCACTTCAACGCCGCAGCGGTCGCAGATCTTGCCCTTGTAGCGGATGCGCTTATACTTACCGCAGTGGCACTCCCAGTCCTTGGTAGGTCCAAAAATGCGCTCACAGTACAAGCCGTCGCGCTCCGGCTTCAGGGTACGGTAGTTGATGGTCTCAGGCTTTTTGACCTCGCCGTAGCTCCAGTTGCGGATCTGCTCCGGGGAGCAAGGCCGATCTTGATGGAATCGAAAACGTTGTTTTCCATGAAACGAACCCTTTCTTAATCTCTAGTTGTCTCGATGATACAGGCGGCTTTCTTGTTCAGACCACAGGCGCCTCTCCCCTGCCGCAGCACGCGGAACAGGGGGTTTGAGGCTTGTGTTCTTTGTCTGATCAGAAATCTACTTCGTCAGAAGAAGCGGGAGCTTCGGCACCGGAGTTATTGTCCTCCAGCACAGAAGGATCATCGAAACCGGCATCGGCATCCTTAATATTATAATCGTTGAGCAGTTCGCTCTCCTGCACGACGTTCTCAGTGCCGGCAACATCGCGCATATCAAAGCCGGTCTCTTCGTCGTCGAAGTTCTGACGCATGTCGATCTCGTTGCCGTCCTTGTCCTGAACAACAACGTCCAGACCCAGAGACTGCAGTTCCTTCAGCATAACGCGGAAGGACTCGGGGATGCCGGGCTGCGGGATCGGCTCACCCTTAACGATGGCCTCGTAGGTCTTCACACGGCCCTCCACGTCGTCGGACTTGACGGTCAGGATCTCCTGCAGAGTGTAAGCAGCGCCGTAAGCTTCCAGTGCCCAGACTTCCATTTCGCCAAAGCGCTGGCCGCCGAACTGGGCCTTGCCGCCCAGAGGCTGCTGAGTGACCAGAGAGTAGGGGCCGGTAGAACGTGCATGGATCTTATCATCGACCAGGTGATGCAGCTTCAGGTAGTACATATAACCGACGGTAACGCGGTTATCGAACTTTTCGCCGGTGCGGCCATCGTAAACGGTGGTCTTGCCATCGCGGTCCAGCTCGATCTTGGAGAAGTCGATGATGTGTCCCTTCTCGCCCATGATCTTGGGGAGCTTCGTGGGATATGCAGGAGCATTCTCACCATGCCACATCTCGCGGGCGGTATCAAAGGTATCGCCGATGTCGTTCTCACGAGCAGAGTCGAAGACGGGAGTCATGACCTTGATGCCGCATGCTTGGCAGCGTAGCCCAGGTTGACTTCCAGCACCTGACCGATGTTCATACGGGAAGGCACGCCCAGAGGGTTCAGCACGATGTCCAGCGGGGTGCCGTCGGGCAGATAGGGCATGTCCTCCTGCGGCAGAATGCGGGAAACGACACCCTTGTTGCCGTGACGGCCTGCCATCTTATCGCCAACGCTGATCTTGCGCTTCTGGGCAATATAGCAGCGGACGACCTCGCGCACGCCGGGCTGCAGTTCGTCGCTGTTCTCCGGGGTGAACACCTTGACGTCCACAATGATGCCGTATGCACCATGGGGCACGCGCAGAGAAGTATCACGCACTTCGCGTGCCTTCTCGCCGAAGATGGCGCGCAGCAGGCGCTCTTCAGCGGTCAGCTCGGTCTCGCCCTTCGGGGTGACCTTACCGACCAGAATGTCGCCGCTCTTGACCTCAGCACCGATACGGATGATGCCGCGCTCGTCCAGATCCTTCAGTGCATCCTCAGAAACGTTGGGGATATCACGGGTGATCTCTTCAGGTCCCAGCTTGGTGTCGCGGCTCTCGGTCTCGTACTCTTCAATATGAATGGAGGTGTACACGTCCTCGCGCACGATCTTCTCGTTCAGCAGAACGGCATCCTCGTAGTTGTAGCCTTCCCAGGTCATGAAGCCGATCAGAGCGTTCTTACCCAGAGAAATTTCGCCGTTGCGCATTGCAGGGCCGTCGGCCAGCACCTGACCGGCCTTGACGCTCTCGCCGACCTCCACGATGGGACGCTGGTTGATGCAGGTACCTGCGTTGGAGCGTGCGAACTTGACCAGAGGATAATCCTCCAGCTCGCCCTTGTTGTTGCGCACAACAACATGGTCGGCATCCATCTTCTCAACGATACCGTCATTCTTTGCCAGAACAGCGGTGCCGGAGTCGGTAGCAGCCTTGTACTCCATACCGGTAGCAACGATGGGCTGCTGGGTGACCATCAGAGGCACTGCCTGACGCTGCATGTTGGAACCCATCAGAGCACGGTTACAGTCATCGTTCTCCAGGAAGGGGATGCAGGCGGTAGCAACAGAGACCATCATTCGCGGAGAAACGTCCATGTAATCGACTTTCTCTGCATCAATTTCAAGGATCTCGTCGCGGCGGCGGGCAGACACACGGGGACGGATGAAGTGCTTGCCCTCATCCAGCGGCTCGTTGGCCTGTGCCACAACGTACTCGTCCTCGACATCAGCGGTCATATACTCGACCTCGTCGGTGACGACCTGTTCCTTCAGGTTGCCATTCTCTCATAGATCTTCTTGACCTTGCGGTACGGAGCTTCCACGAAGCCGTACTCGTTGATCTTGCGTAAGATGCCAAATAGGAGATCAGACCGATGTTGGGGCCTTCAGGAGTCTCGATGGGGCACATACGGCCGTAGTGGCTGTAGTGAACGTCGCGGACCTCGAAACCTGCGCGGTCACGGCTCAGACCGCCGGGGCCCAGAGCAGACAGGCGGCGCTTGTGGGTCAGCTCAGCCAGCGGGTTGTTCTGATCCATGAACTGGGACAGCGGAGAAGAGCCGAAGAACTCCTTGATGGCTGCCACCACCGGACGGATGTTGATGAGGGCCTGCGGGTGATGACGCTCTGATCCTGGCTCTGCAGGTCATGCGCTCACGGATGACGCGCTCCATGCGGGAGAAGCCGATGCGGAACTGGTTCTGCAGCAACTCGCCCACGCTGCGGATGCGGCGGTTGCCAGATGGTCGATATCATCGGTGGTGCCAATATTGTGGCCCAGACCGTTCAGGTAGTTGATGGAAGCCAGAATATCGGCGACCGTAACGGTGCGGCCGATCAGCTGGTCGTGGTTGCGGCGCAGCATCTCCTTCTGCTCTTCCACATCAGAGGTGGTGTCGAGGATCTTCTTGATCTCATCGAAGGAGCAGCGCTCGTTGATGCCGCACTCCTTCACGTCGAAGGAGAAGAAGCCTGTGCATCCACACAGCCGTTGGTGATGACCTTGATCTTCCGGCTCTCTTCCTTCATGGGATCGTCGAGCTTCAGCACGACCAGATTCACACCGGCATTGTCAGCTTCTCGGCCAGCTCGCGGGTGATCTTGGCACCAGCCTCGATCAGGATCTCGCCGGTCAGCGGAGCGACCACATTCTCAGCAGCCACCTGACCGGTGATGCGGCGTGCCAGAGACAGCTTCTTGTTCATCTTATAACGGCCGAAACGAGACAGGTCATAACGACGCGGGTCGAAGAACAGCATGTTGATCTGGCTGGTAGCAGACTCCACCGTGGGAGGCTCGCCGGGGCGCAGCTTGCGGTAGACTTCCAGCAGGCCCTCTTCCTGATTCTTGGTGGTATCCTTTTCCAGAGTAGCGAGGATGCGCTCATCGTCGCCAAAGAAGTTCAGGATGTCCTCGTTGGTGGACAGGCCCAGTGCACGGCACAGCACGGTGACAGGCAGCTTGCGGTTCTTATCGATACGGACATAGAACACATCGGAAGCATCGGTCTCGTACTCCAGCCATGCACCGCGGTTGGGGTTCATGGTGGCGCTGTACAGGTCGTTGCCCACCTTATCCTTGGCATCGCCGTAGAACACGCCGGGAGAACGCACCAGCTGGCTGACGATAGCACGCTCTGCACCGTTGATCACAAAGGTGCCGGCATCGGTCATCAGCGGGAAATCGCCCATGAAGATCTCCTGATCCTTCACTTCGCCGGTCTCCTTGTTCAGCAGACGGGCGGTGACGCGCAGGGGTGCTGCATAGGTCACGTCGCGCTCCTTGCACTCCTTGATGCTGTACTTCGGCTCCTTGTCCAGGCGGAAGTCCACAAAGCTCAGTGCCAGATTGCCGGTGTAGTCCTCAATGGTGCCGATATCGTGGAAGACCTCTTTCAGGCCCTCGTCCAGGAACCACTGATAAGAGTTCTTCTGGACCTCGATCAGGTTCGGCATACTGATGACTTCGTCGATGTGGGAGAAGCTCATGCGCTCGGTTTTGCCGAGCTTTACGGGCTTGACTTTCATCATAAAATCAACACTCCTTACTTTTATACTCTACGGGATGTCGTATACACGGGTCAAATTTGAGCAGACACACATAATTCGACCCGCGTCGAAGGGAACGTTTCGGCGTTTTTTCACAAACTTTTCGGTTTGACCCGTCCAGCAGCCGCCTGCGCATTCCCCTTTTTGGCGCACTAGTCCATTATGTGATACTAATGCAGTATACACCCTAAAAGCCTTGCTGTCAAGCCATTTTTCAGATTTTTGCCAAAACAAATTTATTTTTTCTTTCATTTTCGCACGCCCGGCAGCGTGTTGCGTTTTGCTGTTTTAGGGCTTGATTTTTTTATTTTGCACGTTCCTGTTCATAATCCCCTTGTGCAATTTGTCTATCTTTGCCCTTGTGTTTTGGCGTATTACTTTTACAGTCGGATATGCCCGTTTTCCCTTGCGGCCCTTTTTTGTGAAAAAGCAGCTCAGAAAAGCTCGCAGGCTTTTCTGAGCTGCAAATATAAAAATAATGTTTTCTCTAATATTGCCAGAGCGCAAGCGGCGGCAATTATAATCGTTCACTCATCCAGATAATCCCGCAGCGTTTTGCACGGCTGGGATGCCGCAGCTTGCGCAGGGCCTTGGCTTCGATCTGCCGCACCCGCTCCCGGGTCACATTGAACTCCTTACCCAGCTCTTCCAGCGTGTGCGCCCGGCCATCCTCCAGCCCGAAGCGCAGTGCGATCACCCGCTCTTCCCTCGGTGTCAGGCTTTTGAGCACGCTGAACAGTTCCCGCCGCAGCAGCTGCCGCCCGGCTTCATCCACCGGGACGCCTGCATCCTCGTCCTGAATAAAATCTTCAAGGTGGGCATCCTCTTCCTCGCCCACCGGCGTTTCCAAGCTGATAGGGTCCTGCGCCAGCTGCAGCAATTCCCGCACACGGTCCGGCTCCATGTCCAGCTGAACAGCGATCTCTTCCGCGGTAGGCTCCCGGCCATTTTTCCGCAGCAGGTCACCCCGTCGTCTTTTTGACCCGGTTGATGCTCTCCACAAGGTGCACCGGGATGCGGATGGTCCTCCCCTGATCTGCAATGGCGCGGGTGATGGACTGACGGATCCACCACGTGGCATAGGTGGAAAATTTGAAGCCGCGCTCCGGCTCAAACTTTCGCCGCTTCATCAGACCGAGATTGCCTTCCTGAATGAGATCCAGAAACGGCAGGCCCCGCCCTGCATAGCGCTTTGCCACCGACACCACCAGCCGCAGGTTCGCTTCGCTGAGCTTCCGCCGGGCATCCTCATCCCCGGCCTGCGCGGCACGGGCAAGCTCCGTTTCCTGTTCTGCCGTCAGCAGCGGCACCCGGCCGATCTCCTTCAAATAGGCCTTTACCGGGTCGTCCAGCGCCACCCCCTCTGCCGAAAGCTCATGTTCCAGCCTGCCGATCTGCGTTTCATCCAACGCAGGCAGGTCCGCTTCCTCTTCGGTCAGGTGCACGCCGCGGTCCTCCAGTGCCGTATACAGCTCGTCCAGCTGCGCCACATCGTAATCCTGTTCGTCCATGGCACGGCTGATCTGCTCCGGTGTCAGGGCATGGTGGCGTGCCCGCGCAGCCAATGTTCTGGCCAATTCCTCCGTTTGCGACAATTTCTGCATGGTTCCTGCTCCTTTCCTCTCCTGCTCCAGCCGGAGGGGAAAGCGGGGGATCATTCTTCTACAGGCACATTTCCCTGCTTCTTTTCGCGCATCGACTGGAGGTAATCACTCAGTTCCTCATTGGACATATGCGCCGCCTTGCCTGCCATGGGCATCCCCCGGGCAATGCGGTCCAGATACAGCCGGATATCATCCGGCGTACAATTCACATCGCTGTATTGTGCCGCAAGATGGCTCAGTTCATTCAGCGCTTCTTCGCTTACAAAAGCGCGCAGCGTGGTCAGGCTG
>ENA-OQER01000690-OQER01000690.1-human-gut-metagenome-genome-assembly--contig:-NODE-690-length-17983-cov-15.913530_pt1 | contig 17983 bp, 18 predicted proteins | sample MGYA00242797_ERZ504639 | MGnify/ENA primary metagenome ERZ504639 (study PRJEB26092, sample SAMD00036306) | human gut metagenome | host: Homo sapiens | study: EMG produced TPA metagenomics assembly of...
CAGCCTCCTCCAGTAGCTGCAGCCTCAGCCTCTGCCTTAGCAGCAGCCTCAGCAGCCTTCTTGTCAGCTACCTTCTTAGCGATTGCTTCATTTACTTTCTTCTCAGCCTCGAGCTCCTTAGCAGCAGCATCCTTCTTTGCCTTAGCCTCGTTCTCGCGAACAGCAGAAGCCTTAGCATCTTTGCCATTCTTCCAAGCATCGAAACGCTTCTGAGCCTCAGCCTCATCGAAAGCGCCCTTCTTTACACCACCACGGAGGTGCTTCATCAGGTAAACGCCCTCGCCCTTGAGGATGTTACGTACTGTGTCTGTAGGCTGCGCACCTGTCTCTACCCAGTAGAGGGCACGATCGAAATTCAAATCTACAGTAGCAGGATTGGTGTTAGGGTTGAAAGTACCAATCTTCTCAGTAAATTTACCATCACGTGGTGCTCTAACGTCAGCGATTACGATGCTATAGAAAGCATAGCTCTTACGACCGCCGCGCTGCAATCTGATTTTTGTTGCCATTTTTTTAAAATTTTATTTATTTGAGGTTTGAATTTTATGCTGTTATCACGTAACAGCCGTGCAAAGGTACGGCTTTTTTCCATACCTCACAAGTTTTTTCTTTTATTTTTCTTCTTTTTTAACGTATTCTGTCGGCTGCTCTGACCAGTTTCTCATCATCTGCCACTCCTTTTCGTGCTAATACAACCATAATGATGGCAATAAGTGGCAGACAGGCAGCAAACTTCACCTCTACATTTCCTTCCACCTCGGGCACTGTCACCATGCCGAAAAACAGCAAGGCATAATCTATGTACCACAATACAGAGAACAACAGATTAGTGGCACAAAGTGACAACTGCAGCTTGCGGTTTTTATACAGGAATATTGTCGCCAACGACAAGGCTGTAGAGACAGCAAGCAAAATAAAAAGAGGCAGACAGTGCCCGACACGGTAATCGTTCCGTTGTCATCTACGAAACCAAGGTTGTAGAGAGAAACAACTCCTCCCATTCCCTTTGGCAGAATGACACCTATCGGCATAAAGAAGCACAGCAAACTGGCGATGACAGCAACGAGCAGAAACAATGTTTGTTTGCGTTGTATCATATTCTTTACTGTTTTTAGAAATCCAAAGAGTCCTTTTTGCTTGCCATATTGTCCTTAGAAGGATCGCGCCAGTAGATGTTGCCTTCTACAAACTCCTGTGTAGCAAGCAATGTTGGCTTTGGCAGTTTCTCATAATAACGAGAAATCTCAATCTGCTCACGGTTTTCGAAAACTCCTCCAAAGAATCGTTATAAGAAGCAAACTCCTGAAGTTTCTTGCTCAGGTCTTGCTTGATCTCAACAGATATCTGGTTGCTACGCTTTGCGATAATGGCCACACTCTCGTAGATATTGCCAGTATTGTCACAAAGGTCCATAATGTTGCGGGTCACGGTATTTACCGGTGCTTTTGATTTCTTGTAATCCATAATCTTGCTTTTATTCTATTTTATTTTCTTTATTTCATTATTTATTCTCTAATTTGCTGTAACTGTCCTCGGGATGTGCTTTCTCAAATTCCTTGCATTTGGCAATAAACTTTTCGGCAGTAGCACGCTCCTTTGAGTCAGGATACTCGTTGATGAATCCGTAGCACTCGTCCTCTGCATCCTGATATCGCTCCAACTGCTTGCTCTCCACACTCATCTTGGCGAGTTCGTACTTGCCCTTCATAATCAGAATGGCAAATTCCTCGCGCTTGTTGCTGTAGGGATAGTCCTTCAAGCGTTCTGTGCAGTCACGATACAAGCCTCATAGTTGTTTCCGCCACTGGTACAGTTGCCAAAGTATGTACCCAGATCATAATAGAGTTTAGCATTCTTGTACTCCTTCTCTACCAAGAGGTCCTGCAAAGCAAACAAGCGGTTGGTTGCCTGTTTCTTCAGTTTCGCATCGGGATAAAGATCCAGATATTCCTGAAAAGCAGCTATGGCCGACACGGTGAGCGACTGGTCAAGGCGAGGCTCGGGAGCATTCTTGTAAAGACTCTCTCCTACATAATATTTGGCATTCTCTGCATAAATGCCTTTTGGATAAGTCTGATAATACTTCTTGAAATACTCCGAAGCTGTTTCATAGTCACGCAAGCCATACTCAGCCATTGCCAACATATAGAGACACTCTTCAGCCTCTGTACTGCCCTTCTTCAGAGTTACCAGTTCCTGAAGCAATGTTACTGCACGGGAATACTTTCCTGTGGCATAGCATTCCTTTGCATACTCATATTTAAAGTTGTAATTGTCAGATTTATAAACCTGATTAAACTGGTTGGCGCAGCTCGTCATGAGCAACGCAACACATGCTGTGATTAAAACAGTTTTCTTCATAGGTCACGTTTTGAGTTGCAAAGTTACAGATATTTTGCTTATCCGCAAAGGAAAAAATACATTTTTTCGCAATTTATTAGTCTTTATAACGATTAATGCTCTTTTTTTTGTACTTTTGCAATTTAAAAGACAATGCATTCACAACTTATTCGTAAGAAAAATGCATGATATCTAAAAAACAGGAACAGAACATGAACTTTAAGCTGACATCCAAGTACCAGCCTACAGGCGACCAGCCACAGGCCATCAGACAGCTCACCGAAGGCATAGAGCAAGGTGAGCCGGCACAGGTTCTGCTCGGAGTAACAGGCTCGGGCAAGACTTTCACAGTGGCAAACGTCATTGCCAACGTAGGAAAGCCAACCCTCGTGCTGAGCCACAACAAGACTCTTGCAGCACAGTTGTACCAGGAAATGAAAAGTTTCTTTCCAGAAAATGCTGTAGAGTACTATGTGTCTTACTACGATTACTATCAGCCAGAGGCTTACCTGCCGACAACGGATACTTATATCGAGAAAGATCTTGCCATCAACGACGAGATAGACAAGTTGCGCCTGGGGGCTGTATCGGCTCTGCTTTCCGGACGGAAAGATGTCATCGTGGTATCTTCCGTCTCGTGTATTTATGGTATGGGAGGTCCTACTGCCATGCAGGAGAACATCATCAAGATAAAGAAAGGGCAGCAACTCGACAGGAACGAGTTTCTGCGACAGTTAGTGGATGCCCTGTATGTAAGAAACGATATCGAACTGCAACGTGGCAACTTCCGTGTCAAGGGCGAAACTGTAGATATCTTCATGGCTTATAGCGACAATGTGCTGAGAGTTACCTGGTGGGACGACGAGATAGACTCTATCGAGGAGGTGGACTCTCTTACCTATCACCGGTTGGTTTCGTTTGATGCCTATGAAATTTATCCTGCCAACCTCTTTGTCACCACCAAGGAACAAACCGAGAAAGCCATACGCATGATACAGGATGATCTGGTTGTGCGCGAGCAGTTCTTCAAGGATTTGGGCGACAACATCAAGGCACAGCGCATCAAGGAACGAGTGGAATACGACATGGAGATGATCAAGGAATTGGGACATTGCTCGGGTATCGAGAACTATTCGCGGTACTTCGACGGTCGACATGAGGGCGAACGTCCCTACTGCCTGCTCGACTTCTTCCCCAAAGACTTCCTGCTGGTAGTAGACGAGAGTCATGTCAGCATTCCGCAAATAGGAGCTATGTATGGTGGCGACCGCGCCCGCAAGCAAAACCTGGTGGAATATGGTTTCCGTCTGCCAGCAGCCTTCGACAACCGTCCGCTTACCTTCGATGAGTTTCACAGCATGATACATCAGGCCATCTATGTAAGCGCCACTCCCGCCGACTACGAGTTGAGAGAGTCGGAGGGTGTTGTAGTAGAACAACTTATTCGTCCTACAGGTTTGCTTGACCCAGAGATAGAAGTACGCCCCAGCGAGAACCAGATAGACGACCTGCTCGACGAGATACTTACCCGTACCCATCGCAATGAGCGAGTACTTATCACAACCCTGACCAAGCGAATGGCTGAGGAATTGACAGAATTCTTGCTGAACCACAGTGTGAAGGCAGCCTATATACATAGTGATGTGGCCACACTCGACCGAGTAAAAATCATGAACGACCTTCGTGCTGGCGTTTATGACGTTTTGGTGGGAGTCAACCTGCTGCGAGAAGGACTCGACTTGCCGGAAGTATCACTTGTTGCCATCCTCGACGCAGACAAGGAGGGCTTCCTAAGAAGCCACCGCTCTCTTACCCAGACAGCAGGACGTGCCGCCCGAAATGTGAACGGAAAGGTAATCATGTATGCAGATAATATCACAGAGAGTATGCAACGCACCATTGATGAGACTGCCCGTCGCCGTACTATCCAGTTGCAGTATAATGCCGACCACAACATCACTCCTCGCCAAATAGTGAAGGCTATCACATCGGCCCTGCCTACTTCTAAAGAAACAGAACCTACAACCAGTATGCAAAAGACAGCAGCCCAGCGCGTATATATCGAACCTGAGGGAGCCTCCTTCGCAGCCGATCCTATCGTGCGCAGCATGAGCAAAGAGGAACTGCAGAAGAGTATTGCCAACACGACAGCTCTCATGAAACAAGCTGCCAAGGACCTCGACTTCATGCAGGCAGCGCAATATCGCGACGAGATTATCCGCCTGCAGAAAGAGCTGGAGGAAAAAGAAGCGTAAACCACATACATGTCCAGACCTCTTCCAAAAAATAAGAGACACTCTGGCAAAGACTCTGATTTGGACAAAACTATATAAAAAATTTCATCAAATGGAATCTCTACAAAAAGACTATTCAAATGACAGTTTCTTGAGTCTTCCTCTCAGCGTCTCTGCTTCCGATTTACGGATAGAGAGAGTGATAGAACAGGTGTTGTCATATTCCTGACTCACAATACGGGGTTGCATTTCCTTGACAACCCGCATCACATCATTCATCATCACATAAGGGAAATCATACTTCACCAGTTCTTCCACCTGTCTTGTCTCTTGTACGGAGTCTTCTATGGCCAAGGCTGCAGCAGCCTTGTATGCCACAATGAGTCCACCTGTTCCCAGGTTGACACCACCATAATATCTCACCACAATAATCAAGATATCAGTAAGGTCGTTGCTGTTAATCTGTCCCAAGATTGGTTTGCCTGCCGTACTGCTTGGCTCGCCATCATCATTGGCCCGAAACTCAGTTTTCTCAGCCCCAAGCATATAAGCATAGCATACATGTCGGGCATCATAATACTTCTTGCGGTAAGAGGCAACAATCTCCTTCACCTCATCAAGTGTTTCCACATGATGTGAAAAAGCAAGGAACTTACTCCGTTTTTCAGAGTAAGTCCCCTCGCCTATTTTATTTGTTATAGTCTTATATTCGTCAATCACCGTACAAATGTTGAAATTCGTATTCTTTATTTAAGTTTGTGAATAATGAGTCCGCTGCGTAACTTAGGCTCGAACCATGTAGCCTTAGGAGGCATTATCTTTCCACTGTCAGCAATATCCATAATCTGTTGCATTGTGACAGGATGCAAGGCAAGAGCCATACGCATCTCTCCACTGTCTACACGACGCTTCAACTCACCTAAACCACGAAGACCTCCAACGAAATCGATACGCTTGTCGGAACGCAAATCCTTAATGCCCAATATCTCGTCAAGAATCAATCGGGAAGAAATATCCACATCCAGCACCCCGATAGGATCGCTGTCATCATAGGTTCCTGGCTTGGCAAATAGTCCATACCATTTTCCGTCCAGATACAAGAGGAAAGAGTGAAGGGCAGCAGGCTTGAGAACATCCAATCCAATTTTATCAATAGCCTCCTCAACAGACATTTTCTCATAACAAGGTATTCCATCTTCCTCGCCCGACACATTGACATTGACTGCGTCAATCTCTATGACCTCGAAGTTCTCTGTCAACTTGTCAAGGAACTGATCGGAAGTAAGACCATTCAGGTCTTTCACGACACGATTGTAGTCGAGAATGGTCAACTGACTGGCCTGGAAACAAACTGCCATGAAGTAGTTGTACTCTTCCTTACCGGTATGATTGGGGTTCAGCTTTGCCTTTTCTGCACCCACGAGTGCGGCAGCAGCAGAGCGATGATGCCCGTCGGCAATATAGAGACTTGGCATCTTGGCAAACTCTGCCGTAATTGTAGCAATATCCTTATCGTCGCCTACCACCCAGAACTGATGACGAAAACCGTCAATAGGAGCTATGAAATCATATTCGGGTGTAGTCGCAGCATAACGCATCAATATCTCGTTGAGAACAGCGTTATCGGGATAAGCAAAGAACACGGGTTCGATATTGGCATCGCATACACGCACATGCTTCATGCGGTCTTCCTCCTTGTCGCGACGAGTAAGTTCATGCTTCTTGATAACACCTGTAAGATAATCATTCACGTAGGCACCAACGACCAGACCATATTGTGTCTTGCCGTTCATAGTCTGCGCATAGATATAATACTGTTCCTTGTCGTCCTGCTTCAGCCAGCCGTTTTCCTGAAACTTCTTGAAATTTTGAGCCGCACTTTCATAGACGCGCGGATCATACTCTGAGGTACCAGGTTCGAAGTTGATTTCTGGTTTGATGATATGATAAAGACTCTTCTCATTATCACCAGCCTCTTCACGGGCTTCCTCAGAATTGAGGACATCGTATGGACGAGACTCCACCTGTTCTACAAGGTCCTTAGGAGGTCTCACTCCCTTGAAAGGTTTAATAATTGCCATAATAGTTTTCTTTGAGGTTTTGAATATTGAAACCCAATCGGTCATCAGACCCAAGAGATGGGCTTACATCATAATTGTTTATATCCTATAAAACGCAAAAAACTTTGAGACTTGACCAAGAACCATGATGACGACCTTACAAAAAAGTAATCATCCTGCTCTGTGTTCAAATCTCAAGTCCTATATCAGTTTACTTGTTTACCTGGAACTTTGTGCAGCCGTCCTTGAAGAAGGCATTGATTTGCTTGGCAGCAGCAATACCTGCATTGATATTTGCCTCAGCAGTCTGCGCTCCCATCTTCTTAGGTGTAGAGAAATAACGACCTTCAAACTGTGCAAAGTCGGCATCTGCATCAGGCTTGATGTCTGTGATAAACTTCAAGTCCTCACGCTCTGCAAGAAGCTTCAACAATTCAGGTTCATTGATTACTTCCTTGCGGGCTGTATTGATAAGAATACCACCCTTTGGCAACTGATTTACAGTCTTATAATCGATACTCTTGATGGTTTCAGGAGTTGCAGGAATATGAAGCGATACAATATCGCAAGTCTGGAACAACTCATCCTGGCTCTTTACAGCATGAACACCTGCAGCCTCAATTACGTCGGCAGGACAGAAAGCATCATAAGCAGCCACTTCCATACCAAAGCCCTTAGCAATGCGAGCTACGTTTCGGCCTACATTACCAAAAGCAAGGATACCTAATTTCTTACCCTTCAACTCAGAGCCGGCCTTTCCATTATAGAAGTTACGTACGGCAAAAACGAGCAAGCCGAAAACAAGCTCTGCTACCGCATTAGAGTTCTGACCAGGAGTATTCTCAGCCACTACATGATGGGCAGTAGCTGCAGCCAGGTCAATATTATCATAACCAGCACCAGCACGAACAATAATCTTCAGATTTTTGGCTGCCTCGAGAACCTCGGCATCAGCCTTGTCTGAACGAATGATCATTGCATCTACGTCTTTCACCGCATCGAGAAGTTGCGCTTTCTCTGTATATTTCTCAAGCAGAACCAACTCATTGCCTGCTCCTTCTATTTCTTTCTTGATACCCTCTACAGCAGCCGCTGCAAAGGTTTTTCTGTTGCAACTAAAACTTTCATAATAATAATAATTGAATAATAAAATTCGAAAGTTAATATAAAGATGATATAAAAAAGGAGGTCGGATGCTGTAATCAGACAGTTTGCTCAACAGCAGCATCCGCCCATCTATTTTCAACTTGGATTAATGTTGTGCCTCAAAGTCCTGCATGGCCTTGACGAGTGCGTTGACACCCTCCATAGTCATGGCGTTGTAGCAGCTTGCACGGAAACCACCCACAGAACGGTGACCCTTGATGCCCACCATACCACGTTCAGTAGCAAACTCAAAGAAAGGCTTCTCCAACTCTGCATACTCATCGTTCATTACGAAACAGATGTTCATCAAAGAACGAGAAGCTTCTTCAACAGTACCCTTAAACAACTTGTTGCGGTCAATTTCAGCATACAAGACCTCAGCACGCTCATGAGCACGCTTGTCTGCAGCCTCCACACCACCATTCTTTTTCAACCAGCGAAGATTCTCCATCAAAGAATATATAGGAACTACAGGAGGTGTATTGAACATACTTCCCTTGTCTACATGGGTACGATAATCAATCATAGTAGGCAACTCACGTGGAGCCTTACCCAACATATCGTCCTTGACAACTATCACAGTAACACCCGCCATAGAAAGATTCTTCTGTGCACCTGCATAGATAGCAGTATACTTGGAAACGTCTACAGGACGGCTCATGATATCTGAACTCATATCCGCAATCAGTGGGACCGCAACATCAGGATCACGACGCAACTCAGTACCATATATAGTATTGTTGGAAGTGATGTGCAAATAATCAGCATCAGCAGGAACGTTGTTCTCAAACTGTGGATAATAGCTGAAGTTGGCCTCGGACGATGATGCGATCTCAACGACCTCACCAAAATGCTTAGCCTCTTTCATCGCTTTCTTGGCCCAAGTACCAGAATTAACGTAGGCTGCCTTCTTGATGAGGAAGTTAGCAGGAATCTGCATAAACTGTAACGAGGCACCACCACCAAGGAAGATTACGGAATAGCCCTCAGGTATATCGAGAAGTTCCTTGAAAAGGGAGACTGCCTCGTCAACAACTGGCTGGAAATCTTTTGCACGGTGGCTGATTTCCATCAATGAAAGACCAGAACCATTAAAATCCAAAATCTGCTTAGCTGTGTTCTCAATCACTTCACGTGGAAGCATTGATGGACCTGCATTAAAATTGTACTTCTTCATCTGTTGTTTATTTAAGTTTTAGTGTAATGTTCTCCTTTATTGGAAAAATACATCGGCGAAATTACAATTAATATTTGAAACTACCAAATATTTCTGCACATTTTTAGCATTTTGAGCAAAAAACTAACAATTTATCACTCCATTTCTAAAAAAGCATGCATATTCATGCAGTTTACCTCACTTCTTCTACAACTGTCCTGATGCCTTTAATCTTCTCGCCTGCTACTTGTCGGAGCACCTGTCTGAGGCGTGGACGTGCCACAGCAACATAGGCATATCTTTCTTTTACGTCTATCTTTCCAATCTCTGTAGTCGTAAGACCTCCTTTTTTACAGAGGAAACCTACAATATCGCCCTTGCTTATCTTGTCTTTCTTGCCCTTGCCGATATAGAGCGTTGCCATTCGTGGAAGAGCAGGCGCAGGCAGTTCGGCCGGAATCTCATAATCTTCCACCTCAGCATCAACATACTCAGGAATGCTTTCTGTAGGTCCCAACAGGAAATAGGCTTTACCTTTCGACTCCCATCGTGCAGTTCTTCCCACACGGTGTATGTATCCGTCCTCGCTCTCGGGAAGATGATAGTGAACGATATTGTCGATATTAGGAATATCAAGTCCACGCGAAGCCAAATCGGTGCTTACAAAAATGTTGGCACTGCCATTGCTGAACTTGTAAAGCGCATCCTCACGCATCTTCTGTTCCATACCTCCATGGAAGCAGGAGGTAGAAAAGCCTTCCTGACGCAAAAACTGGTCTGTACGCTCCACACTGTCTCGATAGTTGAGGAACACGATACTGCTTTCATCCCCAAAGCTGCGAAGTAACTTCGACAAAGCCTCAAGCTTGTCTTTCTGCTCACTCCTTACCTTATATATATGTACACGCTCAGGAACTTGCTCGTCATCCAGCCGATAGTCAACCTTCTCTACCCTTCCCATATGCACAAACTGCGGGATGGCTTCAGCCTCTGTAGCAGAAAGTAGGATACGCCGTTCCAGATGTGGCAAGGATTGCAAGAGTCTGCTCATCTCGTCCTGAAAGCCCATCTCTAAACATTTATCAAACTCATCGATAACGAGATACTTGACATGCTCGGCAGAAAGGTTTCCTTTATCCAGATGATCGTTGAGACGTCCTGGTGTACCGAAAATGATCTGCGGTCTTACCTGACGCATCACCCTATGTTCATCCATCGTCATTCTGCCTCCATAGCAAGCCATGGCACGCAGACCACTTCCCATATCCTTGAGAACAGTAGCCGACTGCAGGGCAAGTTCTCTTCCTGGTGTAACCACAATAGCCTGCGGCATATCATCGCCAGCATCCACCAGTTGGGTAAGGGGCAAGAGATAGGCCAGGGTCTTTCCACTTCCCGTAGGCGAAAGCACCACCACATCTTTGTCACTTCGTAACAAGGCATGCATTGCATCTTGCTGCATGGCATTAGGGGTTATCCCCCTTTTATCTAATATTGATTTCATTTTAAATATTCTAATGTGTTGAATGAAAATAAATGATGACATCATCCTTCGATTTCATCAGTCGGTCGATTTCATCAAACTCCTTTCCCTTGTTCAGATTGAGGTAAATTGTATACAGAGGCAAAGCCCATTTCTCCTGAGCACCAGGCTCCATTTTACGAAATTTCTCTAAATAGGGCAAAGCTTTTTGGTAATAACCAGTTAGCTCCTGATGACGTTTGCGCGACAGATGTGTATTTTTGTCGAGCTCCACCGCCATATTGAAGTAAGCCAATCCGGCATTGTAATACACCTCGGCAATACTGTCATTGCGCTGTATCAGTTTGTTACTCAACTCAAGGCTTTCTTTGTTTTTTCCCTGATTAAGCAAAATTGTGCTTTTAGTGAAAAGATATAGTCCGCTCTCAGCATCAACCTGCAAAGCCTTGTCTACTACAGCCATTGCCGAATCAAGTTGGTTCTGCTTCGTATAATACTCAATGAGTCGTGGGAAGAAGAACGGGAACTTAGGTGCATGCTCGAATCCTTCCTCAAGAGTCTGCAGATAACGGACCGTATCTTTCTCCAGTTTATAGGTCTCTGCCAAGAACTGGAGCATATAGTCGTAGTGAGCCGTATCTTTCAAGGCTTCATAAGAGTGATGAAGTGTTGCCTTGGGATTCTTCATCTTGTATCCACAATACACAGCCCAGTAAGCCGCTGAAGGCAGATATTTGTCATGTTGCTGATAATCGTAACCTTCGAAGAGAGGAATATGCGCGCACGAGATATATTTGTCGAAGAACCTGTAAGCCTCGGCATAGTTCTGCTTACGCACAAACCAACTACCGCCATTGTATAGGTTGGGACGTATCTGGTTGAGATATTCGGCATGTCCCTTCCTTGATTCTATCTCCACCTTTCCTTTACGGTTGGGTATGCTTTCTACCGAGTCGATTCCCTCGGCAATGACAAAAAGCTGACGAGTCAGACTGAACAATTTCGCCGTATCATATTTCTGTTTCAGATACAACTGCTCATTGCCCTGCTCATATTGTTTCCTCACGGCATCGTAGAGCACAGCCATATCTTACGGTTGGTACGGTTGGCAGAATCGAGCAACAGTTTTTCCATATTCTGCTGTGCTTGGTCGAGGTTTTTCCCGGCCTTGACCAAATCTTTAGCTGCAGCAATCTCCTTCTTCTGTGCCTGCACAGGCTGCACATAGAGCCATGCCATACCTGTCAGCAGACACAGCATACATACGAACTTCTTGAGTCTTGTCAATCTTCTATATATTGTCAATCTTCTCAATATTATCAATCTTCTCATCAAATATTTAGTTCTAATTACTTACCTATTGCCATACTGATAATAATACCAATATGTATTTCCATATGTATCTCGCAGGGCAGCCTGCGTCTGCATAGCATCAGTAAACTTATGTTCCAAAGCCTGATAGTCCTGGAAGTCGGCCTCCATCACATCATCGTGCAGCACTACCATAGGATGAGTACGCCTGTGCACATAGAGCACAAGAGCCTCTTTATAGTGTTTTGGCAAAGGAATACTGTCGGCAATATAGGTGCGTTTTATCTCTGCCACAAAGCGGTCGAGATTCTTGTCGAGCAACAATCCGCACAACAGATAGTCCTTAGGCATACGCAGTTTGTTTCCTGCGGTCTTGTTTTGTCTCATCCAGCGTGGCGTTTGCCACATCATTGCCTTGACAGTAACACCATCAGGAATCATCGCCTTGCTTCCTCCCATGAGCGGATATTCGAACAGATGCTCTCCCATGCTTCCGCAGCGATGCAGACAAGCTATACGCAACATGGTCAGCGAAGAGTCGGTGTCCTGCGACTTGTGTCCCACCTTCAAAGCCTGATCATACTTGCCTTCTTTCATGAACCGTTCCATCTTCATGCGCTCATGGAACACCCTGTCGTTGTTGGCCACGAGAATGGTGAGCAGCATCATAACCAAAAGCTGCAACAAGTTTTGCCAAGTGAGTTTTGTAAACCAACCTTCATTATGAGGCAAAGGCTCGAAAGGTTCCACCTGTCTTGCCACCCACATGCCTGTCCCCCATAGCGCGAGCAGCAAAGGGATTATCCACCACCAGGCTCCCAAACTATGATGCTCATCAAAGTCGACCGGAATATCGGTCAATACTGTAAGCATCAGCATCGATGGGAAATAAGTCAAGGCATGGAATCGACGCTTTACCTGTGTAAGGGTACACACACCCATCTGCAGTAGAAACAATGCCAACGTAAGGAGAATGGGTGCCAGTACATAGCTGTAGGTCGTCATTCCTTTCGAAAGCACATATTGTGCTACTGCCAACACATCATCCTGAAAACAATCCAGGTAAAGGTATGTAAACGATATAAAGACAATAGCCATGGTGAAGCGCATCTCCACCATGCTATTCTTTTTATTTCTCATTCTTTTCAAATTTCTATCTTAATTTTTCTTCAACACCAAGGCCGAGCGTGCAGGCAGATAGAGCTTGAGCCACTCCTTACGGTCGCCACATAAAGAGGATCGTAGGTTGTGAGATGAGTCATGGAATCATCATTGAGCCCATTTCCTCCAAACTCCTTGTTGTCGGTATCAAGCACTATGCTGTAAGCACCTGTTGGTACAAGAAAACCATAGTCTGTAAACGAGCGCGTTGGCGAGAAGTTGAACACAAAAAGAAGGTCACCTCTCATATATGCCAACACCTGATCGCCGTCGTTGTGCCATATCTCCTGCACCGGTGTCTTATTGAAGTTTTTCTCACTTTTGATGGTTTTGATCATTGCCTTATCAAAATCACCCAAGTAGCAGTAGCACAGTTCCTTGTTGTCGACCAGGTTCCACTGCCTGCGTGCATACTTATAGCTCCATCCGTTGCCCTCACGAGGGAAATCAATCCACTCAGGATGTCCGAACTCGTTGCCCATGAAGTTGAGATAGCCTCCATTGATGGTTGAAGCTGTCACGAGTCTTATCATCTTATGCAGGGCAATTCCTCGATGTGCCATGTCGTTTTCATCTCCCTTCTTGAAATGCCAGTACATGTCGGCATCGATGAGTCTGAAGATAATGGTCTTGTCGCCCACCAAAGCTTGGTCGTGGCTCTCGCAATAGGATATTGTCTTTTCGTCGGCACGGCGGTTCTTCACTTCCCAAAAGATGCTACTTGGTTTCCAAGCCTCATCGGGCAGTTCCTTGATGGTCTTTATCCAGTAGTCTGGGATGTTCATCGCCATTCGGTAATCGAAGCCATAACCTCCATCTGTAAACTTTGCTGCCAGTCCTGGCATTCCGCTCACCTCTTCGGCAATGGTAATGGCATGCTTGTTCACCTCGTGAATCAGCAGATTGGCGAGGGTAAGATAACAGATGGCGTTGTCATCCTCGTGTCCGTTGAAATAGTCGCCATATCCCATAAAGGCCTCTCCGAGTCCGTGCGAATAATAGAGCATGGAAGTCACTCCGTCAAAACGGAATCCGTCGAAGTGGAATTCTGCGAGCCAGTACTTACAGTTGCTCAACAGGAAGTGTATTACCTCGTCCTTTCCATAGTCGAAGCACAGGCTGTCCCATGCCGGATGCTCATGCCGGTCGCCAGGATAGAAGTATTGGTTGGGGTCGCCAGCCAGATTGCCCAATCCCTCAACCTCATTCTTTACTGCATGCGAGTGCACGATATCCATGATGACAGCAATTCCGTTCTGATGGGCAGTATCGATGAGTGACTTCAGCTCCTCGGGAGTTCCGAAACGACTGCTGGCAGCAAAGAAACTGCTCACATGATAGCCAAAGGAACCATAGTAAGGATGTTCCTGAATGGCCATGATCTGTATACAGTTATAACCATCGGCAATGATGCGTGGCAGAACCTTCTCCTTAAACTCAGTATAAGTTCCCACCTTTTCTGCATCCTGTCCCATACCGATGTGACATTCGTAGATAAGCAGAGGCGATGTATTAGGTCTGAAAGATTTTTTCTTCCAGGTGTAAGGCTCAGGATTCCAAACCTGAGCGAGAATATCTTGGTCTGCTCGTCCTGTACCACACGCTGCGCCCATGCAGGAATTCGCTCACCTTCTCCACCCTGCCAGTGAACCTTCATCTTGTAAAGGTCACCATGCTTGATGGCTTTCTCTGATATTTTCAGTTCCCAGTTGCCTGTACCGCTGATACGCTTTGCCTTGTACTTGGGGCATTCCTTCCAGTCGTTGAACTCGCCTATCAGATATATCTCAGTAGCATTGGGAGCCCACTCACGGAACACCCATCCACGGGCTGTTTTGTGCAGCCCGAAATAGTCGTAGCCATTGGCGAAGTCGTTGAGTGTCTTCTTGCCATTCTGTGTCAGCTGTCCCAACTTCCACAAAGCATGTTCGTGCCTGCCTCGTATGGCACCCTCATAGGGTTCCAGATAGGGGTCGTTCTTCACCAGTCCGATATGCTTGGGCTGTACAGTCTTTTTTGTTTTTGCCTTTACTCCTTTGGCGGGAGTGGTAGTCTTCTTTGTTGCCATAATAGATTATTTAAAGTTGAAAGTTGAAGGTTAAAAGAAAATTGTTGCGAGCAACTAAGCCTTCACCTTGAATATAGCTTTGTGAATATCACCTTCACCGATGCATGGCTGATGACCGTCCTGTGGCCAGAAGATGGCAAACTCGCCTGGCTTGCAGTTTACATAAGTCTCTGCCTTTGCTCCTGGATATTTTGTGACATCCTTCTCTGCGTTGTACTCTGCTTCTGGCAGATCGGCAAGAGGCAGATATCCATAAGTCTCATTATTGTCGAGTGGTATCTGTATGTCGAGCATATTCTTGTGTGTCTCAAAAACAGCCTCGTCAGCAGTCTTTCCGTGAGCTGTAGTGATGTTTACAAACAAGTCTTTATCCTTGATGAAGTGCTTGCCTGCCTCCAACTTGTTCAGATCATTTTCCTTGATGAACTTCACTACTTCCTCGAAAAGAGGATTCAGAGAAACATATTTCTCCAGATTGTCTAATGTATCTACTACCATATCGTTTAAAATATTGAAAGTTACTATTTTGTGTCTGATATTTGCTTGTTATTATTTTGCTCAACTTCCGCTGGGTTCAAAAGTTATAGAAGTTAAAGAATCTATCTCTTCCTACGGTCGTTAGAAGTTATAGCCTACAGCCTTGGAGGGCTACACCTTTTATTATATTATATATAGATAGGCATCTCTGCCTTAATATGATACTTGTTCGACTCATCTATGATGACAGCGTCGACTCATCTATTAAAGGCAATGGCTTTCTGATTTTATTCCTCAAATCGCTTTCCGTTCTCGTAATAGCCTTTTGCAGTAACCTGCCCGTTGCGGTCTTTCTCTACAAACTTTCCATCACGCCTGTCGGCACGATAAGTTCCCTCAAAGCGCTTTCCGTCTTTCGTCTCCTCGATACAGAAGCCTTCACGACGTCCTCCACGATACACTCCCTTAAAGCGATTTCCATTTGCATAGTGAATAATCACCTCGCCGTCTACCAATCCCTTTTTGAAGTCCCCCTCGAAGACATCGCCATTCTTCTTTGTCAGTTTGCCTCTTCCGTTCTGTACATCGTCCATCCATGAACCTACATACATGTCGCCATTCTTCCATACAAAGGTTCCCTGACCCGAGCGCTGTCCGTCGTTGAACTGTCCTGTGTACTTTGAGCCATTGGCTGCGCGGAAGATGCCTTCGCCCGTACGCTCGCCCTGTACATAATCGCCTTCGTAGACATCACCATTATGGAACTTATATATTCCTTTTCCATCCTGTATGTCGTCTTTCCAGTCGCCTATATATATGTCGCCATCAGCATATTTGAAGGTTCCCTTCCCAGAGCGTTGGTTGTCCACCCAACTGCCTTCGTAGGTGGTTCCGTCTCCCCAGTTGAAGAAACCTGTACCATTCTTCATGTCGTTCATCCACTGTCCACGATAATATGCCCCTCCGGCATAGGTATAGGTTCCTCTGCCCTGTCGCTTGTCCTTATACCAGTCGCCGTCATATTTGTCACCATTGTAATAGTACATGATGCCATGTCCGTGCTGATAGTCACGGAACCAGAGTCCTACGTATTTATTATTGTTTTGGAAATAGAAAGTACCTTGCCGTGCTGCTGGTCCTGCATCCACTGGCCTTCATACTTCTCGCCGTCAGAGAAAGTATAAACGCCATAGCCTTCTCGCTTGCCTTTGAGGTAATTGCCCTCATAGGTATCGCCATTTGGGAACACAGTAGCTCCCTTTCCCTGTGGCTTTCCACTGACCATTTCGCCTTTATACTGTCCTCCGTCCTTGGTGGTGCAGGAGCCTAATGAAATCTTCTGAGCTCCTGCCGACAGGGGTATAAAAAACAGCATCCATGCTGCTATCCGTATCTTGTAATTCATATTTTTCTATTTGTTTGACCTCCAAAATTATATATTTTCCGGCAAACAGCAAAATAGATTAAGCAAATTTAACTCAAGTAGCATGTTTGCTATTTCTCAAATTTCGCAAACGGGGAAGTTGAATTTAAAAACAAAAAGAGCGTACCACAAGCAGAACACTACTTATGATACACTCTTTGTCGTATTATTATGCCTCTTTCATTTGGCGCAACAGCTCTTTCTGTCTGTCATTCAGCGTGGTTGGCAACTTCACGTTGTATGTAATCATCAAATCGCCAAATGTTCCGTCACCACGGTCGCATCCTTTTCCACGAACCCGAACCTTGGTTCCGTTCTGCGTTCCAGGCTTAATCTTGAGTTTGATTTTCGAACCATTGCTCAATCTGATAATACCCTCGCCACCCAGCAAGGCCGTATACATATCGATGTTTACGTTCATCTGCATTTCTCCTGTGCTTTGACGCATATTCTGCGAGCCATATTCCGTTCCGCCACCAAAGCCATCAAAGCCTGCACCTCCAGAACGGCGACGAGCGCCACCGCCAAACAGGTTCTCGAAGAAACTGCTGAATCCACTACCGCCCGAACCAAAATTGCTGAAGTCGAAGCCCTCGAAAGGATTTCCTCCTGCTGAGCCTCCAGCTCCGCCAAAGCCTCCGAAGCCTCCTGCCCCGCCAGCCTGCTCGTAGGCAGCAGCATTCTTCCACTGCTCACCATACTTATCGTATTTAGCTCGCTTGTCAGGATCGGAAATCACGTCGTATGCCTCATTGAGCGCCTGGAACTTAGCCTTTGCCTTAGGATCATTAGGATGCAGGTCGGGATGAAACTGTTTGGCACGCTTGCGATAAGCCGCGCGCACATCATTTTGTGGTATATTCTTGTCAACACCCAAAATCTTGTAATAATCTACGAATGCCATATTCTTTTGTCCTCCATATTTATTTTAATAACTTTTCTCTAACAAAAAGTATGCCTGTTTGACTTCTTTTTTGTAATTTTGCACTGTAAAACAAAAAATGGCAGATTATGAAACAAATTCTGACAGCGCTGCTCCTGGCGCTCACATTCAATTCTCAAGCTATGGCACAACAGAAAACCATTAAAATCAGAGTTGTAGAAACCAGCGACGTTCACGGCTG